>Ga0256772_1000397_pt1 | contig 10375 bp, 6 predicted proteins | sample MC6MC0923MT_FD_186044 | JGI IMG/M metagenome (GOLD analysis project Ga0256772, IMG submission 186044) | Metatranscriptome of enriched soil aggregate microbial communities from Iowa State University, Ames, United States - MC6-MC0923-MT... | ecosystem: Environmental > Terrestrial > Soil >... | reverse complement strand
CTTGATTCTCACTGCAATGTGCCATCGTGTATGCAACGGATCATCTCTCGTTCCATCACCATCCCAACCAATCAGATCCACCAGACAATTGCATCCGGCAGCACCAAGTTCAGTCCAACTGTCCATTGAATTCAATTAAACAATATTTCATGAACTATCCAACATAATCGTGCGAACCGCAGAGATTATATCTGTATCATCACAGCACTGCTAACTCACTCTATCCTCATCCTCGTCCATTCTCATCGTTCATCGTCGTCGTCATGTCCAACTTCGGTTCTGCATGGGCTCATCGTGATGGGTTTGGATCGTCTGTCAGACCTGGCTTCGGCAGCTTGTTTGGTCGATCGTCATTCCAACCTTCCATGTCACCATCACCATTCGATCGAAGATTTGGTGCTGGGAACTGGGATGAGATGAGCAACGCAGCTGGTGAACGGAGGAAGAAAAATGTCAAACCTCGAGATGCGTGTGAGGAGTGTGGTGAGTCATTGGCAATGTGGAGTTGTGGTGTGGACAAGGACAGTGTTCCCGATGGCACGGATGGGTGCGGCCAAAACTTATGCCATGCGTGTGATCATTGGATACATGCTGGTGGAAAGATGAAACAACATCAACGGACGTTACTGCGCGTCGCCTGTTTCCAATGTCAAGATGCAGCTGATGTATCCTGTCCACAGTGTGAGCTTGATTTATGTCTGGAATGCAGCAGTCGTCTGCATCGAAAAGGACTACGACAGCAGCATCAGCCGTTATCACTGTCCGAAACTGATCGTGTTCCTCGCCAAAACGTAGAATCGAATGTGAGCGAGGCAGATGCGGATGAGCAATCCCTCCCCTTCCAACCACCAGAATTGCCTGAAGTACCTCAACCCGACGCATCCTCATCACAACCTGCTCCACCCACAGCTACACCTGCCACTACTGAGCACGTGACCTCATCTCCCGAAACGCCAGCAGTTGCTCCCATGTCGTCACCCAATACCGCAACTAGCACTGTCCCTGCGCCCGAAAACAGTAGCCCTCCATCTCCTTCACCTTCGACCGCAGTCGCACCAAATCTTACTCCTGTTCCAGCAGCTGGCTCACCCTCTCCCGCCTCTTCCAACCCAGCGACCACTTCAACTGCTTTGATCAAACTAATCCCCAACCGCCCGCGCGCTCCTAAGACGCCATGCACATTCACTAACACTGGCAAACGCTTCGTACGTCAAATGTATCGTATCTGTTACACCTGCGACAACAGTGGCCAACTCGGTATCTGTCTGCCTTGTGCCGCGGCGAGGTGCCATGACGGCCACCACTTGAGCTCCGTCAAGAGTGGATCGTTCTTTTGTGACTGTGGGGCAGCGCATGTGGATAAAGCAGCGAAATGTAACGCCATGCAGCCGGAAGAGGAAGGTGAGAAGAATGATGAAGCCCTGGATGCGACTCAGTCAAGTATTGCAGACGGTGACAAAGTAGGACGTTCAGGTGGATTCTTCGTGCTATCCAAGGAAGAGGCCGTCAAACATCATAAGCATGCCGGTCTTCGTCACCCATACATCATATGCGATGGATGCAAACAAGAGGTGCGCGGCATGCGTTACAAGTGTCTTCATTGCAGCGATTTCGATCTCTGCTCCTCCTGCTACCCCGAGCGTCACTTGAGGCACCACGCGACCCCTTCGTTGCGCACCCACCAATTCCTCCTGGTACCACGCCCGGTACCTGTGTCTGGAGGTCGTGGCCTAAATACCATGCCGGATTTCTTCAAGCATTGGAGTGATATGAATCATACACTTAGCATCTTACGGCAGGCCACTGCTTCCGATGGTCGCTTGAATGAGAGCAGCGTGGTGCATGCGGGTATCTCCTGTCGTCTATGTGGGATGCGATCGATTCGTGGCGCGCGGTATCGATGTATGTGCTGTCCGGTCGGAGGAGTGGAGGCGGACAATCTTGAATTGGCACTCACTGTATCCATGCAAGCAACCAACGATGATGATCCATCTCAATCGAAATCGAACTCGAATTCGAACGCCACCTCCAACAAGGCCGGAAGCATGTTGATGAAGGAGAGCTATGATCTGTGTGGAGAATGCTTCCAGAAATGGACGGAAGCCGTGTTGTGTGGAGAAGCTCCACCAGGCGAGATGGAATTCCGACCACATGTACTGGAGGAGAATGATGACGACAAGGAGGAGAGAAACGGGAAGAATGCGTTAGTTCAGCATGATGATAGTGCGGGAGGTGATATTTTCGCTTGTCCACTCGTTCGTTTCGATCATACTTCCGCCCACGTCTTCCTCCACATTCCCATCCCACATCCTGAGTCACTTTTCACATCCGATTCTCGTCGTGTGGCGCTGTTGCGTGACGATCTATGGAGTCTGGCGTTCGCTGAAGGATCTATGCGGGAAGCACGCAGGTGGAAGAAGGATGCACTGTGGAGAGTTATCTCGAACTTGCCTCTGCCTCCAACCGTACATAAGACGCCGAATGAACAACAACAGCAACAGCAACGACAACAGGAACAAGAATCCAAGAACAAGATGGAGAGCGAACGGCGCGATGAGGATGATGATGGTGGCGTGGATGAATACAAGCAGCAATATCATCAGCAACTTGCACCTACCGAGGGATCGGATTTGACAGCGTACACCGTCCCGGAGTTGAAGGAGGATGAAGGCTCCGCTGAGCAATACACGACACCTTCATCGAGCTCTGACCATCTCCCCTCCACTTCTCCACCTCGTTTCTTCCCTTATTCAGCTTACACCTCTGACTCACCCTATTCCACTTCCTATTCCACTTCGTACTCATCCGACTTCACTTCCATGACACCCGGCTCAGCGTACAGCGCTTATTCACTCGCCAGCGCTGAAGGTGATGGAGACGCCTCGTCATCATCATCATCATCTCCTTCAGCTGACTCAGATCGTCGTCGTCCGCTCCTCCGTCCGCCATCACCTTCACGGTATGGGCAATATGGTATGTATGCGGCGACAGCTGCGGCGGCAGCGGTGGACGGGTCCGATTCATCATCCTCGTCTGCTGCTGATCCCTCCACGTACTCCACTGCATACTGCGATCCACCATCTTCAGTATCGTCATTTGACGGATATAAGAGCTCATCAATACACACAACGGTTAGGTATACGAATCCAGATGTTCATAATGGCGCACCTGTCAATGACTCCAACCCGCAGTCTCACCAATCTCTGCCATCAGCGGCATCATCATCGTCCCCTTCTGACGCTGCTCGCTCCTCTGTGCCTTCCAATGGCCTCGTCAGCCCCTCTCAAGTTGACGCGGAGAAGATCGATTCTGCTGCTCGTGCCGCTGCAGCCATCGCCGCTGCCACAACGAACACACCCGATGAACAGCGTCCATGGAATGAGCAATATCAACTATTGAATGAATGCCTACTTGAAGTACAGAAGGAGATCAAGCAGGCTCAACAACGGCAGGATGGCTCTCCTTCCACTCCACTCTCCTCGTTGCTGCTTCGTAAGTTCTCTTTGCAGATCACTCTGCAATCTTTCCGTGCTCTCTTCGCCTCATTCGCCTCCCACATCGCTCGTACGATCATCTCTGAGTTGCATCTACCCAACGAATGGAAGACGTATAAACCATCGACGGATGTTGGTGGAATTGCTGGAGGTGAGAAGTACGTTGTTGGTAGTCTCTTCTTCAAGTTCGCTCTCGATTGGAAGCATCTATACGGCTCGGATGAGCATGCAATGCGTGCAGCCAGTTGTGAATTGAAGGGTATGAACGCTTATGCAGCTCTGGGATTGGATCGGCTGTGTACTCCGTTGGTATGCCTGGTTGATTGGGGCGGGTATCGGATTGTCGTCACATCACTTTTGCCACTCGCCCCGAAGACTGCCGACAATCCTGGTTCCAGCTCATTGGTGTACGGCAGTGATGATCAATGTACAACCGTTCATGCCGATGATCCAACCTGTAACCATCTGATGCATGTCGCTGCCACTCGTCTGAATCTGAAGGCACACATGGTTGGTCATGGGCCGCAGATGAAATGTTTGGAGGCCCCAGGAGATATTGAAGTGCATCGAGGATTGGATGGACGATTCTATGTCATCGATGCAGCACGAGTCAGTCCGCCTGAAGCACCTCGTATGCTCATTCCATGCATCCTGCTACAAGCGGATGTCGCGGATGGAAGCCTCAATCCTGAGGGTAAGATCATCGCAGAAAACCGTTCGTCGGCCTTGTCAAGGTTTGATGACACCTCACTCGCTATATTGGATCTGAATCGATCGACTGTGTTGGTTGAAGCACAAGGACTCATCTTACAGGCATTGAGGGAGCGGGTTCGAATCGCTCTGGGTGCTCGAAAGAATAGCTCGACTCCTTCTCCATCCTCGCCGTCGAACACGACAGATGCATCAGAATCATCCGATGCAGAATCTCGTGCATCCAAACAATTGGCTTTCATCTCATCGATCCGTTGTGCAGCGATGTCAGTCAATGGGTTGATGCTGGTCTACTTGGATCTTCCCCCGATCACCCATGACAACCTTCAACAAGCGTCACTCTACACTGACCTGCTTCCACTGAATCGTCGTGCGTCATTGATATCGGGTTACCGAATCCTGGGAGATGCGGTCGTCATTCCTGGCTTCGAAGGTACCCACTTGTACCAATTGTTACGTATGGAGTTTGTTCGAGGATTCCATGCGGAGACACGTGGAGATCGTCGAATCTCTGAACAGCCAACATCGGATTCACTCACGGTATCATCCCCGTCATCACCGCGACGTACCCCGCTGTCCAGTGATGCCTTCACCTTCTTCGGTCGGCATGATGCACACATCCATAATGCCGAAGTGAAGCAGGCCACTTCCCACCTGGTGCATCGGACCTTGAAGGAGGTGGCGATGAAGCTTGTGAGGGGCAGCACTGCTGCTGGTGCTTCTGGGAACGGGAATGATGCATCAGCTGAGCAGGATGGGGCCAACGAACCACACAAGGAAGACATAGACGAACACAGTGACTTTAAAGTGCCCGAATCAGATGATGCCTCCTTCTCCATGTCATCCACAGCCGATCTTATTCGTCTGTTGCATTCCCATGGCGTGAATTGTCGTTTCCTGGGTAAGTTGCGTTCATTGGTTGCAGCTGGCATGGATGATACAGACCGTACCGGCGAAGAGCATCATAATCGTCATCGACTGTCTTCGTGGATCCTGACGGAGATGGTTGCACGGGTGTTCAAGAATGCCATCCGGAGTAAATTGAGAGCCATCCCGAGACCTCAGCCCCATGACATTCAAACATGGTCGAGCCTCACCCAGGAACAGTTGGAAGCCAGAAGGAAACAATTGAGAGAAGAAGTGGAGCGGAAGAACAAGGAGATCATTGTGCGGGAATTGAACTATCTACTTGGACCGCACAGAATGAAGGATGAGGATCCATCGCGCAGTCGAGGTGGCGACCCAATTGCCGCAGCCGAACGGGCACGCTTCCTCGCGCGCCAGCCTGATGGTCGGCTGTGGAACGAGACACTCAAGACACAGATCCAACTGAAGTTTGGCCTCCATGCACCAGCGCTTCATCCTTTTGAAATGAAAGTGAATTATGATTTAGGTACAACCTTGATGCGTTTCTCATTGTTGCAATCCCTCTGCTCGTCATTGGGCGTGAAGTTGACCGCCGGATGTTTGAGACGCTTCCAACGAGGAGGTCCGGACGCGTTCCTTGAGACATTGACTCCGCTCACCATCGAAGATATCCAGGCACTCGATGTCGAAGTCAATGGGGAAAACTTGGCACGGGAAGAAGAACGAAGGAAGATTGTGGAGGAATTGAAGAAACAAGTAGCGATGGAGGAGATGGAAAGGATGGTGAGGGAGAACCATCAAAATTTGCCTATCTCACAGCCGAAAGATGGCAGTAGCAGCAGTTCATTTGTCGCAGCTATCGATCGTTTATTCTCCTATTTCGATCTCTCCTCTTTCATTCATGCTCCGCCCGACATCCATCCACTGTTATCTCGCAATCCTGTCAGAGTGTTGTGGAGCCAGATACGAACGGAGGCGAGAAGCATTGATCGATTGATGGGTCTCATGCGAAACCGAGGTGGATGGCATGAAGGTGGCCACGGACATGAACATGAGCAGAAAGAGGGAGAAAAGGCAGACGCCATCTCACGACCATCACATCCACATCCAGCACAACAACCAGTATTACATATCGAACTACGAAGTCTCATCGTTGAATTGGCACGAATGGTCGCAATCTTGACCAGCAAGTCTCAACGTGATCAGATGCACTTGGTCGTGAAGGAAGAACATCGCGAAGATGATGTATCAACCATGTGCCAATCCTTTGCTGTGCGGCTCATCCGACAGGCATTGGGTCCCACATTACAATCGCACCCTCCTCCCCTACTCGAACCAGGACCAAACATGGAAGACTCCATGCTTCCCTCGGAGATTGGTACAGACATGCCGCCTTCCGTGTATCAAGGAATGCTTCCCTTGGAGATTGTCATTAAATCGTACATGGTCCTCGCTTCCATCTGTGAATCACGTTCGATGCACGTGACAGCATTGGAGCTGCTCCGTCGAGCATTGGATCAATGTCGACAGATGTTTGGATGGACCTCTTCGTGGATCAGTCACTCTTCGCGTTATGATCGAACCATGTATGAGAAGGAAGGTGGGGCTCCATCAAGTCATCCATTCTTGCTCGGGTTATTCCACCAGTTGATTGCACTACTACGCAAGATGAATCTGCATGAGTACACCATGTCCTACTGTCAGGATTTCATGCATGTATATGGACACTTCCAAATTCGGGCATTTGCCTCTGCACCAGATACGTCGCGCTACTCGTATCAAGATCGAGATGCCACTGATAAAGGTAAGCCTAAGCTGTACGACCATCCTGCATTCTTCCATAATCTCATGGTTCAAACCTTCGGTGTGCCCATGCCCTTGACCTACTACTCATTGAAGGAAGGTTTGGAGGCCGACAACTATCGAGACCAGCTTCGACACCTGACTCCATGGCATTGGATCAAGGAGAGAAGACGGAGAAGGAAGGCGAGAAACAAGGCATCGAATAGCTTGGAGGAAGAGGACAATGAGCAAACAACATGGATCGATGAAGTGGAGGCACATGCGGCCGCACAATGGAGCGCAAGTGTCAAGTTTCAAGATTGTATCACTGTCAAGATTAACGTAGATGATCGCATTGGCGCCAAGGATGAAAGTGGTGCAACGCCTCCAGGTGGCATATCCACAACGTCTCGTACGATCTTCGGTGTGACATCTGTGCCGCGCTACTGTGGCATCCTCTTGCATATCGATCAGTCATTGGTTGGGATGGTACCTCTCATTCACGTGCAACCAACTCCTCCTTCGCAGTCCCTTTCATGTGAGGTTAAATCGCCTGTCTCGACTCCTGCAGATCCATTGGGTATGCATCGGATCTATTATTGGAGTGAAGATAGTGTGCCACGGACCGCAACCATCCAATTCGAATCAAGCACGACTGATGTCACCGCTGGTGGAGGTGGCGTCGGCGATGATGGCCAACCACCCACACCAGCATCACAACTGGATTCGCCTCATGCGATCACATCATTGGTCGTTGCAGAGCAAGGAAGTGATGTTGTCATTACGACACGGAGTGGGGCTGTCTACTGCAGTGGGCATGCAGCAACACTACTTGGTGTCACAGGAAATAAAGTGAATCGTTGGCGCAACATTGCTGATCCCTTGCCTCCCCTGACGTTCACCCCCTCCCTCACCGGCAAGCGCATCACTCGTGTCGCCTTGGGCTTAGCTCACATTGTTCTTGTCAGTTCGACTGGTTTGGTGTTCACAGTTGGTGTTGGTGCGAAAGGAGCGTTGGGTCATGCGGATGAGCATGATCGTGATACACCACGATTGATCGAATCACTTCAAGAAGGGCCCAACCCTGTGCGAATTATTGACGCCAAGGCATGTCATCGAAGTAGTATGTTGTTGGATGAGCATGGAGGTGTATGGGCATTTGGAGAGAACGATGGTCATCGACTCGGCGTGGCCTTCCCTCGATCACGCGATGGATCAAGCAACAGTCGTGGAGGCAAGGATCAGTGCATGCTTGATGCCCCTCCAGTTGTTCTCGTTCCGACTCGTGTGCACATTCCCCATCCCATTGCCCAATTCGACATGTGCGCTCGCTACACCATGTTCGTCACTCGAACTGGTCTCTTGTATCGTGTTGGTGACTTCCATTGGATCCATGCATTGGATACGAATAGTGCCTCGTGTCCTGTGCCGATGTTGGTGCCAGCTGTGAAACAAGAGGCAACCATCGCGATCCCACATATCACACTGACGCTATCGCAGAAGCGTGCATTGACTCCACTCTCTGGCCGCTGTGACGATACCTCATCCTTACTTCGTTTTCGTTCTGTTTCCGTCGCGGATTTCCATGTGCTCCTCCTCTCCGTCGATGGTCGAGTCTTCGTCATGGGTCGCGGGTCGAATGGTGGTCACAGTGCGGTGGCATTGGGTACGGCAGGACATGACAATCATGAGGTACCAACATTGGTTGCAACCTTGGGTGAAGTGGAAGCTGTTGGTGTACGTGCTGCCTATACAACTAGTTTCGTATTGGTACGAGATGGACGGCTATACGCGTGGGGTGGCAACACTCCATTGACACTTCGACCGAAGTTGCCATCGGGGTCCATCGGTGATCTCTCACGAGCTGAATTGACTCGTCTGTGTGGCTCTCGTCAAAGTCCACGCATGTACGCGTGTAATCGTATCCTTCCAGTCGAGGTTTGCATGCCACTGGATCCCACAACTTCCGTCAAGAGTGGTGGTCGACATGCCAACAATCCACGAAATGACGCATTTTGGCATGGAGTCGATTGTGACCAGCCGTGTACGACCATGCGCGACATGGCCATGGCCACTCATGAAGGATTTGCGGTGGCAGGAATGCTTCCATTGGATGATGGCGAAGGACAGGTACAGTCGTCGGCAGGAGTTCTCAGTAGTGAATTCTCATCGGCACCTCTACCACCGTTGCCACCCATCTTCGTTGGGAGTAGTCTGGCAGTAAGCATGGGCTTTTCACCGTATTATTCACAGCATCCATTCAGTCGCTGTCTCAACGTCAGTCTCTCCTCTCGTCGTTATCATGCTTCACGCTTTGCAAGCAAGCCAGGCAAGAGTGGCAATAGCAACAGTAGTAGCAAGAATGTTTCCTCTTCGCCAAGCTTGCAGAATCTCCAGCCGATCACTCTCATCTGGGACTTGCCCTACGTGCCTACACTGGATCAATTCTTCGTGTATCGACGACGTGAATTGACGACGGTGGAAGCACTACGCGAGATGAGCGATGGAGAGGTTGGATCATTTAAGCGCGAGAAGATCATTGAGATCGATGAGGAGACCACAAATGCATATGCGGGTATCCATCGCATTGGTGCAAGTGGTTCAAGTGCAGGCAATCCTTCCAACCTTCCTTTCTCCTCACGCGGTGAGCGTATCTGTGCCGACCTGCCTGTTGGTTCTTATATTGGTGTGTGGCGTATGGGTGGTCAAAGTTCAACCATTGGTGATGTTGGACGACATGCATGGATCGCATTGGAATTCGATGTCGTGCAATGATACACATTTGTCATCTGAACAAGTCTCAGTGATCAATGGCCAATGCTCAGCTAGAGGCCTGAGATTCAATTCCTCGAATCACCTAGTCCCTCATCCAATGTTCAGCTCACTCCATCCAGAAGGCGACGGCACGCTCATGCACGTCAAGCCATGGCTGACAGTGCGGCGTTCTTGCGCTCTCAACTAACTTGATCAATCAGTTTTGAGGATTCGAATTGGCCTATGCATGACGCATCATGTTCATCACCCGGGGCGTGTCTCATTCTGGGGATCCGGATGCTTCTCTGTCAAGGAGGTTGGGCAGGCAGAAGTTTTCTTGGTGAATTCGATGCAGTACGTTACAAGGATAATTTTTCTCATCATCTTCTTCCGACTGCTCGACATGCCCTTTTGCCTTCTGGACATTGTTGATTGCTTCACGACCTTGCCCCTCAACACAAGTCTCATTTTTCTCAATACTGGTTCTTCGCTCATGGAGTTGCATGCGTTGACTTCCCGCCTTTTTCTCCTGATCTTAACCCTAGGCCTAGCCTATCGAGAATCTGTGGGCAGACTTAAAACGAAGAGTTGAGGCTCTGGAACTGGAACTAGAATGAGGCTCATGCGCGCACGAGACAAGAGTTAGAAGTGCACCTCAATGAGGAATGGAGGCGACATCGCCAACTTGGCTGCTAGCCTGCGCGTTATGCAGCTGCTCGTGCCAACAAAGGTCATCACGCTGGCTATTCATACAATGCCACATTATT
>Ga0256772_1000372_pt1 | contig 10700 bp, 10 predicted proteins | sample MC6MC0923MT_FD_186044 | JGI IMG/M metagenome (GOLD analysis project Ga0256772, IMG submission 186044) | Metatranscriptome of enriched soil aggregate microbial communities from Iowa State University, Ames, United States - MC6-MC0923-MT... | ecosystem: Environmental > Terrestrial > Soil >... | reverse complement strand
CAACCGGGCGCGGCCGCGATCGCGGAGATTAGCTGGCGGCCCATGCGGCCTGCCGCGCCCATGACAGCGATCTTCATCTCATCTCCCAGCAGGTTCGAGGACTAGCAACCGGCGCGGCCGATATAGCAACGACACCCTGGGAGCGGAAGTGGCGAGCGCCAAGGAATCCCCTTATGGCCGATTTCGATGGTCAACGCGCGGCGCAATCGGCCGCTCAACCCGCATTTGCGCGTTGCATGGCTTCGATGATCATGGCCTTGGCCAGATCGGCATGGCCCCATTGCTTGATCTTCACCCATTTCCCGGGTTCGAGATCCTTATAATGGCTGAAGAAGTGTTCGATCTGATCGACCGAGATCTGGGGCAGGTCGGTGTATGTTTTTACGCCATCGTAGCGCTTGGTCAGCCTGGTCGAGGGTACGGCAATGATTTTTTCGTCGCCGCCGCCGTCATCTTCCATCACCAGCACGCCGACTGGGCGGCAATTGATGATCGCGCCGGGCGCGATGGCGCGCGTGTTGCAGACGAGAACATCGATCGGATCGCCGTCTCGCGACAGCGTATGGGGTACGAAGCCGTAGTTTCCGGGATAACGCATCGGCGTGTAGAGGAAGCGATCGACGACCAGAGCGCCGGACGCCTTGTCCATCTCGTATTTGATCGGTTCGCCGCCGACGGGCACCTCGATCACGACGTTGATGTCTTCGGGCGGATTATGGCCGATTTTGATTGCGTCGAGACGCATGGACAACCTCTGAAGTCTGCGGATTCTTTCGACGACACTTGCCGCGAAACGGCGCTTCGCACAACGCGGCTTAGGTCGCAGGAACCGCGACATGTTTCACGATGGAGGGCTCAGCATGACGCGAAGACGCGCGTCACCATTCGTAGCCGATGCGGGCATTAACCGATTTGCCGAAGCGGATGCAGGATCGCCGTGCCGGGCGTCCGCCGCAACGGATGTAGAAGGCTCGCGCTTGTTCGTTTTCGGCGAGCGCCCAGACGATCAGGCGCTCCAGACCCAGGTTATCGAGCGTGGCGCGGCAGGCTTCGAAGAGATGTTCGCCGATGCCGATGCCTTGATACACCGGTGACAGGTAAAGCTCGTAGATCTCGCCGGTATCGCGGCGACCGCCCCGGGCTTTGCCGCAGGTTGCGTAGCCGGCGATATGTTCCCCATGCAGAACGACGAGGAGATTGTGCTCGGCGGCAATGGCCCGCCGCCACCAGGTGGTGTCGCGACGCTGAATTTCGTGGTCGAGGTGCTGCCCGGGGAGGATGCCCGTGTACGCAAGACGCCAGGATTCACGAAAGATTCGGGCCAATGCGGGCGCATCGCTGGGACGCGCATTGCGGATCGAGACTTCGAGACGCTGGTTCAACATGAGACCAATGTAGCGCGAAGTGCGGCAAAGCGCACGCCTCTCTCGGTGCTCAACGCAAATAAAAAAACGCGAGACTTTCGCCTCGCGTTTTTCGCCGCTTATGGAAGTGCCCCACTCAATGAACCTGCCGCGGCAACGGCATGTTCACGTCAGCTGGCGTTCTTGAACTGCTCGAACGACTTCGTCGTTGCTGCGCCGAAGGTCTCAAGTGCTTGCTTGGTGACCTTGTTGGAAAGCTCGAAGAGCTCTTTCGACTGCGAGCCGGCAACGGCGAACTGCTGCTGCCAATAGTTGGCCTGCAGACGGGCGATTTCCGGGAAGGTGCGCGCGCGGGCCATAGCCTGGGCCGCTTCGAACGCTGCTTCCGTGTTCGCGAAGGTGTTGGAGACGATCTTTTCGCCGATCGACTTGGCGCCGGCCTGCGTGGTCAGCAAGATCTCTTCAGCGACCTTGGCGTTGTCTTTCGCGAGGGCGGTAAACTTGTGATAGGCGTCGCGCGATTTTGCGATCGCGTCCTCGGCAAACGCCGAAATGTTCTCAGGCACTTTGGCATCCTTGCCAGCGCTGAACATCTCTTGGGCCTGTCGGGTGAAGTCTTGGACTTGGCGGGTGAAAGGGTCGTTCATGGGGGGACACTCCTGAGCTCTCTGAAAAAGTGAAACGTGCTCTCAAAATCTGGTTCGTAGTCGTCAGTCTGTGTGAGAGCTATATAAGCTCGACTTTTGTGCAGCGCAACATAATTTTTTGCGGTGCTTTTCAAAATGTAGCTTCCAGCCGAGTGAAAGCGCGGCCTCATGTCTCGGTGCAGATACTACGTCAACCCTAACGGGCAGGCAAATACCTATCCAGTCGTTCGCATGTGCGAGATTGATTCCGGCTTTTAACGTTCCTGAGGAAGCGTTGGAAATACCTCGCGATAACCGAGCGCGTTCGAGTCGAACATAATGTCGCGACGGGTCAGCGGACGGGCCAGTGCCAAGCCCTCCATCGTCCGGCAGCGGGATAAAGCGACGTAGGTCTGGCCATGTACGAAAGTCCCAGAGCCGAGGTCGATGTAGACCTTATCGAGGGTCAAACCCTGGGCTTTGTGGATCGTCAGCGCCCAGGCGAGACGCAATGGGAATTGCTGGAAGGTGCCGGCAACGGTCTCGACGATTTTCTCCTGCGTTTGATCGAAGGCGTAGCGACGATGCTCCCAGGCGACCGGTTCGACTTCGTGCTCGCGGCCGTTGATCTCGACAAAAACCTGTTTGTCGGTCAGCCGTGAAATGCGGGCGATGGTGCCGTTGACCCAGCGCTTGTCTGGATCGTTCCGCAGCATCATCACCTTGGCGCCGGATTTTAGTTCAAGGGCAGGATCGGCTGGTTCGATGTTGGCGTTGAAGTCGCCCGAGATCGTCGCGTTGAAGCGGATGGCGCGCTCTGGAAGCGAGTCCAGATAGCGTGTGTTGATGCGTTTAGCGGCGGCGTTGGTCGTCGTCAGAATGACGTAGGGTTCGCCTTCGGACAGCGTCCGTATCGGACGAACGCAGGTGTTGATGAATTCGAGATCGGCGTCGGTGACGTCGCCGTCGCGAACAGCATTCAGAACGCGGATCAAGTCGCTGTCCGTTTGCCGGAAGACTTGCTCGAGTTCCAGCAGCGACGTGCCGTTGCCTTCGCGAAGCGCGTCGATGACGAAGAAGAACGGGCCGCCGTGTGTATCGACGAGATGGGCCAGAACTTCACGTTCCTGCACCACCGGCGGCAGCTGATGAAGGTCGGCGAAGAGGAGAACGCGCGCGCCTCCGAACGGTTCGCGCGGGCGGCCACGGTTAACGCGCATCGCGCGGTCGATGGCCCACATCAAGTCCGACCGCACCATCGAAGCCTCGTCGATGACGAGATAATCGAGCTTGCGCATGACGCGGCCGTTTCGGCTTCGCTTGATATCGCTCTCTTGAATGAGGCGTGGCGGAAAGCCGAAGAAGGAATGAATCGTCTGGCCACCGATGTTGATCGCGGCAAGCCCGGTTGGCGCCAGCACAACCATGCGATCGGCGTAGGCGTCGCGAAGAGCCCGGAGCAACGTCGACTTTCCGGTCCCGGCGCGGCCGGTGACGAAAAGATTGCCGCCGGGCTGTTCGAGAAAGCGCGCGGCACGCTCGAAAGCGGATGTCGGAGTCACGCCCTTTGGCCAAATCACGGCGTTGTCCGCTCCCCGCGTCGATCACTACGGCCCCACAAACCAAACGAGATGGCGCAAGTCAATCAACGCCAAAAAAAGCACGGAATCGCAGAGGGATTCCGTGCGTTTTGTGTTGCAGGTAAAGCGAAACGCTTAGTCGGCGGTGATGCTGCGCAGCTTGAAGTCTTTATCGAACTTCAGATCGTAGTTGGCGCCGTCTTTGCACTTTGCGTCATCGACTTCATAGACGCCGGTCGCCTCGACTTCCTTTTCCCATTTGCCGCCTTCGCAGCCCCAGGCGGACGCGGCTGCAGTGGCTTTCGTTTGTTCGTCGGCTGAAAGTGGAGCGTCGGCAAACGCCGGAAGCGACAGTGCAAATACAGCGCAGGCTGCGAGTGCGAAGCGTTTCATTGGAATCTCCTCTGATGGGCTGGGGTACCGCCTTCAGATGGTGTTCCAATGATTTGCTTCAACTCAGGAAATAGTCTCACGGCAATTTAATCAGAATGCCAACGAGTTATGCCGCACCGCTGGCGCGTTCGGCTTCGCTCTTGCGGCTCTGGCGTTTGCGCTCGTTCGGGTCGAGCCAACGCTTGCGCAGGCGGATCGATTTCGGCGTCACTTCGACCAGCTCTTCGTCGGTGATGTAGCTCATTGCTTTTTCGAGCGTCAGCCGCATCGGCGGCGTCAGCAACACCGCCTCGTCCTTGCCCGAGGCGCGGACGTTGGTCAGCTTCTTGCCCTTCACGACGTTGACTTCGAGATCGTTGTCGCGCGTGTGCTCGCCGACGATCATGCCTTCGTAAACGCGATCCTGCGGATTGACCATGAACGGTCCGCGATCCTGAAGGTTGAAGATAGCGTAGGCCACGGCTTCGCCGGTGCTGTTGGAGATCAGCACGCCGGTGCGCCGTCCCGCGATTTCGCCCTTGAACGGTTTGTAGTCGTGGAACAGCTTGTTCATGATGCCGGTGCCGCGCGTGTCCGACAAAAGCTCCGACTGATAGCCGAGCAGACCGCGCGTCGGCACGTGAAAGACCATGCGCGTCCGGCCACCGCCCGAGGGACGCATTTCGAGCAGGTCGCCTTTGCGTTCCGACAGTTTCTGGACGACGACGCCGGTGAAATTGTCGTCGACGTCGACGATGACTTCTTCGATCGGCTCCGTCCGCTGCCCGGTTTCGGCATCGGTCTCCAGCACGACTTTCGGCCGCGAGACGGTCAGCTCGAAGCCTTCGCGGCGCATGTTCTCAATCAGAATGGCCAGCTGCAACTCGCCGCGTCCGGACACGATGAAGCTGTCCTTGTCGTCGTTTTCCTGAACGCGGATGGCGATATTGCGCTCGGCTTCCTTGAGCAGGCGATCGCGGATGACGCGGCTTTGAACCTTGTCGCCTTCCTGACCGGCGAAGGGTCCGTCGTTGATGCGGAACGTCATCGACAGGGTCGGCGGATCGACAGGCTGGGCGGGCAACGGTTCTTCGACCGAGGGGTCGGCCAGCGTATCGGCGACGTTGGCCTCGCTCATGCCAGCCAGGGCGATGATGTCGCCAGCGCCGGCCGATTCGACCGGCGTGCGTTCTAGGCCGTGAAAGGCCAAGACTTTCTGGACGCGGAATTGCTCAATGACCTTGCCGTCGCGATCAATCGCCTTCAGAGGCTGGTTTGGTTTGACGGTTCCCGAGGTGACGCGGCCGGTCAAAATGCGGCCCAGGAACGGATCGGCGTCAAGCGTCGTCGCCAACATGCGGAACGGGCCATCGTCGACGGCGGGCGGCGGTACGTGCTCAAGGATCAGATCGAACATCGGCGCCAGATTTTCCTGCGGACCGGCGGGATCGCGGGCCATCCAGCCGCTCCGGCCTGAGCCGTAGAGCACCGGGAAATCGAGCTGCTCGTCGGTTGCGTCGAGGTTGGCGAAAAGGTCGAAGACTTCGTTGAGAACCTCGACGTGGCGTTCGTCGGGGCGGTCGATCTTGTTGATGGCGACGATCGGGCGAAGGCCGCGCTTCAGGGCTTTCGAGACGACGAATTTCGTCTGCGGCAACGGGCCTTCCGAAGCATCGACGAGCACGATGACGCCATCGACCATATTGAGGATGCGCTCGACTTCGCCGCCGAAGTCGGCGTGACCGGGCGTATCGACGATGTTGATGTGCGTGCCCTTCCACTCGACGCTGGTGCATTTCGCCAGGATCGTGATGCCGCGTTCGCGTTCGATGTCGTTGGAATCCATCGCGCGCTCCGCCACCTTCTGGTTTTCGCGGAAGGAGCCGGACTGCTTCAGAAGCTCGTCGACGAGTGTCGTTTTGCCATGATCGACGTGCGCGATAATCGCGATATTGCGAAGGGCCATTTGGAACCTGGTTGTGGTGTTGGAAGCGCTGGGCGCCGCCGGCCGCGACGCAATATCGCTCGCACCTAGCATGATCGGGCGCTGGAGGGCTAGGGCACCGTGGTTTCGGCCGGGTGCGGCTTAACCGTCGGCCCGTCAATCCTCGGTTTTTGCCGGGATAGTGGCGCCGGCGTCGGGATTCCGTTCCTCGAGCTCCCGGAGCGTCGTCAGGAGGGACTCGACGTCCGGCCTCGGGGCCGGTTCGCGCTCAAGACGGCGGCGCTGGTAATCCTGCATGACGCGCGCCGCCACGGTTGCACCGGGGATCTTGCGGCGGCGGGCACTGGAAATCAGCAGCGGGCTCTGCGGTTCTTCGAGATCGAGTTCTTCCAAGAACGTTTCGCGGAGCGCGAAGAAGGACTGCAGGATTGCATCTCGAACCAAGGCCTTTTGCTCGATCGTTGCATCCGGCATGATCCGTGGATCGAGCGTCTGCAGGGCGCGGCGCATGTCGTGCAGCGGCGCGTAGGGGTAGAGGCCGATCAGGCTGTCGGTTTCGCCAGCATTGCGATAAACAATGCGCATCGTGTCGATCGTCTCGCTGATTTTATAGAAGGCCGCGAGATAATCGTCGGTTGCGAGATATGGCTTCTCGCACGTCGATAGCAGCATCGATTTGGTGCGCACGATATTGCGCCATTCCTCTTCCAAGCCTTGGACGAATTTCGAGCGTTTCTGGAAAATGTTCGAGATATAGGCGACGCCGCCGGTCGCGATCAGCAGCGACATGTCACGCATGAAATCGTAGATCTTGTTGGCTGTCGCAATGACGAAGGGCGGCATCCCGGGGATGTCATCGGCGAACTTCGAGGCCAGCAGAAGCAGCAGGACGATTGTCAGCAGCCAATAGAGCCGGGCGAGCGTGCTGTTGACGGAAACGCGGGTCATCGGGTCAGCCGTTCGGAGATTGACGTCATCGGGTTTGAACTATGGGAGAGTTTTCAGGACGTTCGTGGCCGGACCGCGACGGAGCAGGGCCTTCTGGCCAGTGAGGCCGGTCGAGATATGGCCGGAGGGAGCTGTTTTGGCAAATCCTTAGCGCAGGCGCGCGGCGCCGGGCGCAGGGTGTGTCCGGCCTAAAGTTCCTGGGCTTCCGCCGGCTGTTTCAGGATGCTCCAATTCATGATTGCGATCTGTGCGCCGATCAGCAGCAATACGAGGCTCACGCGAAATCCGGTGTAGACCGCCCACAATCCGACGATGACGCCGAGAGCGGCGATGATCTTTGCCGCTGTCAGGCGCGAGGTCATCGTTGCAAGCACGTCGCGATAGATGCGTCCGCCGTCGAGCGGAAAAGCGGGCAGCAGATTGAAGATGGCCATCGCCAGATTGATGCGGGCCAGTGTCATGGTCGCGTAGAGGAGCCAGGGTTTGTCGTCGAACCAGACCGGGGGATCGATGACGCGAAGATAACCGCTGGCGCTGACTTCCGGGGATCCCAGCAGTTGCCAGAGCAGAAGAAACAGCAGGGCGTTGGCGAGCGGGCCAGCGAACAGAATGATGATGTTGGCGATCGTGGAGCGCGGGATTTCGAGCAGGCGGGCGTAGCCGTAGAAGCCGCCCACCAGGATTTCGCCAACGGGGACGCGAAAGAGCCGGGCCAAAGTTGCATGGCCCAGTTCATGGAAGAGAACCGAGAAGAACACGCCGGCGACGATCGCGGCGAATGCCGGACCGGCTACGGCGAAGGACGCCTGTTGCAGGATGCCGAACAAAAAGAGCGGCACCAGAATAAAGGTGACGTCGAGTTTGATTGGAATCCCCGCGAGGCGGAAGAGCTCCAGGCGCGGCGTGTCGTCGAGCATGTTCATGCGCCGAGCATCCCGTGACCCGGGGGCGTTCGTCAACGTGCTTGATGCGTTGCGGTTATTCTTCTCGCCGGACGGTGAGCTTGATCGAGTCCTTTTCGACGCCGCTGATTTCAATCACCACCGGTCCCGGCGCAATGGGGAAGCGGACGCTTTTGCGGACGCCATCGCATTCGGATTTGCCGGTGTGGGCGGATGATTTGAGCGGCTTGCCATCCTGAATGATGTCGATCCAGCCTCGGGCGGCCAATGACACCTGATAGGTGCCGGGCTCTCCGATGCTGTCGAAGGTGATGAAGCCGCCGTTCGCTGCCGTCGGCTTTTTTCTGCTGGTCGGCGCGACGGGAAAGGCGACCTTGTCCATCGGTTGAAGCGCTAATGTGATGGCTTTGGCCGGTGCCGCTTGGAGCTTGGCGCCGGATGTCACCGCTTCGCTGTCGGCGGCTTTCATCCACTGCAGCTCGGTTTTTACCGGCCACGCGAAGTCGTCGCAGCCGCCCTTTTCGTCGGCGTACGCGGACAGCGGCGCGATGAGCGCCGCCGCGCAGATTGCAATACAGATCGCTTGGCTGAATTTCATTTTAATCGATAGCCACCATGACGTCGGACGATTTGATGACGGCCGACGCCGTCATGCCTTTCACCAAGCCCAGGTCGTCGACAGATTCGTTGGTGATCGAAGCGGTAACGACCGCGCCGCCGCCGACATCGATCCGCACGTGCGCGGTCGTTGCGCCTTTGACGATATCGACAATCTTGCCCTTGAGGACATTTCTTGCGCTGATTTTCATAGGGGGTACCTCGTTTTTAGAAGCGGGCTCTCAGGTTAGCAAAGAATTGCCGCCCTGGCTCAGGAAAGCCCTCGGCAAACGAATAATTTTCATCTGCCAGGTTGATGCCGCCGATGGTCAGCGAGGTTTGCGGGTCGAAGGCGTATTCGGCTTGGAAGTTGACCAGCGCATAAGCTCCAATATCGACGTAATTCGGCTTGCCGGTATAACCGTCCGTTTTATTACAATTGCCGCTTGTCGTCGGGCCGCCGCTCGTTGTGACGAGCGTCGAACTGCATCCGGTGACGAGCGCCGTGCGGTCAGTGGCGAGTTCCACACTCGGCGTGAACGTCAACTTGTCGCTCGCCCGCCATGCAAGATAGATGAATACCTTGTTGCGTGGCGACCCTTCGATCTGGGACGCGGCGATGGCGGCCTGCTGATCGGCGGTAGCATCAGAGAGTGCCTCGGCAGCCTGACCGAAATTCAGATGGCGTTCGAGGTAGGTATAGTTGCCGCCGATGCGAACCGTAGGCGATACCTGCCAATCGGCCGAGAATTCGAAGCCGTAGTTATAGCCGTTGGCATTGAAGCCGACGATCGAGCTCTTGCCGTTCGCTGCGGTGAAGGCGTTCTGAATGCTGTCGTCGATATTGGAATAGAAGATGGCGGACGAGACGCGGACGTCGCGGAAAAACGTATCGCTGATGCCGATCTCGTAGTTCGTGGCGCGTTCAGGTCCGATGTCGGGGTCTTGCACCTTGGAGCCGAAGCGCGTGCTGTAGCGATCAAACAGAGTCGGGAAGCGCGTACGGCTTGAGACGTCGGCGTGAACCTTGCCGGTTTCGCTGTAGCTATAGATAGCGGCCGTCTGCCAGTTCCAGGCGTCCGCATAAGGTTTGTCGAGGCCCGGGTCGGCTTTCAGCACCTCGTTCGTGTCGTAGCTCAGGCCGCCGACGATATCGAGGTTGCGGGTGGCGTGGAATGTGTTCTCCAAGGCGAACGACCACGTCTGTTCCGATTCCGTCGACTTCGGCCCGAGGCTGCTTATGAACGGCCCGTAGGTGTAGTCGGTGTCCTGCTCGGAATGCACGTCTTCGCGGTAATGGATGGCGCCTTTCAGCGTGTTCATCGGAATAAGATCGGTGCCCATTTCGATGAAGCCGCCGACGGAGTGGTCGTTGTAGGCGCTGTCCGTGTCTTGATGCGTATAGGTTCCATTGGGATAGAACGAAATGATGTTATCGAAGGTATTATAATAAGCGTTCGTCTTGATGTATGAGGCGTCGCCCAGTTTCGTCTTCGACAGCCACGATAGCGATGCCGTGTTCCATTGTGGCCAATCCCAATAGCGGATGTTGCTGCCGTTGAAGTAGCCCTGCACGATCTGGCGATCGACGTGCAGCGGCGCACCCTTTTCGCCCTGCTGGTTGGTGTAGTTGATGCTGTATTCGTCCGTCGCGTTCGGCGTGATGCCGACCTTGGTGTTGATGCGCCAATCGCGGAAATCGGAACGGTCGCGATTGCCGGCGTCTTGGTAGGGGAAGCCCGGCAGGTAGCTCGCCGACGCCGTATCGAACGGCGTGAAATCGTGCGACAGGTTGAAGTGATCCTGACTGAGGATATTGGCGCTGACCTGGGCGTACCAGCCCTTCTGCCGCGTTCCGGCGTAAGCGTAACTATTCCAGGAATTCAGATCGTCGATATCGCCGTTGACGACGATGCCGGCGCGGCCTTCAAGTTCAATTTCCTTCGTCGGCTTGCGGCTGACGAGGTTGATGGCGCCGCCCATGGCGCCGGGACCGTTCAAGACGGAGACGTAACCCTTGGCGACCTGCACCTCGGCGAGGTCGTCGGTCAGGAAGCGGTTCATGTCGATGCGGTTGTCGGCGGGGAGATAGACCCGCACGCCGTCGATCGACAGCGGAACTTCGAGGCGATTGAAGCCGCGAACCAGAATATCGCCTTCGTTGCGGGCGCCGCCGCTATTCGTCGAGGAGACGCCGGGCAGGATGCTGACCGCTTGGCTCAGCGACTTCTTGTTGAACGTCCACATCGCTTCGTTGGTGATGGTGCTGCCGCCGATCATGTCCAACTGACCGAGCGTAAATATGCCGGTGGCGATGGCAGGCACGCCAACGCCTTCGCCGTTACCGGGTTCGGAGCCGGCGAGAT
>Ga0256772_1000363_pt1 | contig 10791 bp, 10 predicted proteins | sample MC6MC0923MT_FD_186044 | JGI IMG/M metagenome (GOLD analysis project Ga0256772, IMG submission 186044) | Metatranscriptome of enriched soil aggregate microbial communities from Iowa State University, Ames, United States - MC6-MC0923-MT... | ecosystem: Environmental > Terrestrial > Soil >... | reverse complement strand
GGCATGACGCCATCGGTTGCCGAACTGGCCGAACACGCCCAGGTATCGCGCGCCACCGCGTACCGCTACTTTCCCAGCCAAAGCGCGCTGATCGCCGCCGTGGTGGACGAGAGCCTGGGTCCGATCCTGGCGTGGGACTCCACCGCGCCGGATGCCGCGACGCGGGTCGATGAGCTGCTGCGGTTTGCCTACCCCCGGCTGGCCTCGCACGAAGCCCCGCTGCGCGCCGCCATCATGGTGTCTTTGCAGCAGCACGCCGAAGCCGCCGCGGGCAAGTCCACCGCCGAACCACGATTGGTGCGCGGCCACCGTGTCGACATCCTGAAGCGCGCCATCGCGCCCATGGCGGCTGAGCTGTCGGCGGCCGAGCTGGCGCGCGTGGCGCAAGCGCTGTCGCTGGTGTACGGCACAGAAGTGTTTCTGGTGTTGAAAGACATCTGGAATCTAGACCTGCCCGCAGTGACGGACGTGGTGCGCTGGACGGCCAACGCCATCATCAACCAGGCGCTGGCAGACGCGAACGCAGCCAAGCCGTAGTCCCTAACGCACGGCTGTCATGGCCGCGTCACCCGCCGCCTGCATAGTTCCGCGTTTTGCGGCCATGCCTTCCGCATGCCGCCAAACGTTGGAGTGTGTCCATGCAGTTCGAAGTATCCCGCTTGCGGCGGGCCATCATGCCCCTGTCGCTGGCTTGCGTCACCCTGTTGAGCGCGTGCGGCGGCAGTGATGACGATGATGAAACCGTGACAGAGCCCGCCCCGCCGGCCGTCACCGAACCCGCGCCGCCCGTCGAGCCCAAGCCCCCGGTTGAAACCGGCGCCTGGAGCGCGGGCGACCTGCATGTGCACACGTACCAATCGGACGACGCGCAAGTCAGCCTGGAAAGCGCGTTGGATCAGGCCTTTGACCGCTACAAGCTGGACTGGGCCGCCATTTCGAACCACTTGCGCCTGTCGGGCCGTGACCACACCGGCACCGCGCTGGCAGGCGGCTCCATTCCGTTTTCCAGCGGCATGGCGCAGTACGAAGTGCCCTTCATCAAGAGCGCGCAGGCCGCAGGCCGCTATGCGGGCAAGATCATCTTCTCGTCGTTCGAATGGGACATGCCCACGCATGACCACGTGAACATCGGCATAGGCACGAACGACCCGATGTCGGCCAAGTCGCTGGAAGCCGTGGCCGAATTCGAATACCTGTTCACCAACCGCGACCCCGCGCTGTTTGACCCGCTGCTGGTATCGCGCTTGTCAGGCGAAACCCGCGCGTTCACCACGCATGCCGATTCGCTGGCCGCGCTGAAGTGGCTGCGCGACAAGCATCCCGACAGCTACATGCTGCTGAATCACCCGTCGCGCTATGCCGGCAAGTACACGGTCGCCCAGCTGCGCGAAATGAATGACCTGGCCCCTTCCGTCTTCTTCGCCATTGAAGGCATGGTGGGCAACCAGATGGAGCCGGACCGCGGCGGCTACGCCACGGCCTACACCAACGCCTTCCTGCCCAACCGCACGTATGGCGGCGTGGACTATCTGGTCGCGCACTTGGGCGGCACCTGGGACGCGCTGTTGGGCGAAGGCCGGCGCATCTGGACGGTGGCCGATTCCGACTTCCACTTCCGCACCGCATCGGGCCTGTACAGCTCTGGCTACACGCCCGGCGAATACGCCAAGACGCACGTCTGGAAAGACGGCAACGACATGGCGGCCGTGGTCGCGGGCTTGAAAAGCGGCCGCGTGTTCGGTGTGTTTGGCGACTTGATCGACGCGCTGGACTTCCAGGCCAAGGGCGCGGCCGGCGCTGTGCACATGGGTGGCGAGCTGCAAGCCGCCAAGGGCGAGAAAGTGGAAGTCACCATCCGCTTTCGCAGCCCCGACAGCAACCACTACGAATACCCGATCGAAAGCGGCAACCCGACCTACGTGAAACCCACCGTCAACCACGTGGACCTGATCGTGGGCGATGTGGGCGCGCGCGCCGCCGCCGGCACCGCGGGTTACGACGCCGACACCAACCCCACCACCCGTGTCCTGGCCCGCTTCACGCGCGCCGACTGGACGGTGGACGCCGAAGGCTACAACGTCATCAAGACGACGGTGACGGCGGACAAGAGCCAGTACCTGCGCTTGCGCGGCACGAATCTGGGCGTGGACGTGGCGGGCGAAACGGCAGCGGGCGAACCCCTGCCCGACGCCAAGGTGGACCTGGCGGATAACGCCGCCCGCTTCAACGCCATCAACGCGCGCAACTACAACGATCTGTGGTTCTACTCGAACCCGGTGTTCGTGACGGTCGCGCCGTAACGCGGGTGAACGCAGGCCGGATGACATCCGGTCGCAGGCGAAAAAAAGCCCAGCGCATATTGCGCTGGGCTATTTTCCTTTGCAGGACTTACTGCAAGGTGCGGGTGAAGATGAATTCCCCGTCTTGCCAATCGACCGGCACCACATCGCGCGGCCCGAACTTGCCTTCCAGGATCAGGCGCGCCACCGGGTTCTCGATCTGTTGCTGGATCGCGCGCTTCAAGGGACGCGCGCCAAACACCGGATCAAAACCGGAGCGGGCCAGTTCCGCCAAGGCGGCCTCGGTCACTTCCAGGCGCATCTCCTGCTTTTCCAAGCGCGCGCCAAGGCGGCGCAACTGGATGCGGGCGATGGATTCGATGTGCTGCGCTTCCAGTCCGTGGAACACCACCACTTCGTCGATACGGTTCAGGAATTCAGGCCGCAGGGTTTGCTTCAACTCGCCCCACACCACTTCCTTGACCACGTCATACGGTTGGCCGGCCAGGCTCTGGATATGATGCGAACCCAGGTTGGACGTCATCACGATCACCGTGTTGCGGAAGTCCACCGTGCGGCCCTGGCCATCGGTCAGACGGCCGTCGTCCAGCACTTGCAGCAGCACGTTGAACACGTCCGGATGGGCCTTTTCAACCTCGTCCAGCAGCACTACGCTATACGGCTTGCGGCGCACGGCTTCGGTCAGGTAGCCGCCCTCTTCGTAGCCCACGTATCCCGGCGGCGCGCCAATCAGCCGCGCCACCGAATGCTTCTCCATGAACTCGCTCATGTCGATGCGGATCAGGTGCTCTTCGGAGTCGAACATGAACTCGGCCAGCGCGCGTGTGAGTTCGGTCTTGCCCACGCCGGTGGGGCCCAGAAACAGGAACGAACCGTAAGGCCGAGCCGGGTCGGCAAGACCCGCACGCGAACGCCGGATGGCGTCGGACACCAGCCGCACGGCCTCGTCCTGGCCCACCACGCGCTTGTGCAGGAACTCTTCCATGTGCAGCAGCTTCTCGCGTTCGCCCTGCATCATCTTCGACACGGGAATCCCAGTGGCGCGCGACACGACTTCGGCAATTTCTTCGGCGCCGACCTTGGTGCGCAGCAGACGCGGACGGCTTTCGTCGCCCTCGGCATTTTCTGCCGCCTGCGCAGCGCCCACTTCGGCGGCCTTCAGGCGCGATTCCAAGTCCGGCAGCTTGCCGTATTGCAGTTCAGCCAGCTTGTCGAATTGACCCTTGCGCTGCAACTCCGCCATTTCGGCGCGCACGCTGTCGATCTCTTCCTTGATGGCCTGCGTGCCTTGCACGGCGGCTTTCTCGGCCTTCCAGATTTCTTCGAAGTCGTTGTACTCGCGTTGCAGCTTTTCCAGTTCGTCTTCAATGACGCCCAGGCGGCGCTTGGACGCGTCGTCGGTTTCCTTCTTGACGGCTTCGCGCTCGATCTTCAGCTGGATGATGCGACGGTCAAGCTTGTCCATCACCTCGGGCTTGGAATCGATTTCCATGCGGATGCGCGCACCGGCTTCGTCGATCAGGTCGATGGCCTTATCGGGCAGGAAGCGGTCGGTGATGTAGCGGTGCGACAGCTCGGCCGCGGCCACGATCGCCGGGTCGGTGATTTCAACACCGTGGTGGATTTCATAGCGTTCCTGCAAACCGCGCAGGATCGCGATGGTGGATTCCACATCGGGTTCGTCGACCAGCACCTTCTGGAAGCGCCGCTCCAGCGCCGCATCCTTTTCGATGTACTTGCGGTATTCGTCCAGCGTGGTGGCGCCGATGCAATGCAGCTCGCCGCGCGCCAGCGCAGGCTTGAGCATGTTGCCGGCGTCCATCGCGCCTTCGGCCTTGCCCGCGCCCACCATGGTGTGCAGCTCGTCGATGAAGACGATGTTGCTGCCGTCGTCCTGGCCCAGCTCTTTCAGCACGGCCTTCAGGCGTTCTTCGAATTCACCCCGGAACTTGGCGCCGGCCAAGAGCGCAGCCAGGTCGAGCGACAGCACGCGCTTGCCGCGCAGGCTCTCGGGTACTTCGTCATTGACGATGCGTTGCGCCAGGCCTTCGACGATGGCGGTCTTGCCCACGCCGGGTTCACCGATCAGGACCGGGTTGTTCTTCGTGCGGCGTTGCAGGATCTGGATGGTGCGGCGGATTTCGTCGTCGCGGCCGATCACCGGGTCGAGCTTGCCTTGGCGGGCGCGCTCGGTCAGGTCCATCGTGTACTTGGACAGGGCTTCGCGGTTGGATTCGCCTTCGGCGCCCGAGACGTTTTCGCCGCCGCGCACGGCGTCGATCGCGGACTCCAGGGCTTTCTTTTGCAGGCCGGCTTCACGCAGGATGCGGCCGGCTTCGCCCTTGTCGTCGGCCAGCGCCAGCAGGAACAATTCGCTGGCGATATAGGTGTCGCCGCGGCGCGCGGCTTCCTTGTCGGTGCGCGTGAGCACGGCGTTCAGGTCACGGCCAACCTGGACGTTATCGTCGCCTTGCACCTGGGGCAGCGACTTCAGGGCGCTTTCCAAGGCGGGTTGCAGGCGGTTCACCGCCACACCGGCGCGCGCCAACAGGCTGCTTGCTCCGCTGTCCGCGTCGGACAACAGCGCCGACAGCACGTGTACGGGCTCGATGTAGGGGTGGTCGTTGCGGGCGGCCAGACTTTGGGCGTCGGCCAGGGCTTGCTGGAACTTGGTAGTCAGTTTGTCGAATCGCATAATGGTCGTTTGGCTTGTTGGGGAGCCTGACCGATACGTGCCGGCTGGCTCGATATCCTGAATATGCGGCCGGATGAGAGAATTTCAACACCTGCCGCACACGGGTTTGCTTCGACATGCATTCAGACATAAATCCAGACATGCATCCGGACATGGATCAATAAACCGACCTATGAGCATATACGTTTTTGTCTACGGCACCCTACGCGCCGGCGAAATCAATGACCTGGCGAAAGCCGCCGCCCGGCGCGGGCTGCCCGCCGCCGAATGGGTCGGCGCGGCCACCGTGCCGGGCGTGCTGGTCGACTTCGGCGACTGGCCCGGGCTGATCCCGGTGGCCGATGGGCGGCGGGTGCGCGGCGACGTCTACCGGGTCGATCCCGGCCTGATCGCCTTGATGGACGAGATCGAAGAATACGTGCCCGGCCAGCCCTGCTGTTTTGTGCGCCGCGACGTCACGGCGCGTCTGGATATGCCCACGGGCGGCGCCCATGACATCGCCTGCCAGTACTACCCGATCGACCCGGCGCTACGGGCCGCGGCCATCGATATCCCGGGCGATGACTGGATCGCTCACCGCAGTCGCCGAACCGGTGGAGACGCCCCGTAAGACGGGCGTAGTAACAACCGACTACAATGGAATTTGTCTTCACGCTTTTACACCCGTCTCTGCCCTTTGCGGCGCGACGGGCACTCTAGAGGTCATCGTATGCAAAAACGGGTTCCCGTTGCCCCTGATGCCGCCCACTGTTCCACCTGCATGTTGGGCCACGTGTGTGTTCCCGTGGGCATGGCTGCCGCCGAAGTGGAAAAGCTGGACGAGCTGGTGAAAGAGCGTGTGCGCCTGGAAAAGGGCAAAACGCTGTATTCGCTGGATCAACCGCTTGACGCCGTTTATGGCGTACGTTTCGGCAGCATCAAGACTCAGCTCGAAGACGCCACCGGCCAGATTCAAATCACCGGCTTTCACCTGCCCGGCGAAATCGTCGGCATGGACGGCATGCTGGACAGCAAGCACGTGTCCGCCGCCGTGGCGCTGGAAGACTCCGAAGTCTGCGTCATCCGCCTGACCGAAGTCGATCGCGTCGCGACGCACCTGCCGTCGCTGCAACAGCAATTCCGCCGTCTGATGAGCCGTGAAATCACGCGTTCGCATCAGATGCTGGCGTCGCTGGGTTCGATGCGCTCTGAACAGCGCCTGGCCGCTTTTCTCTTGAACCTGTCGCAACGTTATGCCTCGCTGGGCTATTCGTCGACCGAGTTCGTGCTGCGCATGAGCCGCGAAGAAATCGGCAACTTCCTGGGCCTGACCTTGGAAACCGTCAGCCGATTGTTCTCGCGTTTCGCTCGTGAGGGCCTGATCAAGATCAACCAGCGCGAAGTCCGCATCCTGGACCTGCCCGCGCTCAAGCAGCTGCTGGGTCACGAGGGCTGCTGATTACCCGCCGCGCCATGCGCCGCGCGCCTGCCTCTTCCGTCTCCCACCGCTCCCACGCTACGCACGACGCAGCGCGCCGAGCGTCCGGGCGCCGGCTGGGTGCGGCGCTGGCCTTGATTGCGGTGCTCGCCCCCTGGGCCGCGCATGCGCAGACGCCGCTGCCTGACCCTTACGATTACGACGAAGCCGTGCCGGCGCCCAAACGCGCCGCGCCCTTGCGCTGGCAATCCGTAGAGCTGGGCAAACCGGGCCACAAGTACAAAATTCCGGTCTACGCCAATCGCAATCTGACGAAAGATGACCTGCGCGACATCAAGCAGGTCATCGTCATCATCCACGGCGTCAAACGCGATGCCGACCGCTACTACGAAACTGCCGCCGAACTGCTGACGCACAACCCCGACCGGGCGCGAGACACGCTGATTCTGGCGCCGCGCTTCTCCGGGTCCATTGATTCGGGGTTTGCCGGCATGGCCGCGTGGCGCAAGTCCAGCTGGGAAGACGGCGATGAAAGCGTGCAGGCCAGCGGCCGGCCCGCGCCCGTCTCGTCGTTCCAGGTGCTGGACGACCTGCTGCGCAGCCTGGACGACCGCAAGCGCCTGCCCACGCTGGCCGGCATCGTGCTGGCCGGGCACTCGGCTGGCGGCCAACTGGTGCAGCGCTACGCCGTGCTGAACAACGTCGACGGCCCGCTGCGGCGCGATGGCCTGGCCCTGCGCTACGTCATCGCCAACCCGTCGTCCTACCTGTACCTGACCAACGAGCGCCCGCGCGCCGATGGCAAGGGCTACGCGCCCTACGAACGCGGCATCTGCCCCACCTACAACCAGTACAAATACGGCACGGACAAGCTGCCCGCGCACGTATCGGCCTATGTGTCGGGGTCTGCGTCTCCCAATGCGCGCGACACCGACGACACCCGGCTCTTTGTCCGCTATGCCGCGCGCGACGTCATCTATCTGCTGGGTGGCGCCGACAACAACCCCGAACATCGGCTGCTGGACAAAACCTGCGGCGCCGAAGCGCAGGGCGCCACGCGTCTGGCTCGTGGCACGGGCTATCTGCAATACGAATACGTGCTGGCCGCCCGCGGCGCGAAGCCCGTCACGCTGCATCGCAGCAGCTTCGAAGTGGGCGGCGTGGGCCACGACAACGCGCGCATGTTCGGCTCGGTCTGCGGCGCACAAGCGCTGTTAGGCAGCGGCGCGCAAACGGGCGACCGCGCCGCCGCGTGCGACATCATCAAGCCGCGCGGCCGCTAAGCCTGACATTTTCCTTAATAACAACTATTTACCGGTGCTGCATTTCGCGCCGGGCAGGCGCAAGATACGTCAACGAGTTCATCCCGAGAGCCGACTCGTACAAGGAAGCCCAGAAGACCAAGCCGAAAACGAGTTCGCTGCGGGGCCTGGTGAAATATCCGCGTGAAGTGGCCATCGTTGTCGGGCTGACCGCGGGCGGCACCGCGGGCTTCTATACGTTCACGACGTACATGCAGGCGTTTGTGCGCCAGACGTCGGGCTTTTCCGACATCACCACCACCTACATCATCGCGGCCTCGCTCATCTTCGCGCTGATCCTGCAACCGCTGTATGGCGCGCTGTCGGACAAGGTCGGCCGCAAACCTCTCTTGATCTTCTTCGGCGTGGCGGGCGCGCTGCTGACCGTGCCCATCCTGATGACCTTGTCGCATACGCATTCGCCATTCATCGCCTTCCTGCTGATCTGCGGCGCGTGGGTGTTCACGGCGGGCTACCCGTCGATCAACGCAGTGGTGAAGGCCGAACTGTTCCCCACCAATATCCGCGCCACGGGCGTGGCCGTGCCTTACGCCGTCACCGTGTCGATCTTCGGCGGCACGGCCCCGGCCATTGCGCTGTTCTTCAAACAGCAAGGGCATGAGCAATGGTTCTACTACTACCTGGCCGGCGTGATCTTTGTGTCTCTGCTGGTCTACGCAACCATGCGCGACACCAAGCATCAGTCGGCCATGCACCGGCACGACTGAGTCTTCGGGAAATTCCCAATGCTGCCGGCTTGACGCCGGCAGTTTTTCGGATCAATACTTAACCTTATGGTTAACTTAAACGACGACACGCTGGACAGCATCTTTTCCGCCCTGGCCGACGCCACCCGGCGGCGGGTACTGGCCGATCTGGAACACGGCACGGCATCCGTCAGCGACCTGGCCCGGCCCCACGCCATGTCTCTGCCCGCCTTCCTGAAGCACTTGCGGGTGTTGGAAGACGCCGGGCTGATCGCCCGCGCCAAGGACGGCCGCGTCGTCAGCTGCACGCTGTCGCCCGAACCCATGCAGGCCGCCTCCACGTGGCTCGCGCGCTACGAGAAGTTCTGGAGCGGCCAACTGGATTCGCTGGCCCGATACCTGTATCACGACGAGGAGATCCATCCATGTCCACCCGACGCCCCGACGACGACCACAGCCGCCCCCGCAACAACACCCCCAGCGACGCCCCCCTTGAGCTCCGGCTCACTCGCCGCTTCACCGCCTCCGCCGAGCGCGTCTGGCGCGCCTGGACGGACCCGCAAGCGCTGATGCGCTGGTTCGGCCCCGCCGGCACCCAACGCGTGCTGCTGGCGGAAACCGATGTGCGGGTGGGCGGCGCCTACCAGGTGGGCTTTGTCACCGACGACGGCCAAGCCCATTACGCCAGCGGGGTGTACCGCGAAGTCGAGCCCCAGCGCCGCTTGGTGTTCACCTGGGCCTGGCGCGATACCCCCGACGACACCTCATTGATCACCCTTGAATTGACCCCTGCGCAGGGCGGCACCGACCTCGCCTTCCTGCAAACCCCGTTTGTCGATCAAGCCACCCGTGACGGCCATGAAACCGGCTGGACGGGCGCCATGGACCGGCTGGCGGACCATCTGGCAAGCGCAGTCTGACTGCACTTTCTACGCACCGCTTGCCGCTTACCGTTCACGGGCCGCATTGGCCCGATCCAGGAAGGAGCCGCACCATGCAGACCCAACACGCCGTCGTATCCCGCCCCCAATGGGAGGCCGCCCGCGAGACCCTGCTCAGCCGTGAGAAAGCGCTGACCCGCAGCCAGGACGCGCTGGCCCGTGAACGCCAGGACCTGCCTTGGGTTCTGGTGAACAAGGCTTATCAATTCCAAAGCGCGCACGGGCCGCTAGGCCTGGCCGACCTGTTTGGCGGCAACAGCCAACTGATCATCTACCACTTCATGTACGGCCGCGACTGGGAAGAAGGCTGCGTGGGCTGCTCGTTTCTGGCCGACCACCTGGACAGCGCCATCACGCATCTGCGCCATCACGATGTGTCGGTCGTGGCCGTGTCGCGCGCGCCATTCGCCAAGCTGGACGCCTTCAAACGACGCATGGGCTGGCGGTTTGACTGGCTGTCCTCCGAGGGCTGCGACTTCAATTTCGACATGCGCGCGTCGGCGCCGCTTGCCGACGGCAGTGTCGAAGAACGCTCAGGCGCCAGCGCATTCTTCCGCGACCCCGATGGCGAAATCTTCCACACCTATTCCGCCTTCGAGCGCGGCGTGGAACGGCTGGCTGGCGCGTACAACTATCTGGACTTCGCGCCGCTGGGACGCAACGAAAACGGCCCGCACTTCAACCTGGGCGACTGGGTGCGCCACCATGACCGGTACGACGACGCCAAGCCCGCCTCCTGCCACGCCTGCGCCTAGCCCGGCGCGCGCGATGACGGCGCTGTGGCTGGCCTGCCTGGCGGCCATGGCCCTGGGCCTGTGGGCGGACACCCGCCAGACGCCTGCGGCGCTGCTCGCCAGTGAGTGCGGCGCGCCCGGAAGCCTGTGGGACATGGCATGGCGGCACGCCACCCTGATGCCCGCCAGCAGCGCCGCGATGGTGCTGGCCGCGCTGGCGCCCTGGCCGCGCGGCCACGCGCCGGCGGCAGGCCGGCGGTTGCTCTGCGCCGCATTCATGGCGATCGGGATGGTGTTGGGCGCCCGCCTGGGTGCCATGGCGGCGCTTGCCTGGAGCGCGCCGCCCTTCGCGGGCATGGTGATAGGCATGGCGGCCGGCATGGCGGCGGGCCTGTTCCCGGCGGCGCTAGGCGCTCGGAACGGCGGCCTGGCCGGTTGCCGTAAGCGCGCTGGATAGCGGCTCGGCGCGAGATGCCTGCTTGGCGGCGGGATGCGGTCTCAGCGCCGAGCGCCCGTCAGCGGCCGCTCGGCCGGCGTCGCCGCCGGTTCGATCGGTGCGGCCAGCGGCGCCTGGATCTCCAGCGCCGAGGCCGCACACGCCACGCAAGGCAAGATCCAACCCTCTTCTTTTTCGTCGCGCGACAGGCCGGGCCATTCGATCAGGTAGTCCACGGCGCCTTCCAGCAGCAGGCACAT
>Ga0256772_1000347_pt1 | contig 10975 bp, 2 predicted proteins | sample MC6MC0923MT_FD_186044 | JGI IMG/M metagenome (GOLD analysis project Ga0256772, IMG submission 186044) | Metatranscriptome of enriched soil aggregate microbial communities from Iowa State University, Ames, United States - MC6-MC0923-MT... | ecosystem: Environmental > Terrestrial > Soil >... | reverse complement strand
TTAAATATTATGAAATATGTGAGACCGCATGGCAGCCAATGATTGCCACATTGCAAGAACTGCAATCATGCATTGCACATCACTGTCCATCGCACTTTTATCTCCATTGCTTTTTATTGTTCATCGGATCATGAGAGCATTGAAGACGACAGCAACAGCAATGCAAGTCGATTGCTTGTTGAAATGGATGTCAGGTGCCATCCAATTGATGGTTATGAGAATAATGCAGAATCATGTACATGACGGGGATGAAGGCAGATGAGAAGGAAGGAAGGAAGGAAGGAAGGAAAAAGGGACAAAACACTCAAATCAAAAACGAAGGAAACAGCTGCTCATCCCAAGGCGGCTGATGGGCAGAGAGCACGATTGAGAGGCAATGGAGACATTAGCCTAGCGGAAGGATAATGGAATGCCTGCCACAGCAGACAGTCATCGAATGGTGGGTTCATGATTGCAGCGTTTGATACATCACTACTGCCCTTGTTTACCCTTGTCTATAGCTTCTTGCAAATTTCGCCCTGTATGCTTGTACGAGTTCATTTCCTCTTGCTCCGCCTGCATTGTGCAATACACTCTCCGTCAGTATATCAGTGAGAGCCTGTGCACGTTCAGGTGTGGAGATGTCAAGTGGCTCCGATCGGCCACCAGCAAGCTGAGCAATCTCAGCAAATTCTGTGGCTGGATAGGAACCAATAGGGAGGGTATGAACACGAATATTCTTACTAATCAACTTATCAAGCGCACAACGCCAATCGGTGACAGGACCAACCAATGGTAACCAATAGGTATCAGGTGACGTACCGCGAGGTGCACATGTGCGACGGAGTTTGTTGACGATCGCAGCTGATTGTGGGGGCGCATCACCAATCAGTATAACCTGTGCGATGTCACGTTGTTCAGCCTCCTGATTACAATGCCACAATCCACATTCAACCGCCTCAGGTCCCATACCACCATCCACCCTGATGCGATTAATCCAATCCCGCAGATTGGCGGCCTTATTCTCCCATGATGATGCTTGAATGACATGTTCTGCATTGTAGTTCCGATAGACAGCGCATTGCAGCTCGAAGCATTTTGGGTCCAGGCCTGCCTCTTCGAGTACGATCTCCGCACGATGGAACAGATCTTGAACAGTCAACTTCGTCTGCTCCAACAGGTCAGACATTGAGTAAGTTGCGTCCATTAACACGATCGTACGAGAGGTACTTGCAAAGGTACCAAGATTGTGATGCAGCAGGAAACGGCTGACTGCAGCAACATCACCCTGTCGCAGATGTTGTAAGAACTCAACTGCCCGCCGATGTTCCAATCGTGCATTGTCGACGAAGATACCTCGACTTGCATACTGTTGAACGAACTTGGCATTCCGCTTGGCTTGCATCACACTAAACATCTGATTCTGACTACGTGCGTCATCTACATCAGTCTTTGTCATGCCAATCTGCTCTAAATCCGTATCCTTAAGCACCATGGCGAATGATCCATGATCCCCTTGTCGTGCACATCGACCCATCAATTGCGTCTCCTCTGCTGTTGACTCCGGTACAAAGGTCACAATCATATGAGCGCCACCACGCTTGGAGAGGGATGGGTCACGAATCTTAAAATCTGTACCACGACCAAATGCACGCGTCATTAACGTTACTGCTCCAGCACATGTTGCATTGTAGATGAGTCGTGCTTTGTCATCGTCTGTTAATCCTTCCACTAGTACTTGAGCCCGATTTGCCAGACTTTGGAATGGTGCACTCTTCTTGAACTCCTCTAAACGATTCTTGTCCTCGAAGCATACCAATACACATCTCTGCTTGTCGACGTCAGTGGCATCATCTCCAAGACCTCGATGAATCTCTTGCACAATGACATTATGCCAATCGTTCTTGTTCTCAATCTTCACGTCACCACCCCGAGGAGCGAATGTACGATTGTTTGCACCGAATGCAGATGGGATGACAGTCCGCTTACGCACGCTATATGTATCTTGAATGATGCGCAGCTCCGGTTCACTCAGTGTTTGCAGCGTCCCACTCACACCAACAATGGCATCAAACTCGAGTGGGATCTCAGCATAACTGAAGCTACCACATTGCAAGTTGATACAAGCATAGCTATCAGCGGAGGCTAGACCTTCCGCATAAGCAGCAAATGTAGTCTTGTAACCAACTGTTGCTGTCGTACTATACCCATCCAACTCCTGATACGCAATCACACCATCCCTCACCTCATAATCATGCTTGTAGTCCAATGCATCACGAGCCATATCCTTGAGTGCCTCAGCAACGAGTGCTTGATGAGCAGGGAATGCTGCAATGGCTTGTTGATATGGTGATCGTTGTTTGAGTGCTTGTAAGCTCATGCGATTCGCCCCTCTGTCACGTGTCTGTTGCCATACATCCTTGACTAAGTTCGTGATGGTTGGATGACGAAGGCATGCCAATGGTGTGTAGAGGTTACCATAGAAACGCTCATTGAAGAAGACATCGATCTCATCAATCACCAGAATACGCAGTGAGGCATTGGCATGCGCAGAGCGGCTATGCGTGGATGCAGAGATTAGTGCCGAAAAAGATGATGATGAGTCCGCTGAACATGCCTGTCCACTGTGTTGAGTGGACTGTGCGCTATCCATGATCATCTTCTCTACAGAACTGCGCACATTCCCATCTTCATTGACCATTCTCTCACATACTTGCTCGAATGTTCCATAATGAATCCGATCCTTGATACCCAACTCATCGAACATAACTGTAAAATCACGTTCATCTCGATGACTCAAGTAGGAACTATAGCATGCAATGCTCACCTCTGCTCCCAATAGTGCTAGTATCATCGCGACCATAGCATTGATTAGACTCTTCCCTTCACCTGTGCTAACTTGTGCAATATTGTTCCTGAATCGTCCTCGATTCGGTGAGTTTGGCTCCTGATCCAGACAGAGTAGACGAAAGATTGCCACCACTTGAGGAGCCAATGGTTGATAGAGACAGGCATCAGCACGCTCAGATTCGGACAAACTCTCAGAACGACGATAACTCCATAAAGCAAATAATTGACCAAATAGCTGTGGAATCACCTGCCTCAGTTTCATCGTCCACCATGTTTGCATCGGAGGCTGCGTCTGTGTACATGAGTTCCTGCTCCTCTTGACGGCCATGCGAGCGGTTTTGTGCCCACCTGTATCAGCAGCCATGGTACGAATAGAATGGATGAGCATACTGATATCATCCTTGCCGAAGTAGTATTTCTTGATGGCAGCTTTGTATGCCTGATCGAAGGCGGTGAACTTCAAGCTCAACTCTTCACTGTCAATATCATCACCACGCAGATTGGATGGATGCAACGTGTACTGAATATCCTGTGCTTCGACCTTCTTGAGCATGAGTTTGGCAAAGTAACCTTGAAAGATGGAATGTTCCTCCAGTAAGGTGGCACCAACTTGGGACTGCTCCAATTCAACTGCAACAAGTGAGATAGTGTTGGATGCACTGACTTTAGTACGATCTTGCAAGTTGTGTAAGAATGTGTCGATAGCGGTATCCAGTGTCGGCTTGAGCCACGTGAGTTGTATAGCCATACCCTTAGCGATGACCAATGCATGAGCCAGTGATGATGCAGAGGTAGTGGAGCGGACTTTGGTTAGCTCTCGTTCCACTCTCTTCACCCATGTCACATCCAAACGATCCACCGCGGATTTGACTTCGATATCGGCTTGACTGACACACTTAGCAAAGGATGATAGGAATGCACGGCTGCGTCTAAGTAGATCGTAATCAGCCAGTGCAAGATTGTCTTTGCTCTCCAGCCTACATGCAGCTTGGATGACGGTATTGAGACGAGCATTGATCAATTTAGTCAGTGTTGACAACTGATCCTCCTCTGGCAACTCCACATGCTCACGCAGCAGGTTGACCTCTCCCAATGTGGTGAGATGTTGTTGCAGCATGGTGTAGGTACGTTGAAGAAACACTCCTTGTAGTTCGACCCCATCAGGTAGATCCTTGCCTGCCTCCTCCCGTACATCATTCGCCATCGTACGTAGCAATGCAGTAGTTGACGCTTGAATGCGACGATAACGATGGTCTTCATGCTCAATCAGATCGGCCAAAGTGGAGTTTGAGTGGGATGTGGCTGTAGGTGTGTCTGTAGATGTGGATGTCGCTGACCCAGAGGCACATGCAGAAGCAGCAGCTGCAGCTGTGTGCATGATATGTTGCTGGGATCCAAGCGGTTTCAGTTTGGAATAGAACATATCCAACAGCCTCGCACAGTCCAGTAACTCCTTCAACACTCGAACTTGCAATGGCCTTGTAGTCAGCGCATCCTTGACACATGCAGCACGAGAGGCCAAATACGAACGGATGAAGTCAAGAACCATGCTGGCTGAATCAACCTGGACCACACGTTGGAGCAAGCGGAAGTTACAGCTGCTTGCCCCCTCCACACCATTGGCAGAGCTTGAATCCGTGCCCGAATGACGAGCGGATGACATGTTCTCCGCCAATAGTGCACTGGTCCAAAATGTGACGAACACATCCGTATGACATTCCAATTGTGAGCAGACTGTTGGATTCAAGGTTTCTGGTTGACCCTGATGTTGTAAAATGCGACGAATCTCGGTACATGAACTGGTAAATGCATTCGTCACACGTTGCTGTACCTTGCTCAATTGAGCTCTCATCATCGGCATATGTGGACCCAACTCATCATCAATCTGTTGCAGACGTGAGATGTACTCTTGAAGTCGATCAAACATTCTAATAACATCTGACTGCATGTCCTTTAGAGTGACATCAATCTGAACCTTGAGTTCCTCTGCTATACTGCGTACACCATCTTGTAATTTATTACTGAGCTCATGATTTCCCATCGCTTTGTATCCCAACAATAGTTGACGGAGTTCAGTCCAATTATTGCATGCCAGTGCTGTCTGCATCTCATTCTGACTATTGTCCCAATGATCCTTTAGATCTGCTTCGACATTCTCCAAGTCAAGTTGCAGCAGTGAGTTAAGAGAATCAGGCAGAACACGAAGGACGGCGCGGAATAATTTCTTCTCCCGGCTCCAATGCTGAGTGGTGCGCGCAGGGGCAACGGATTTGGAACGACGTTGAGAGGAGGAAGAGGAGGACGATGAGGCCAATTGATCGCAATCGTTATCTGAAGTTGCATCTTCGTCGCCTACTGCCTCGTCCTGTTCATCATGATTCTGTGGGCTCCATTTCTTCAGTTCCTCTTTGAATGTTTTCTGTATGGCTCGCTTGACTTCTTCCAGACTGGGTCGATAGAGTCCATCAGCCTGTGCGATCCGCTCCAAATTCTGTAAGAATTGCATGGGTTGCTCAACCAACAGCTCCTTGAGGGACATCGCAGCAATACGCTTCACACGCTCATCCAATGCAGTTTGCATAGCATGACGGACATGATGAGCAGACTCATGGAGGTTGCCAAGATTGCCTGATAACAGCTGACAAACCGTCTGCAGTAGCTTGATCTGCTCCTCTGCCTGCTCGAAATTACTCGCCTCAATCGTTCGTCGAATGAAGTCAATCCATTCCTGAATCTTAGCACGTAGCATGGCATTGGCGGATCGCTCACACTCATCATCAACGAATAGCTCCAGCTCCTCCTGCGTCTCCTCACTCAGATACTCCAACACGAATGTATGAGCCCTGCGTATGACTCCCAGTGCCGTATTGATCTCTTGAATGGAGTTGGTCTGATGACTCATTGGGATCATGAGGACAGCGATCTTGCTGCGCAGATCAGTCATGAGGTGTTGCAAGGAGGTGGAGAGTGGATGACGGACTTGTTCCAGCACATAGTCAGCTTGACCTTTAATGATGTTGCCACTGACGGAGTTGAGTTCCGCACGTATGCGGGAGAAGTTGTGCTTCTCAATGGCGTTGAGTGCTGTGGCAAGAGCAGTCTTGTTATTATCCAGCAGATGCAAACGATGCTGCTGATGGAGGGCAGCGAATGTAACATCCGTACGCTTGTGAATGGAATCGAACTGAACGAGAGACTTTGCAATCGTCAGTTGAAGCTCCAACTCAGGTGTTCGCTTTTGGCTGGCCAACTGCTCCATGTGTGTCTGCATGTGCTCAAGCTGCTCATTGAGCTTGTCAACAAACCATGCCATCAACTCCTGTGGTCGGAGTAGTTGGGAGAGATGATGACAAGCCTGCACGAATTGAATCTCCTTTACATGCATCATGACTTGCTGTGCCATACTAAACACATGTCGATAGCTACCATCCTGTGCCTCGGGTGCGATGACATGTTCATAGTTGTGACGCATCTCATCACGGAGATGGGCATCACGATAGTGAAGGAGGAATTCTTTTGTACTTTCTGGCAAATCACCGAGCCATTCACATAGCTCACCCGTACCAGCATTCCGCAATGCATCCATGTACTCAAGTCCACGCTCAGCAAACGCTAGATCGACACGTGATTGTAGTGCATACTTGATCCCCTTACTCTCAAACTCATCTAATCGATGTTGTGTCTCTTCGATGTCCGACTCAAGACGCTTCAATGTCTCATGACCGGATTGTTGCAACAGGGACAGTTGCCGCTCCGATGGCTGATCCGTGTGTTTCAATCCTTCATAATGCTGCAACATGGATTCCAACTCCTGCAACCTCTCAAAGAGCTGACTAGCCTTGATTCCAGCTTCCTGCTCAAGTTGTTCCGACTTGGCGTTAAACGTCTCCAGCCGCTGTTTCAATGCTGACTCCGATTCAAGATTGAACTCCTGCAATGCCGCATGAATACGCTGATCAAGGGGAGAGTGAGCGCCAGAGAATGCATTCCTGGTGGCAGCCACCGCACCCTTCATCACTTCCATACCCCAACTAGACGAGACTTTCTCTGTGTTCTGCTTGCGACTGCACTCCTTGCGAATCTCCACTAGACGCTTCTGCAGCTCATATAAACTGTCAATCTCCTGATGCAATGCTTCTTTCTCCTTACTTACATTGGTACCATGTGCATCAAGTGCAGTCTTTGCATCGGCAATGTCACGTCGAAGCTGGTCTTCATCTTCCATCTTATGTACAGCCAAGTAGAGCGCAGCTGGATGACACTCCTCATACTCACTTCGAAGGCGATCCAAGTATGCAAGACGCTCTTGTACGGTACCGACGCTGACGTTACGCAGACTGAACGTTTGACCGATCTTATTTAATGCTTGCTTGGCACCCGCTTCGAAGCCTTGCATCATTGCATCATATTGCTGTGCAAACCCAGAAATGAGATCACCCAATGGTCTCATCATCAACACTTGAGCACGAACGTCAAGTGCCGTATGTAACTTTCCATGTTCCACACTTAGATCCAACTTGCTGACGCGAGTACAAACCATCTGCACATGTTGACCAACGCCATGGAATATCTCGTCGAGCACATGTGCGCGAGCATCAACTTCTAAGCTCTCTACCCATGTAGCTTGTTGAAGGACATGCACGCTCCTCACAAATCGCTCATACACGGCAGAGGATTGGACACTACTCGAGCTCGACAATGGCTTACTCAAAGCAGCAAGTAGCTCCTCAGCATCACGACGGGCATCACGCACTACCGCCAATACACGCTGAGCACAAGCATGATAGTCTTTTGTCACCAGTACATCAATGGTTGGAATCTTCTGGAGCTGCTGCATCTCCACTACCAATGGTCCCATCTTGTCCAATGCATGAACATTGCTGACAGCGGTGGCATTGTTCTGTTCACGTTCACATTCACGTTGGGGTTGGAGTGATGCATCACCAGGCGCGGCTGAGTGGACGGCACCATCGATGGCTGTGTGAACGCTTTTGACGAGAGTATTGAAGCATGACACACAGCGTTGCTGGAACAGATGAAGGATGGACGTAATGGCATCACGATCGATGTGCATGTGGAATGATGGGGACTCAGATGCAGACACCAACAGTTTACCGAGCTCCACTAATTGAGTCAGCTGTGACTCTTGCTGGATGGAGCTCAGCCACGCTTCACTCTCCTTGATACGACGACGAAGTGTATCAAGCAGTGCCGCTTTGCTGTGGTCGACCGCCACACTCATCTCCTCTGTCTCCTTGTTTGGCAGATGCACAGCGGCACGTTGCATGGTACGATTGAGCTGGGAAGCGGCAGAGATGAAGGATTCTAGATCAAGATGAGATGCAGCTGTTGCCAACTCATACAACCAGGAACGAATGACCGACACCAGTTCACTGACAGCAGATGAGTAACAGGCGGAGATCTGATCGACATACGGCTGGAACGAAGCATCCACATCCGTACTGAAGCTATCCTTAAGCAGCAGACTGTTACTGAGTAGCTGTAATGCTCGCTCCATCCCATCTGCATCCTTGCTCAACAGTGCGTTTCGTACACTCCCTTCCTCGGACACTAACTTGACAATGCCTTGCATGAGTGCTTGCGGTCTGGCATGATCCTTCTCCCCTATGATCTCGGCCAGTGGATCGGCTTGATGCAACAGATTGACGTCACGTAACATCGTCTCGATATCATTGATGCTCCATGTATCAGCATTCGACATGGTTTTCAATCGTTGCTGAGCATGTTGGAAGGTCCGTTGCAACCATGAGCGGACATGCTCCTCACTCTCACGTAGTGCAGTCTCTGCCTGGCCCTGCTTACATCGATCCTTCAATACAGCCAGCTGTTTGAGACGGAAGCATGCGACTAACATATCATTATGCTCGATGGCTTGACGGACACCTTTATGAAGGATATCACACTGTCGTTGGATCTTTTCACGTGTCTCTGCGCTGATGAAGAATCGAAATGCACTGCTTGGATCACGGATAGGATTTCGTCGCGTTAGTTCCATGATGAAACGAGCAGCTTGTTTTTTGGGTGCGAGAGGATCGATGACAGTGGCTTTTCCTTCCTCTGCCACCATCCATGCACATTCTAATACAGTCAGGAAATCCTTGTCTGGATCATGCGATGACTGAACATATGCATCACGAAGGGAAGATTCAATGTATTGCTTCAATTCAGGTAATGTCGCATGAGGCTCACCAGGAAGACTCCAATGGGTGAAAGCGAAGTTGAGCATTGATGCTGTGTCGGTGACATTATGAAGCATCTCGGCCAACATCCTCGCTAAATGGCGTACACCTGCTCCTCGATTGTGATTGACATCAGCACCCTGAATGAAGATCAATGGACGAACCGAGCCACAGTGTTGCATCGCGTCCACTATACCGATGCCATTGGCACAATCTGTCTCCGCATTGCGTGAATCCATTAATCCAGGTGCATCAACCAGTACGAGTGTCTTATCACTGACTCCACCCAATGCTTTGGCATTGACAGGAACAGCCTTGAGGAATCGAGTGATGGACTTGCTCGTGGATGAGCTCAATACATCTTGAGCGGCAGGATTGATAACATGAGTCGGGCCGACATGTGGCTTACCATTCGATTCCGTCCATTTCTCCATCGTTGAACCAGCCAACCAATGAATGGTCGTGCTCTTACCACAACCAGTGAAACCAATCAACATCACGACCTCCTCACCATTGAGTTGCTTGATACAGCCCTCTTGCTCAGCTAGCAACAGTCCCAACTCATGCACGTCAAACGGGATGAGTAGTGATTGAAGCTTCTCCGTATCAGCAAGTAACGCTTGAAGTGGGAGTGGTTGCTGATGCAAGCGACGCTCAATGGAATGGAGCAGAGTATGAGCTTCTTCTTGCTTATTTTGATCGCGGTCAAGGTAGAATTTGAGAGAGTGAACGAGCTCAAGTAGATGATCAGACATGTCGTTGCCTAATGGCGAGGATGAAGATGCGGATGGAGATGCTGCTGGTGCTGGTTGTACAGTACGAGTGACTCCTTCCTGTGGGGACAGGATGAACGGCGGCACCAGTGGTGAGGCCAGGTTGGAGTGTGGAGACGAGCGTGATATCGATGGCGTACGTGGCCCAGATACAGATGGAGAGGCAGCTGCTGCAACACTGTGCTGGCTTGGAGACTGGAGATGTAGCTGTGCCAGGATGGATTCACCATGTTGTGTTTGTAGGCACAGTTGAGTATACAGCTGCTGACATAAAACCTCCGCACAGCGTGGTTGCTGTTGCAGCCATTCGATCCGGTGTGAAAGTTCCGCCAATGTGCGCTCATGAATCTGCTGCTCCGAGCGTGTCGTTGCCGCTGCCATTACCTGTCCATTTCCATCTCTATTTCCACCCTCACTTCCACTGTCATTGCCACTGCCAACCTCACCCTCGCCAACGGTCATGCTGTGGCTGATCGGGACATGACCATGGTCACGGCCATTGCGAGTAGGTGAGGATGAAGATGAAGAGGATGGAGAGAATGAAGGTGGTTGCATCCACACCAATCTCTGTTTGCTCAATGCCACTTGCAAAGGAGAGCCGACATCCACCGCCAGTCGTCCATCCTCCTTCACACGTAGCTGTGAGAGAAGATGAGCTGGAGTCACAGTCACATCTCGATGCTCCAAATGATCGTTGTGAGCAGGTGTAGATGGCGATGGCGAGGCGTTTGCTGTACGTTGGGATCGCTGAGTTTGAGTTTGACCTGTTCTCATTCCCAACAGCAGTTCTCTACATACCTCCTCCCATCCCATCCCATTATCCACGAAGACGACGAACACACAACCATTGTTGTTCTCCACCTCAATCTTCTCCAACAATACTGATTCACCTTCTCCCTCCACAGGCAGTGGCAGCGCCAGGACGCTGGCGCTTGATGTTGCACTCATCATCAGCAAGTCCAGTCAGGTTCCAGTGTTCCACCGCCTCTGCAATGCAATGCTGAAGGAAAGTGGCGGGGAAGAGGGATTGACGTGTGACTCTGTTATGTGTTGTGTATTGTATGGTGTGTTTGTGTTTGTGTTGATGTTGTTGGTGATGTGTTTGATGGGATGATCATGAAATGTGAGCTCTGAGCTCAGACTCTGGGTGGTGGCGGTATGCAAGGGGTCAAG
>Ga0256772_1000345_pt1 | contig 11013 bp, 7 predicted proteins | sample MC6MC0923MT_FD_186044 | JGI IMG/M metagenome (GOLD analysis project Ga0256772, IMG submission 186044) | Metatranscriptome of enriched soil aggregate microbial communities from Iowa State University, Ames, United States - MC6-MC0923-MT... | ecosystem: Environmental > Terrestrial > Soil >... | reverse complement strand
TCCCAAATGAGATTGCCGGCTTGCCCTTTGATGAGAGCGGATGGTAGCGGCGCGATGAAGCCTTTGTTGGCGTCATCGAAATCGGTCTTGTCGGAAAACGGCAGCGTCGTAAGCAACGCCTGATTGGCAGCCTTGGTCGCGGCGGTCGCATCCTTGCGATCGCTGTCTTGAGAAAATGAAGCCGTCGTAAAAGCTGAACCGAGAAAAGCAGCGGTCAAAGCCGCAAGTAAGGGCGGTGCGTATCTCACAACGAATCTCCCATGTTGGGCGCGGCCTTGAAATGGCCGTCGCTCCCCCCAGGAAAACCCCTCGAGAACCCGTCCTCGCGAAGTGGGTAGTGGCTCAGAAGCTAGTACGATATCTAGCGCACGCAAGCGCGGCAATCATTTTGGTGAATGTTTGCTTTATAGCGGACCTAAGCCTCGCTGATAACCATCCGCAAACGTCCCAGCCGAAAACTTATCCTCGCCGCTCGCGCCACCCGCATACTTCCCGCCATCTCACCACGCGCACGAAGGGCATGAGCTCGTGCCGCGAGACATGTGTGGTGATGAGCATGTGGGGCCGCGCGGAGAAATCGGTATGCCGCGGGTTCTCTGCCTGCCGCGTGACAAGCACGATAGCGTGCTCGGCGCGGTGAAACGCCACTCGAAAGGAGATGCGGGGGCGGATGGCGGGTTCGACGGCTCAGGGATCGCTTTCGGGCGATCCGCACTCATACGAGAGGTGCCGGACGTAAGGGCCGGGACCGAGGCGGAGAGTTGGCATGCACGGGGCGGCATTGGTCCGCATCCCCAATCCAATTGCACAAAGCGAGGCCACGTCGCCCCGTCCCTTTTGTTTGCGATCGGCGACTCGCGTTCCGCGAGCCGGCCGCCGATCGCGTTTGCTGTTGCGCGTTTTGACGTCATCCCCGCGAAGGCGGGGATCCGTCCAAGCATCGAGGTATCGGTCAGTTGCGGGCCTGGACAGATCCGGGCCTGCGCCGGGACGACGGAATTTGGCAGGTAACGAAAAAATCTCGACAAAATGCGCCCCATGCGCGACGAAGCACGAAATTTGAATTCACGAACCACGAATGGGACCGAAACCGCCATGACCAAGACACGTACGGAAACCGATACCTTCGGACCCATCGAAGTCGCGGCCGATCGCTATTGGGGCGCCCAGGCCCAGCGCAGCCTCGGCAATTTCAAGATCGGCTGGGAGCAGCAGCCCGCGCCCATCGTTCGCGCACTCGGCATCGTCAAACGTGCCGCCGCCGAGACGAACATGGCGCTCGGCAGGCTCGACCCGAAAATCGGCGAGGCGATCGTCAAAGCCGCGCAAGAAGTCATCGACGGCAAGCTCGACGACCATTTTCCGCTCGTCGTCTGGCAGACCGGGTCCGGCACGCAATCGAACATGAACGCCAACGAGGTCATATCGAACCGCGCCATCGAGATCCTCGGCGGCGAACGGGGCTCGAAAAAGCCGGTCCATCCCAACGACCACGTCAACATGAGCCAATCGTCGAACGACACCTACCCGACGGCGATGCACGTCGCCTGTTCGGAAGAGGTCGTGCATCGCGTCCTTCCGGCACTCCGCAAGCTGCATGAGGCGCTGCACGCCAAGACCGAAGCCTGGGCGCGCATCATCAAGATCGGCCGCACCCATACCCAGGATGCGACGCCGCTGACGCTCGGCCAGGAATTTTCCGGCTACGCGCAGCAGGTCGAAAACGGCATCGCTCGCATTGAATCGACACTCCCCGCACTGATGCAGCTGGCGCAAGGCGGCACGGCGGTCGGAACCGGCCTCAACGCCCCGAAGGGCTTCGCCGAGAAAGTCGCCCAGCAGGTTGCGGCGATTACCAAGCTGCCGTTTACCTCTGCGCCGAACAAATTCGAAGCGCTCGCTGCGCACGACGCGATGGTCTTTTCCCACGGCGCCCTCAACACGATCGCCGTATCGCTTTTCAAGATCGCCAACGACATTCGCCTTCTGGGGTCGGGGCCGCGCTCCGGCCTCGGCGAGTTGGCGTTGCCGGAAAACGAGCCCGGCTCGTCGATCATGCCCGGCAAAGTCAACCCGACGCAGTGCGAAGCGCTGACCCAGGTCTGCGTCCAGGTCTTCGGCAATCACGCCGCGCTGACGTTCGCCGGCAGCCAGGGCCATTTCGAGCTGAACGTCTACAATCCGGTGATGGCCTATAACTTCCTGCAGTCGGCGCGCCTGCTGGCCGATGCCGCCGTTTCGTTTACCGACAACTGCGTCGTCGGTATCGAACCGCGTGAGGACAATATCAAAGCCGGGCTCGAACGCTCGTTAATGCTTGTGACCGCGCTGGCCCCGAAGATCGGCTACGACAACGCCGCGAAGATCGCCAAAACTGCCCACAAGAACGGCACGACGCTGCGCGAGGAAGCCGTTGGCGGCGGCTATGTCACCGACAAGGAATTCGATGAGGCCGTGCGGCCGGAGAAAATGATCGCACCGGATTGAGCACGCCTACACCGAAATTCGAACGCTCGATTGCGAGACAAGCATACGAATGCAAGCGAGCGTTTGACGGCTTCGCGTGATCGATCATAAGATGCAGGAAGATGAGGATGCCGCTTCGGCATCTAATGCGGAGTGCATTTTATGACCGCAGAGATCGTAAATCTCAACAAGGTCCGTAAAGCCCGCGACCGCGCGATGCGCGAGAAAGACGCGCAGGAGAACCGGTTGAAGTACGGGCAGACGAAATCCGATCGCAGCCTGTTCGAGGCGAAGCATCGCAAGTCGCAGTCCGAACTGGATGGGGCAAGACGTCAGTCCGATGATGATCTCAAGGACGACGACTCCGGGCCCGATCACGCCTCTTGAATGCGACCCGAGAAGCGATCATTTTCCATCCAGGGCCATCGCACGTCGATTTCGCTTGAGGCCGAATTCTGGGTGGCGCTGAAAGACGCCGCCGCCGAAGACGGCCAGCCGCTGGCAAGCGTCATCAGCGCAATCGACAAGGAGCGGGGCGGCGCCGGCCTATCGAGCGCGGTCCGAGTCTGGATTCTAAAGCGTCTGCAAGCACGCGCCGCGCCGAAAATTTGAGACCGTTACTGCATATTCCCGAGTGATCTCATCACTTCATCGGATGACGTACGCCGGCGCACCGGCGTCCGCGGGCGCGACACGGCCGTCGAGCGCGCCGCCACGGGTTGCTCGGTCGATGCGTCGACCGCGACATCGCCAGGCGGCGCTGGAATGGGCTCGACGGTGATCGTCGGCGTCTGAACCGCGCCCGCACTGACGGCGCCGATCGGCGCGGCGCTATTTTCCTGAATCACCGGCGGCGCGGGCACGGACGGATCTGGCGCCGTTTGCGCATTGGGTGGCGTCTCGGAAGGCAACGCCTCGCCGGTCGAACCGTCCGCGGTCCCGGCTGACTCCGGAATGACGGGCGGCAAAACTTCGCTGTCTTTCTTTGTAGTGGAGGCCCGTTGCGCATCGAGCGCCTTCCGGCGCTGTCGATCGAGCCGGGCGCGTTCTTCGTCGACGCGCCGCGATTGTTCCAGCTCTTGAACGTTCCGCTCGACCTGACGCACCGAAAGCTCGCGCTGAAAATCGCCGACATCGACACTCGATTTGATGACCGGAAGATTATCCAGCGGTCCCTCGTACAGCACGACGGCCGGAGGCAGCGGCCCCTTCGGTGGCGGCGGCTGCCATTTGGGCAGCGGAACCGACGGCGGCGGCGGCGGCTTCACGAGTGCGGAGACCTGACAGGCGGCGCTGACGCCGAGCGATGTCAGATCGACCGCAACAGTCGCCTCCACTTTGCCATCGGGCGACTCGAACCCGATCGTATCGAGCTTCACCGAACCGCCATCGATTGCGATTGGAAATTGCCGGTCGCCGATCGCGATGCTCGACGTATTGAGCGACGTCAGCAGCGCGGAGGAAATTGTCCGCAGATCGTTCTGCATCTTGCCGTCCAGCACGGCGTCGGCGATTTCGGCAGCGGCTGACGCCGTCGGCCCGTGCACGCTCGCGCCTTGGACGCCGATCGCCCCCGAGCCAGACATAACCGCAATGAGGCCCGCCGGACTCTGCGCCGTCCCGCCGCCTTTGATTTCGAACGTCGCCAGACCTTTCGATGAAGGACTGAGCGTGGCAAGATTCACATGATCGAGTTTCAGATCGGTGGCGAGCGCGACTCCGCTCGCACCCTTCTCGAGGCTGAGCGCCCCCGTGAGCCGCCCGCCCGCAGCTTGCGCCGATAGTTCGCTGACGGCGACCTTCCCGGGCATGAGCACGAGGCGCAGTTCGCCGTCGCGCGTAGCCAGATTGCCGCTGAGATCGAGCGACGCAAAACTGACGCGGACGTCGGCATCCGTGTCACCCAGCGCGCTGAAATTGAAGACGCCGCTCGGCCAGATCGGATGCGTTTCCGCGACCGCATCGGCACCGGCATCGATCCCGTCGCTTCCAACGGGCAGCGACGCCGGCTTGTCGGTGAGCATCGCAAGTAGCGGCGTGATGCTCACCCGGTCGGCGCCGAGCTTGCCTTCGATGCGATGACGACCATCGCTCCCTGTCGCGACCTGAAGGTAGGCAGCCAACGATGACGTGCCGAGATGGAGATCGCGCGTCGTGACCGTCCAGACGTCCTTGTCGCGAGCGAGATCGAGGTGTCCTTGCACGGACGTACCGGACGCACCCGCTGGCACACGTAGCCCCGCGATCGCCAGCGCTTCGGCAAAATCCTCCGCCTTGACGTTGACGGCGCCGTTGAGCGCGAGCGGCGCGTTCTCCGGCCAGACCGCCGTGCCGTCGAACGCAACGTCCAGGCCCTGCCCCGCGATCTCGAAGCGTGTCTTCGCATCCGTGCCGAGCGTCCCCGCGGTGATCAGCGACGCCTCTGCGGGTGCGCTACTGTCGCCTGCCGCCTCTATCCGGTCGCGACCGAACAATGCGAGAAGGTTCGCCAGTGACGGCGATCCGACCGTCGCGTGCACGCGGCCCGGACGCGAACGCCACGATGCGAGTCCGGCGTCGAACTCCGCTGCACCCTTGAAGCGTGAATCGTTCAGCGTACCGTCGAACGTGATGTCGCTGGCTGACGGCGTGCGGCGGCCGAGTTCGATGAGACCCGCCAGCTTGGCACTCTGCAATCCTTTGAACGCCTCGCCGCCGAAAAGGGGAGCCAGACCGATCCGGCTCATAAAATCACCAGCCGCATCGGCGGTTGGCGCAACGATATCGTAGGCGAGCGTTCCTGAAGGTCCGCTGTCGAGCGTTTTCACCCGGCCTTCGAGACTGACCTTGAGACCCTTCTCGGTCGTCAGCTTGGCAGCCGGAAGCCGGAACGTTTTGCCTTCCGTCTCGAACGTCACATCAACGTCGCGATAAACGTTGTGGCCATCCGTCAGCCGGCCAGCGATCACACGCACCTGCATATCGCCCGGCAATTCCTGAGGCGCAGGCTCCGTCGGGTTGGCATTTGAAGGCGCGACGCCCAGCGCCTTGCGCAGCGATGCTTCGAGAGCGTCGGCGGTCGTTGGAAAAATCTCGCGCGTATCGAGATCAGCGGCCTGAAGTGTCAGATCGGTTCGCTTCTTCTTGCTGCCCTGCGAAATGGTCAGATCACCCGCCAGCGCTCGGCCCGAAATTTGACCCGAGGCATCGGAGATCGAGAGCTGCGTCTGATCGATGTCGAGTTTGCCGGTGAGCGAAAACGGTCCGTCGGACGTGATGTCGATCGGCATGCCCGATTTCCCGGCCCAGCTTTTGAGGCGCGCCAAGCTGGTGCCGCCAACGAACAGACTGCCGGAAAAATGATGCTTGCCGTCGCCCAAGTTCGTCAGATCGCCGGAGAGATCGAGGCGTGATCCGCCCGGCAGACTCACATTGAACTCCTTGATGTGCGTGACCTTGCCGTTGCGCTCGGCGTCGATATTGAGACCGCCGGCCGTTTCGCCGCCGACCTTGACTTGCTCCAGCTTGATCCGGGCGCTCGCCTTGCTATCGCCCGCAACGGATTGGACCAGATCGAGCGTCAGTTGCTTCAGTTTCGAGAACGAGGCGCTCCCCTGTCCCGCACCCGCCAGCCGATCGATATCGAGCCACTTCGATGTCAGCGCCAAATCGAGATGCGGCGGCGTCGTCCACGTGGCCGCCGCCGAGCCGGTGATCATCTGCGGCTCGGCCACATTATCGAGCGATAGCGTCAGATCGTCGAACTTGGCCCCGAGCGCGTCAGCCGAAACCTTCGCCTTGAGGTCGAGACGCGAGGCCTCGTCTTTGCCGTCGGGCGTTGTGGCGTCCTCGTCGGACATGGCGATCTGCCCCGTCCACTCACCGTTGAACGTCGGCTTGCTGTCGAGGTCGCTGACGCGGCCATCGAGCAGATAGTTCGTCGGCGAACCTTCGGAGCGCGCGGAAATCTTCAGGCCGAACGAACCGTCGGCGGCCGGCTGTTCGGTCGCAAATGCAAGATCGTGCGCCGCTCCGGCCCAAGAGGCCGCACCCTTGAAACGGAACGGACCTTTCAGGCCGTCCGCCGATAGCTCGCCATTGATATTGTCGATTGTCGCGATGCGCTCCGCCGTCGCGTTGAAGATCGAGATCGCCCCGTCGCTGAGCTTGACCGAACGCAGCGTCACGTCGCGCGGCGCGAACGGTAGATCGGCCGAGAGCAATTTGATGTCGCTCCAGTTGCCGGTACCGGACTTGTCGACCGCCAGTGTTAGAACCGGCTTCTCCAACTCGATCTGGCTGGCCTCCAGTACGCCCCGCAATAACGCCGGCCCCGAAAGCCACATCGTGAAGCTGTCGGCGCGAACGAAGGGCTCGCCGGTCTGTCCACTGACATTCGCGATGCGCACCTTCTCGAAACGGACATATGGCGACGGCAAGAATTTGAGATTGACCGAGCCGCCGACCCGCACTTCGCGCCCGAGCACCTTCGACGCTTCTTCCTCGAAGACCCCGCGGTAGCTGTTCCAATCGATGAAGTTGGGCGCAGCGAAGAGCGTCGACAGAACGACGATGAGGACCGCACCGAGAAATAGAAGCCCGTTGTTCATAAACGTCTCTTGCAGCCCCGCACGAAATTGCTGAGCGCCTACGGCGAACCAATTGAAATACACGGCGCCGTGCGCATCTATATGGCACGGCGCGAAAATACTCTGAACCCGAATTTTGGCTTCATTCCAAGCATTTGAAGTTTTTGTGGTCGATTCGAGGCCGACCGTGTCCATGACGCGCGGTGTGCGGCCGCGCCAGTTGTAGGATCAGCTTCGGTGGTTTAGGTCATTCGCATGATTTCGACTCGCAAGCCGAACGCCGCGACGGGCACGGATTTGCCGCATGACGACGATCCGCCGTTCGACTTGCCGCAAGCCCCTGCGCCTGCAAACCAAACGCACCGTCCGGCCGGTAATGAACAGACGACACAATCGATTTCAGCGCGCGCCATTGCGGCTGCACGCGGCGCTCCCGCATATCTTGAGGGCCTAAATCCCGAGCAGCGCGACGCCGTCGAGACGACGGAAGGACCGCTTCTCGTTCTGGCCGGCGCCGGTACCGGCAAAACCCGCGTGCTGACCACCCGCATCGCTCACATCCTCGCGACGGCGAAGGCTTATCCCTCGCAAATTCTGGCTGTCACATTCACGAACAAAGCCGCGCGCGAGATGCGCGAGCGAATCGGCGGCCTGATCGGCGGAACCGTCGAAGGCATGTCGTGGCTTGGGACATTCCATTCGATCGGCGTGAAAATCCTGCGCCGCCACGTCGAGCTTGTCGGGCTGAAATCCGGATTCACGATTCTCGACGACGACGATCAGGTCCGGTTGCTGAAGCAGGTCATCGAGGCGGCCGGCATCGACAAGGATCGCTGGCCGGCCCGCCAACTCGCAAGTCTTATCGATAGCTGGAAGAACCGCGGGCTGACCCCGGATAAAGTGCCGGGGGGCGAGGCATTCTCCTTCGCGGCCGGCAAGGGCGCCACGCTCTACGCCGCGTATCAGGCGCGTCTCAAAGACCTGAACGCCTGCGACTTCGGCGATCTGCTGCTCGAATGTCTGCGCCTGTTCCGCGAACACCCCGACGTTCTGGCGGATTATCACCGCCGCTTCCGCTACATCCTCGTCGATGAGTATCAGGACACCAACGTCGCCCAGTATCTTTGGCTGCGGCTCCTCGCGCAGGGATCACCGAACATCTGCTGTGTCGGCGACGACGACCAGTCGATCTATGGCTGGCGCGGCGCCGAGGTCGATAACATTCTGCGTTTCGAAAAGGATTTTCCGGGTGCCAAGGTCATCCGCCTGGAACGCAACTATCGCTCGACCGCCAATATCCTCGCGGCGGCTTCAGGTCTTATCGCCAAGAACACCGGCCGCCTCGGCAAGACTCTGTTCACGGACGGCGCAGCCGGCAAAAGGATCGCCGTCGCAAATTTCTGGGATGATCAGGCCGAAGCCCGCTCCATCGGCGACGACCTGGAGAACTTCCAGCGCGCCCGCGAGAAGCTGAACGACATCGCCGTTCTCGTTCGTGCGTCCTCGCAGATGCGCGCCATCGAAGACCGCTTCATTACACTCGGGTTGCCGTACCGTGTCATCGGCGGCCCGCGCTTCTACGAACGGCAGGAAATCAAGGACGCGATTGCCTATCTCGAGGTCATCGCCAATCCTACGAACGACTTGAAGTTCGAGCGCATTGTCAACGTTCCGAAACGCGGTCTCGGCGATACGACCGTGAAGCGCATACACGAGCTGGCTCGCGCGCGCGGCTTCCCGCTCTATCACGCCGCCCGCGAGATCGTGCAGACGGACGAACTCTCTGCAAAGGCACGCAAGTCGCTCACCGACTTGACGCAAGCCTTCGAACGCTGGCGCGGTAACCTCGATCACATGCGCCACACTGATCTTGCTGAACTCGTTCTCGACGAGTCCGGCTATACGGCCATGTGGCAGGCCGATAAGAGCCCGCAGGCGCAGTCGCGGCTCGAAAACCTGAAAGAGCTTGTGCGCTTCATGCACGACTTCGATACGCTGCAGGGCTTCCTGGAGCACGTCTCGCTCGTCATGGATGCCGATCAGGGCAGCGACGGCGACCGCGTATCGCTCATGACGCTCCACGCCGCTAAAGGACTTGAGTTCGGGATCGTCTTCCTGCCGGGCTGGGAAGAAGGACTTTTCCCGCATCAGCGCTCGCTCGACGAAAGCGGCAAAGCCGGACTCGAAGAAGAGCGGCGGCTCGCCTACGTCGGCCTTACCCGCGCCAAGCGCTTCGCCAAAATCTCGTTCGCCCAGAACCGCCGCACGCACGGCCTTTATCAGTCGGCCCTGCCGTCGCGCTTTGTCGACGAACTGCCCGAGACGACAGTCGATGTCATCGAAAGCGAAATGCCGTACGGCGGCCGGGCCAACCCGTTCGGCTTTGGAGACTCGTTCGGCCCGAGCCGGTTTGACCGCACCGGCGGCAGTGAACCCTTTGGCTCGAACTATAAGACGCCCGGCTGGCAGCGCGCTCAGCAATCCTGGAGCAACAACCGCGACACCAAAAAGAAAGCCCGAGCGCCGGTAACCTTGGAAGGTGAATTGGTTGCATCATCGACCGCAAATGAACCGACGTTCACAACCGGCACCAGGGTCCGTCATGAAAAATTTGGCCCCGGAACGGTGACATTCGTCGACGGCAACAAGCTGACCATAGAATTTGACGACGGTTCGACAAAACGGGTCGTGGCCAGCTTCGTTGACCCTATGTAACTGATTTTTAACACGGAAATGCTCAACGTGAGTCGATTTTTTGCCATCGTTTTCTTCTTGTCGCCGCAATTGCGTGACATATTTTAATGGCTCGTTGAGCTGTGGGGGTTCATCAGCAGACCGATCTGAGTTCGACGCCGCGTTAATTTCGGCGGTCGGTATCGATGTGCGTTTGCCCGCAAAAGTTGAGCGAGAAAAAGTGAAACCAGAGCGAGCCAACGTTGTTTGGGAGGGTAGAGTCCTTGAGAGGAGCTATCCATGAGCACTTACCGCTTTCCTTTGAGAGGTAAGATCGGCGTCGTCCGTGGACTTAACGACCAACTCGCCGTGCGCCTTGGCGTCGCGAAGCGAGAGCAAAAGGCGAAAGCCCGGATGATTGCAGTGCAGGAAGCAGAACCGCTGACCGAGGAGGAAGTCCGCAACCTCCCGGTGGCCCATCGCTGCTCGGCCTAGGGCACGCCTCGCGTCCTAGGCTCCAACATCAACGGATACAGTCCAGATCATCATGAACGGCGCCGCTAGACGGCGCCGTCTATCGTTTCAAGGCGCGAGCAGCCTAGGCGGCGGCTTGAGCCTCCTTCAGCAAATCCCAGGCGGCGTTGACCTGCTTGATCCGTTCCTCGCGCTGGCGGCGGTCGGCATCGTTGCGCGCGTGATCGGGATGCCACGACATGCGCAACGCATCGACGACCTTCTTCACTGCGGTCGGCGGCGCGTCGGAATTAAGCCCCAGCACCCGGTACGCCTCGAAAACCGTGGCGGGCGGATCGAGCGACGCTGATCCCTGCTGATCTTCCTGCCGCACCGTGCCGTTGACGATTCTCGTCATACGGTCGAGATCGCGCAAGACCGAACGCAACCCGGCGCTTGTTTTCTTGGCGTCGAGTTGATCCGAACGGCGCGCGAAGCCCGCCGCTCGTGCCCGCAACCCGTCCAGTTCCGTTTGCAGAACTTCGCGCAGAAGAAGGTCGGGTGGCAATGTTGCAATCAGCAATTCGGTCTCGACAATTCGAGCGTGAACCGCAGCCAATGTCTTGGAGACTGTGTCGTCGCGCTCGCGCATTTCAGGCGTTGACGACCGGTTACGATAGTTCCGCCAAAAGCCGCCGGCCGTCCGCGCGTAAGCAGGTTTGCCCGCAGCCCATGATCCTTCGATGTCAGGTTCGGCGGGTTCCGCCGGACCGGCAAAATCAAATGTCCACGGCGTACGTCGGCGCGCCACGAAGAAGCATCCGGCCATCAGCGATATGAGAAGCACCGATAT
>Ga0256772_1000313_pt1 | contig 11479 bp, 15 predicted proteins | sample MC6MC0923MT_FD_186044 | JGI IMG/M metagenome (GOLD analysis project Ga0256772, IMG submission 186044) | Metatranscriptome of enriched soil aggregate microbial communities from Iowa State University, Ames, United States - MC6-MC0923-MT... | ecosystem: Environmental > Terrestrial > Soil >... | reverse complement strand
CTTTGTTAGTAAAAAAGGGCGCAAATCCACCGCCGTACGCAAACAAAGCTTGCGACATAGGTTAAGTAGATTTATCGCACGGCAGCGAAATTACTTAGTATCCCGATTTGGCAAGCCACCCGTTGCCTTACGTCGACGCGCGGTGTATACGTGACGTAATAGACAGACGGTTCCCGCAACTAATTCCCCTTCTTGGCGCCCACGCCTATGACGACGTCGTACCCCTATTCGTATCCCCATTGAGGGGGTACGCTCGTGAGCTAAAAAAAAGTTTGATTCAACATTCAACGATACCCTCTTTGTTACCACGCCTTGACGTAGCTACCATGCTAAATACAGCTACTTCAAACGTTTACGCTTCTTCCTTCGTACGCGGGTCGTCCCTGTACTTCATTTTCATCTTAGCCGACTGCATCGTTGGCCTATCGTTGTTGTTATCTCTATGTTTGTTATTCCGACCGTATGCGTCCCGGTACCTTGGTTCATTGATGATTATCGTGACTGCTGGCGGGATTTAGTTGAGCTCTATGACAGTGTCCACCGCCATGTAATGCGCGACAGCCTATTTGCTCAAAAGGTCTTACATCCTTGAGTAGTAAATATTGTTGTTGTTGCGCTACTATATCCGAATGCTGTTATGAATATTTTAACTGAGTACCACTGGCCTTTAATGTTCTTTATTGGCCTAGCTGTAGCTCGATGCTGATACTTGTGGGCCTACACTAGCCCCTGGTCACTACACCGTGAATTCCGGCTTGTTCGTCGTTTCCGTCGTGCAGGGCGACAAATTCCTCGTCGCATGAAAATTTCCTTGTACGACACTTATCTTGATGCGCGCGCGTATTCCTGCCCGCACCCTGACAAGGGGCGGGAGGATTCCTTTAGTATCACTCGTCCAGGCCGGCGTAAGCCCAGCATTAAATTAACTGCCCTCCTATGAGTTCTTGCCTCAGCAGTTAGCGCGGTCGATATTCCCTTTGATTCTTTTTGCTCTGGTTTTGATTTAACGTGGGATGATGTCGATCGCATCTACGCGACGACACGGTGGTACCTTATCCATGACTTTTACAGCCTATGCTGAGCGTTTAACAGCTATTCTTGCGCTGTAACCCTTCTTATTCTTGTATGCGGTGTTTTTCACGGACTCACCGGCCTACTTATTTCTCCACTACGGCGCGTTATGCACCCAAAATGTGGGCGCTGAGTTCTTCCTCCACTACTTAATATCTTTATTATCTACGCATCGCTTAAAGGGCTAGCCGCTTGGTGACAGTTTAATACCTTCCCTGTGGGGGCCATGAGATACGAGGGGTGAAGGGTTGGGGTTGCAATGAAAAGCTGGTTGTGAGTAATCGCCAACGTCGGTTACTGGGTAGCGCTTATTTCTGCCGCTTTCATTGTACCACTTATTTACCGTAAAACTAACCGCTATTGATCGGGCCGACAGCAGGCTATTATTCTGCGTGACCGCCATCGTCGCAGCCTTCGCAATCGTCGCTTTACATCCCGCCTCTTGCCAGCTCTTGACGCTAAGATTCTACGTAAAGCGGAGCTGGCTGACTTCGAGGCGTTTAAACAACTACCCGTTGAGGAGCGCATTCCAATTGAGCAGCAAGAGCTCCATTACGCGGAAGCAGTTGAGGCTAATGAGAAACTTAAAAGAAAACAAAATCGCGAATAAATACTTGCTACGTATGTACAACTGCACCATTATGACTTTCATTTTACTAAACACAAATCCTGTTAATATTCCTAATCCCCAGGCTAATGATGTTATTCTTCTTATTGCTATCGCTGCCGTAACTTTCCTCGTTTCCTACTTTTATGCTAAAACCCCGGGCACCGAGCTAGAGGTTGGGTCTATCTTAGACTATATCCCTACGCCTGGGTTTGGGTGAAGTTCTTTAACGCACTTCTTACCTGAAATCATTCTAGCCACCTCGATCACTGCTCTTCTGTTCATCGCTTCTGTGGAGATTGCACGGGGCACTGACCGAAAACTGCTTGCGATTGCTTGCTGGCGTTTTACATGCCGTACACTACTCTTAGTTGGTGTTGCGTACGTTGCTCAACTTCTTTTTGTAACCATTCCTGCACTCCCAACACTTGGCGGTTACCTATTTATCGCGCCAGGACTTACATTCTCGAAGCTACTTGTTTTAGCGACGTCACTTCTTGTTCTTCATGCCTCCGAAAAATATATTCGAGAGCATACTCGCCCTTTGCTAGAGTACCCCATTATCGTTGTAATCGGCGTTTTACTTCTTCTTGTATTGGTTGCTTCTAACAACCTTATGACAGTTTTCTTTTCTCTCGCGGGTTTTAGTTTGTCGCTATACATTCTAATTCTTTTTGATGTTACCGATCGCGCGTCTCGCGAGGCCGCATTAAAATACTTCTACCTTAGTGCAATGAGTTCAGGGCTCCTTCTAGCGGGTACATTTCTTCTTTACTCAGTTGTCGGTAGCGCAAACTACTTCCTGATCGATACGTTCTTCTTTACCCAGGACCTGGATTACGATACTAAATCAACTGTCTGTGCTGCGGTTGTGTTTATTCTGTTTGGCTTCTTCTTTAAATTATCCGCGTTTCCGGGCCACATGTGGGCCCCGGAAGTGTACGAGGGGAGCCCCAATCCAGTCCTAGCGTTCTTTGTTCTACCTGTGAAGGTCGCGATCTTCCTGACTTTCGTACGCGTTCTTAATACCGCCCTTACTGAGATTAGTCAGTTCTGGATGCCACTTGTTGCACTCGCCGCTGTTGGCTCCCTACTGTGAGGAGCCTTCGCCGCAGTTAACGCAAGGAAAGTGACCCGCTTCCTGGCGTATGCGTCTATTAACCAGATGGGTTTTCTACTTTTGGGTGCTTCCCTCGATACCTACGAAGCCTTACGCGCAACATACATCTATCTAATTCTGTACGCAGCAATGACGGGTGGTTTTATGCTAGCCTTCTTACATATTAGCCGAGCAGATGGTCGTCCTCTGACATTCTTGTCTGACTTCTGCGGATTAGCGCGTACTGAAAACGCTGTTTGCTGAAGTCTGGCTGTGTATCTTTTTTCCATGGCGGGAATCCCGCCCTTAGCCGGATTCTTCAGCAAGTACTACATTATGGCTGCTGCGTTGTCAAAAGGCCTATTTATCCTTGTTGTTGTTGCTTTAGCAGTAAGTCTTATTTCTGCTTACTACTACCTGCGAATTATTAAGACCTTCTGGTTTGAAGAGCCAGCGGCTGAGAAGCAAGTAACTGCAACGCTTACACCCCTACGCCGCAGATTGCTTTCTGTAATCGAGGCTCTACTATGGACATTTGCTATCTCTGCTACCCCGCTACTATCCGCCGTTGACACAGCTACTTTCGCACTGACACAGTGTGGGTAAGTACAACACCTACCTTTAAAACTTATGGGACTTCACCTAACTCATCGACCTATTAACGGACAAAAACCTATCGCTCTCACTCTTGCTAATCACTTCCTTTACTACCCCACCCCGACTAGTTTGAATTATAATTGAAGCTTTGGTTCCTTGGCTGGTCTGTTTTTCGCTTTACAGCTAGTTACTGGGATCTTTATGGCTATGTACTACACTCCGCACGTAGAGTGGGCGTTCGCTTCTGTTGAACACGTTATGACAGACGTTAATGGGGGCTACTTGTTCCGCTACTTTCACGCTAACGGCGCATCTATGATTTTTGTTTTAATTTATTTGCACATCGGCCGAAACTTGTACTACCAGTCCTATCTATCCCGCCCTATTCTTTGAAACACTGGTATCATTATTTTCCTATTAATGATGGCAACTGCTTTCATTGGGTACGTCCTTCCTTGGGGGCAAATGAGTTTCTGAGGCGCAACCGTCATTACTAGCCTAGTAACCGCTGTTCCGGGTATCGGAGAAGCGATCGCGCACTGAGTGTGGGGGGGTTTTTCTATTAGCAATGCTACTCTTGTCCGTTTTTACGCGCTTCACTTCACTTTACCTTTTATCGTGCTTGGTGTGATTGCAAGCCATCTTATCGTTCTTCACACGAGTGGCTCTAGTGATCCTCTAACTCTAGCGATTACTCCCGCTAAAATTACGTTCCACCCCTACTACACCCTAAAAGACGCGTTCATCTTCCTTGTAGTATTCGCGTTCTTTGTGCGCCTTGTATGCTTTGCACCTAATCTTCTTGGCCACTCTGACAACTTCCTTCCTGCTGATCCGTTAGTTACTCCTGCGCATATCGTACCAGAGTGGTACTTTACTCCCTTCTACGCAATTCTTCGTGCTTGCCCGAATAAACTGGGTGGTGCTATCGGTATGTTTGCTGCAATTCTTATTAACTTTGGTATTCCCGCGCTTACTCGCAGCACTTCCTTCGACGCGCTGATGATTTCTTGTGTTTACTCCGGGCTTCACAAAGTATGCGTCTGGGCATTCTTTGCTATTTTCTTAGTACTTATGTTCCTAGGTATGAGCGCTGCTGAGGCACCTTTCGTTGCTTCAAGTAAGCTCTTTACTGCCCTTTACTTTGTATACTTCTTGGCGGTACTACCAGCACTAAACTGGCTTACCCGACAACTTATTGTTAGCCCCGCCAAACAGCCTATCGCAAATTCTATGTTTGTTTCTGATACTCCGACAAACACCGTGTCATCTACGCCCCCGCAATGGTGCTCATCCTCGTCGCGGCAAGCGGGGCTCTGGTGGGTTGTTAAAAAAATTATGACGGTCTTATGCCCTGTTGCCCCCTCATCTTGCTTGTGGGCATTTCAGAGGCAGTCGTACTTACGCTTGTGGTCTGAGACTTCTTTGAGGAGCTCTTGTCCGAGCCGGTAACTAAAGATCGTCTGATTTCACGCCTGCAGTACTACCATACGCACGCCGAGGATGTGGCGGATAGATTATACACTGCACCCTTTTAAGGGCATTGCGTCGAATATTGATACTTACTTATTAGCACTCGTTGCAAGTGCGGACTCGTACGTTAAATGCTTTATTCGTGCCGTGTACGGGGCCGCGTGTTTTTTAGACGTCGACTCCACCGACTTCGCGGAGCTGTTAGACGGGCTGGCGGCTACAGTTGTGAATTTCCTAACATTCGTTGTATTTACATTACTTTCTGGCTTCGAGTGTACGTGTGGTGGCTTTTCGCAAGTACTTACGTTCTCGTGAAAGGCTCTCTGGCGTCGCGCTTGAATACGTCGATTACATTTGGTATTATTGATATCTTCACCGTTGTTCTTATTGTTCTTGGTGCGATTTTGGGCTACTGCTATCATTATGGCGATTGTGACGCAAAGAGCACTCTGCTCAGGACACTCTGACCGGGGGTGGACTAATTTCCTATCCCAAGTTTGGTCGATTGTCATTCTCCGTCTGTCCGGGCCACTGCTGTATCTCGGCGGATTTTGGTTGCTTGCGTGATGCGTTTGTGGTGGGCTCTACAGTGCGGTGGGTCTACTCATCAACAAAATCTCCCCGTATTTTTTCCTCGGACTCAGTACGATCCTTTGATTTGCACGAATGGGGTTGTGAGCGGAGCTTTTCGGGTACGTGATTGGAACATTACACAATGAGTCGAAAGTGGTATGCGCGTTTTTAGACTCTCTTCCTGACCTAGGGAACGGTAATCCGCTTAGGTTGGGTGTGACCCTTCGGGTTATTGAGCTTAATGCGCTGAGGTCTGCACAGCGACCGTCCCCGATATCCCCACGATTGTTGCGGGTACCGGGATTACCGGCTCGGCGTGTTTATTGTTGTTTTGTTCTTAGTTGCCATCAGTAGCTTTTAAATTATATTTTTCTTTTACAGCGTAGTACCCGATGGAAGTCGCGGTTTTTACTGCGTCGCCCCTTAAATTTATTCCTAGCTACCTACTGTAAAGCAAATCCTATTATGTTACTTCAAGCAGCTAAATTTATCGGTGCAGGTCTTGCAACTATCTCTCTTGCTGGTTCCGGTGTTGGAATCGGAATCGTTTTCTCTTCCCTTGTTTCTGCGACTGCTCGCAACCCCTCTCTAGGTAAACAACTTTTCATCTATACTATTCTAGGTTTCGCCCTTACCGAAGCTATTGCTCTATTCGGTCTAATGATGGCATTCCTAATCCTATTCGGATTCTAGTTCTCCGTATGTAAATTTTCAAGCAACGCACACCCCGCGGGCGCTGCCTGTCTCGTTACTCTGTAACACGCACCGACAAAAATGTCTTTGTAACACCTTTAACGTCGTCCGAAATCATTTGAAGTTTGCTATAATTTACAGCTAAGAGAGAAACTGCGTTATCTGGCGTTTACCTTTCTACCCGGGGCTATAGTTTAATGGTAAAATGGGCGCCTTGCAAGCGCTTGCTGTCGGTTCGATTCCGTCTAGCTCCACCATCAAGTTTACTGCATGTTACATAAGTTACGACAACAGATTCAGAGGCATCGGTTTACTTCATCAGATCGTTTACCTAACCGTCGCGCGCGCCGTTTCCTTTTAAACTACCTACGCTTTGTTCGCGCTGGGACTGCATCGTACCGGTTACGCGGTGCGATGGGGCTTATTCGGTGAACGATAGCTAAATCTTACCACAATGAAGACAGGATTTCACCGCGTGCTAGCTGCTTTATTACGGGCCGTGCTCGTGGAACCTCTCAACGCTTCACCGTGTCCCGTACGAAAATTAAAACCCTAGCCGATCAAGGTAAACTGTTCGGAGCTCGTAAGTCGAGCTGATAAAATACACTCCCCCAACTATACAACATGACGCTTACACAACTTCAACAACGCTCTCCACGAATTCCGAAAAAGCACGACACACGTCGCCGAGACCTTCAGCTTTGTCCACAAAAAAAAGGAACCTGCCTAAAGGTATTTACTACTACCCCGCGTAAACCAAACTCTGCGATTCGAAAAGTTGCTCGAGTGCTACTAAGTAACTACTCCCGTGTTACTGCTTACATCCCAGGTATGTCGCACAATCTACAAAAACATTCAATTGTGCTTGTACGCGGTGGACGCGTGAAAGATCTTCCGGGGGTTCGCTATACTATCATCCGCGGTAAATACGATTTGCAGCGGCTTGTTAATCGTCGCAAACGACGTAGTAAGTACGGTACAACTTTACCAGGGGGCGATTCAAATCGCGGACCGTATCATAAAGTTAAAATCTGATAAATATGCGCCCGCGCAAGAGAGAGATTTCCGAAAAGTACAAGTCTTTTAGATTACAGCCTGATTCGTTTTACCAATCTCGTCTAATTCAAACTTTTTTCAATAAGTTTACAAAAAAAGGAAAGAAGGCTGTGGCCCGCAGGCACGTTTTCGCTGCGCTAACACGCTATCGCTCTCTTTTCCGCCGACCTCAGCTATTCTTTGCGTTGCTGCGCCTATTCCAGCAGTTGCGTGTTCAGTTTATTTTAGCACAGAAGCGACAGGGTCGTGGTATTATTAACGTTCCTGTCCCTGTTCGCCGTAATAAGCGTGACGTTTTAAATCTTCAAACTTTGTACACTGCGATTACTAGCAGGCGTGAGCGCACGCTATCGGAGCGTATTCAGCAGGAGCTGAGTACCCTAACCTTTCAGCCTCGTCACGCAGCTACAATGCGTAGCCGCAACAGCGCTCTTCAGCAAGTTTATGACGAGCGCGTTTACATGGAACGCCGATGAAAGTAATTTGAGTCTTTTGACTCCCGCCCCCTTATAATACTCCCGCTCTCTTCGTCTAGTGGTTAGGACACCGCCTTTTCACGGCGGTAACAGGGGTTCGATCCCCCTAGAGAGCACTTGGGTGCGTAGCTCAATGGTAGAGCAGCGGCCTTTTAAGCCGTTGGTTTCGGGTTCGAGCCCCGACGCGCTCACATCTTCGGGGGGATAGTATAACGGCTATTATGCTATGCTTCAAACTTAGTGACGGGGGTTCGATTCCCTCTCCCCCTGCAAATGCTTACGATGCCGGTGTTAACTGGGAGAATGGTGCAGTGGTAGCACTCTAGACTCCAAACCTAGCGACGGGGGTTCGATTCCCTCTTTTCCCGCGTGCCGCAAATCCGTATTTGATGGAGTATAGCCAAGTGGTAAGGCAGCGGTCTTTGGAACCGCCATTCGAAGGTTCGATCCCTTCTACTCCAACGTATTCCGTACAAACGGGCCTGTGACTCAATGGTAGAGTTTTCGCTTGATAGGCGAGAAGTTGGCAGTTCGAGTCTGCCCAGGCCCACCGCTGCGGGTTTGTAGCTCAATGGATAGAGTTTTCGCCTCCGAAGCGAAAGATGGTAGTTCGAATCTACTCAAGCCCAGCCCTTCTACCGTATATGCGCTTCACAGCACCCGTACTTTCTTCTACCAACGCATCTGTAGATAACTTAACCTTAGTTTGCCGCAGCCAGAAACACCCGTTTCATATTTTGGACGCTAGTCCTTATCCCTTCCTCGTTTCCTTTTTCTTACTAACTCTTCTTGTTCCTACGACGCTTTACATGCATGGACTAGATATGCCTCTTGGTCTGCCGCGCGCGGATTTCATGCACGCAAGCTACTTAGGTCTTTACACAACCGCTATGAGCTGGTTCCTATCTATTGTTAAGGAATCGAGCCAGGGGTACCACACAAAAAAGGTACAGCATGGTCTGCGTATGGGGATGATTCTGTTTATTCTGTCCGAGGTTATGCTTTTCTTCGCATTCTTCTGAGCTTTCTTCCACTACAGCCTAGTTCCATCCGTGAACGTCGGTGCTGTATGGCCTCCTGAGGGAACACAGCGCCTGAACGTTTGGGGGCTGCCGTTAGTTAACACGCTTCTTCTTCTATCCTCCGGGGTTACTATTACAATCGCGCACGCTTACATTCTACGCGACAATACTGACGGGTTCGCCTGGTACCTGTTCCTAACGATCATGCTCGGCGTAACCTTCCTTTACTGCCAGGCGTACGAGTACAAGTACGGTGTTAAATTTTCTTGGCGAGAAAACATTTACGGTTCCATCTTCTTTATTACGACCGGATTCCACGGTATGCACGTAACTGTTGGAACTTTATTCCTGCTTTTCTGCTGACTGCGTCATTTCCTGACTGCAATGTTGCCTGAGGACATCGCGGCTAACCAAGCCTCCACGGTTATCTTGAAGGGCTTAACGGCGCTTGGATACGACCCTAAAAAGGGTCGCGCATGAGCTTTCCTTCCCGCGCAGCACTTCGGTTTCGAAGCTGCCGCGTGGTACTGACACTTCGTTGATGTAGTCTGGTTATTCCTTTTCATCACAATTTACTGGTGAGGAGGCGCGGCTGACTAGCATGTTTTTACTCACATCGCCGCTATTAAGCATCGTAGCGGTTCTTGGATTTGGCTTTCTTTACGCACTTGTGATTCGCGTTGAAAAAATCGACGCGATTCGACAAGTTTGCCTATCAACCTCCCTTTTCGCCCTATTTATTGGCGTTTTCGCTGCGCTATCTTTCGACAAAGCTGCAGCTGGTTACCAGTTTATGAGTAGTTTTAATTTTATGCCGCAGTATAATCTTTCGTTTGCGATCGGTATTGACGGCCTTTCCTTCGTTTTTCTTATCCTAACACTTATTACGTTCCCGCCACTGTTCTTGGCCGCTTGATCCGTAAGTACATCACCTAAGCAATTCTTTTGCCACTTAATGGGTATGGAACTTCTTCTTGTTTTAACATTTATTACGCTAGATCTCTTCTACTTCTTTGTACTATTCGAGAGTCTGCTTATCCCTATGTTTATTCTTATCGGTGTGTGGGGCGCACGAAATAGGAAGATTAAAGCGGCGTACTACTTCTTCTTGTACACACTGTTCGGTTCCTTATTTATGCTATTTGGTATGCTGTATTTACATAACGTTGTGGGTAGCTTAAATTACTATGTTTTACTAGTCTACCCGCTATCCTCTTCCGACCAAATTCTCTGCTGGTGCTGCTTCTTTCTAGCTTTCGCTGTCAAAATGCCGTTATTCCCGGTACATATTTGACTTCCGGAAGCCCACGTTGAGGCCCCTACTGCGGGTTCAATGCTTCTTGCTAGTCTACTGTTGAAACTTGGAGGCTACGGGCTTTTACGCTTCTCCCTTACATTTCTCGCTGATGCGATGAGCGCGTTTACTGCGGCGGTAAGTGTGCTTGCACTAGCTGGCGTGATTTACGGCTCACTGTCAACTCTCCGCCAAGTCGACCTGAAAAGAATTATTGCTTACTCTTCTGTTTCCCACATGAATCTCGTAGTTTTAGGTATTGTTGCTTTCAACCAGGAGGGGTTGGAGGGGGCTACTTATCTTATGGTTGCGCATGGACTTGTTTCCTCCGCACTGTTCTTCTGCGTTGGTGTAATCTACGACCGAGCGCACAGTCGCCTATTGCGGTATTACGGCGGGCTTGTTACCGTTATGCCGTTATTCGCGACAGGGCTGCTGCTCTTTAGCCTAGCGAATATGAGTTTCCCCGGTACTCCGAACTTTCTTGGCGAACTACTTATTTTTGCCGGTCTTTTCCAGCGGTCTTCTGCAGTTCTTCTGCTTTCTACTGCTGGAATCGTTTTAGCGGCGGCGTTCTCCGTTTTCTTGTTTAACCGCGTTGCGTTTGGTACACTTAAAACGAAGTACGCTACGGAGTTTACGGATATGAGTCGTCGTGAAGTTTCGATTTTAGTCGTTCTAGGCGTTCCTAGCTTGTTACTCGGCGTGTGCAGTAACGTTGTTTTAGAGTTTACGCATTACACAATTTCTGATATTGTTTTATATTTCGATACATTAAATTTTAATAACTAGGTAATAAACCTACGTTAGTATTTGCAATACTAGGCTAACGATGACACTTCTTGTTGTATTTACCCCTTTTCTTAATTTTTTATTAATGACTTTTCTTAGTGGTCGTATTGTAAGCTGACGTCACCTATCTACTGTTGTTATTGCTAATATGGTTGGTTTGCTTGTATTGCTGCTTTCCAATTTCTCTAAAATTATTGGCGGCAAAAGCTTCAGCACAACTGTTGGTAATTGGTTGACCTCTGCACTGTTCGAAGTTAACTGAAACTTTTCTATCGATTTAATTACGTACGTAATGCTATTAGTAGTGTTGACAGTATCAACTCTAGTACATATTTACTCCACAGAGTACATGTCAGAGGATCCGCATACTGCCCGTTTTATTAGCTACTTATCACTATTTACATTTTTTATGCTTTTGCTAGTAACTGCAAACAATTTTGTCGGCCTGTTTTTAGGCTGGGAAGGCGTAGGTCTGTGCTCCTACCTACTGATTAGCTTCTGATTTACGCGCGTCCAAGCAAACAAAGCTGCTATTAAAGCAATGGTAGTAAACCGTGTGGCTGATCTATTCTTTACGGTGGGAATTGTAGCAACCTATTACACGTTCCAGACCGTAGAGTTTAATGCAGTTTTCGGGTTGGCGCCCTATTTAGTTGACGCAAGTCTTCTACTAGGAGGTTTTGAGGTCAGTCCGTTGGTTCTAATTGTTGCGCTCCTATTTCTCGG
>Ga0256772_1000302_pt1 | contig 11658 bp, 3 predicted proteins | sample MC6MC0923MT_FD_186044 | JGI IMG/M metagenome (GOLD analysis project Ga0256772, IMG submission 186044) | Metatranscriptome of enriched soil aggregate microbial communities from Iowa State University, Ames, United States - MC6-MC0923-MT... | ecosystem: Environmental > Terrestrial > Soil >... | reverse complement strand
GTCAGAGGGGGATAGAAACTGAACAAGGTGCAGTCCAATTGATGCAGTACTAGTGTGTCTCAATATGTGTGGTGCGAGTATAACCAGTATCAATTTGCGTCATTCTTGTGTGACTCCACGAGTCTGACACTGCGGCTCTGCCGCTCCAAGAAGAATCAGTTCGAGCGCGAACCCATTCCCTCACCGGCTCACTTGTCTTGCTGTGTGGTATTTGCATTACTTGTCAGATTTATCAAGCTTGACATTGCATCGTATCCTTCATCCATTCCAGACGCCATGAACGTATCGAGTACTCGGGAGCAACGCGTGCCAGTGCCACCCGGCATGTTGCAGAGCCATTTATTCGTGAATGGCGGTGGCGCAGTTAATCAACGCATTTGTCGAGTGCAATTATGTTATGAGAAGCATGAAAACCGACCCCTGCCGGAAGAGATCTCACGCGCTCCTCTGCCACTGCTAATGAGGAGACATGCCGGAAACACTCTACAGCAGGATAAGCTGGCTGACTGGCAGCAGACGAATCCACAGCACGAAATCGTTTTGGAGCCAATGAAGGATTCATCACCTCCAGCCATCGCTGAATGGAACCGTCAAGTTGATGCATCTGCTGTCGTGGGTATGTATTGGAGCATTGATTTACCACGCCCGGATGGAAGCCGCCAATATGAGAGAATGTATCAACTGTTAGTGCAACCAGTAAAGGGTTCTTCTAATCGCACCGCCTCTGGTGTTCCCACTCCACGGAAAGTTCGCGCATGGATTGCGACGAAAGCTGTTTTCATAGGAATGTTGATTCAGAAACAGCCACCTCAGGCCAGAATCCCGATGAGCCCCAATGGTATCTCGAACTATCCAACAAATCTCAAGCAGATTGGGCAGAACGAAGCGAAGTTACAACGAGATGCAATCAACGAATTACAAGGCAGATCATCTGGAGTCATCACAAATCGTGCGTTACACAGTTTGAGCCAGGCACACGAAGAATGGCCGTTTGGTGCTGTGGCAGAGCTACTGGATAATGCTGTTGATGCTGAGGCTTCATCCGTGCGTATCAATCTCGTAAAGGGGTCCGATCCAGGTGATGAACCGTACCTTGCTTTCCAGGATGATGGATGTGGCATGGATGATGAGACTCTACGACATATGTTGCGTGAGGTGGGATGGACGAGCAAGGTGAGTGGTAGACAGTCAGAAGCAAAGGGTGTGATAGGCAAGTATGGGCAAGGATTCAAAACCGGATGCTTTCGGATGGGTGCAAATGTCGTTGTCATCACAAAGAAAGCGACTCCACAGCTAGTCACACCCTTCGCTGCACCTGTTGCTCGTGCACTGGGCATATCTTCTTCCTCCTCCTCTGCTGCTGCTGGCGATAATGGTTCGGATTGGAACATTGGTTTTTTGTCGCTGCCAGGTCAAGATAGCAACCCATCCCCGTTTGATGGCTCCCCTGAATGGAATCAACCTGCCACTACTCACTTGCTGAAGTACAATTCGATCGCTGGGTTTGATCAATCAAAGCCAGACTGGAAGAATTCTTGGAAAGAGATCCTTCGCAGAAGTCCGATCCGGTCATTGGATGACTTGCAGCGGCATATCAAGTCCTTCCAAGAACAACCTGGTACACTCATCCTTATCTCACGTCTTCGCAAGTATGGCAATGAATTGGAATTACAGGTGCCACTGAATGAGGCCGATATTGTCCTCCCGCACCGCAAGCAGTATCCCTTGCGCCTGTGGTTTGGTGATAAGATGCGAATGGATTATTCTGTTACCGCTTATGCCGAGGTATTGTATCGTAAGCCTAGACTGCACATCTACGTGCAAGGAGAACGTGTACAGACACGTCTGGCAGAGGCAACGTTGAGACAGGTAAATGAAGCAGGACTGTATGAAAACTCATCCAAGAAGTATCGGCTCTATCTGGGTTATTCGGATTCAGCGAAGAACGACGATGTGAGAGGCGTCTTATTGTACCACGGGAATCGACTCATTAGCAGTTATCAACATCATGAAACTTTGGATTTTGGATATATTGGAGTATTGGATACTCTCAATGTACGCGATGTCGATGTCATGAATAACAAACAGCGGTATGTAGATTCGACGAAGCCTTATCTTGAATTACAAGCATGGATTCGAGTACAATGTGAGCAATTCACGGATCATGTACAAGAGTTACGTGCTAAGGGTCAGGATATCTTCAAGGATATCAAGGACGACTGGGTTGAATGTGACCAGTGTCGAAAGTGGCGCAAATACCCGTATACCATTCGAGATCAAGTTCGACCCAAGAAGTCATTCAAATGTACAGATGTTCATTGGAATCCTGACTATAATCATTGTGATGCACCGCAGGAGGAATGGGAGCCGCAAGAGTGGAAGGCAATTGAAGGAGTACCACCGGAGGACCAGTCAGCAGAGCAAAGGAGAGCACAAAGTAAGAAGTTGAAGAAAGAGAAAGCAAAATTCCAGCTTCGTACCGTGGGCCAGCAAGAACCGCGCCCATGGTCACATTTCTCCCATCAAATCTGTGAACAGAATTTTGTTGGTGAGGGTTCATTCGCCAGAGTGTACGCAGCCATTGATCCAATCACAGAAAAACTGGTAGCACTCAAGCATTTCTCGATCTCACCAGGTGCCGCTGATGTTGCCGAACTTCGTGACAAGTTTTTGAAGGAGATGGATAACCAAAGACTAGTAACGCATTCAAATGTTGTCAGTGCTGTTGGTTGGGTGGACCATGAAACCAATCTGTGCCTGGTCATGCAATATGTGAATGGCGATAATCTCGGCAAGATTATTCATGGTGGTCCCAAACATAATCCATTACAACTGAGTGTCGATGAGAAGCACGCGATTCTGGTTGGAACCGCTGAAGGATTAGCAGCCATGCATCAGGAGCACATCGTGCATAGAGACATTAAACCACAGAATGTCATCGTTGAAGGAATGCGCGCACCATCAAGAGACAATAACGACAGCGGTATGATGATGACCGCAGCTGCATCTTCTAGTTCTAACTCCAGTGCTGCATTTTCTCACGCTGTCCCCAATTGTCCGCAAGGTGAACGCTCTGGAGCATCACCCTTACCAGTAGCTCGCGTGTGTGACTTTGGTTTGGCACATCGAGTCAAAGCGCAAGGGGCCACAATGACCACGCGTGGCAGTCAATACCTAGTCGGCACATGGGCATATGCTCCACCTGAAAAAGCGAAACAACAATGGGGAAGAGATGCGGATTTGCTCTTCTGCCTGGAAGAAGGTGAGGACGGGCTGGATGGCAGCCATCTTGCGCCGAAGAAGAGCAGTAACGAACACAAAGCGGGCGACGTGTGGAGCTTCGGTTTGGTCATGTTGGAGTTATTGACTGGTGAGAAAGTAAAAATCAGGGCTTTGAGAGAGGGAAGAAAAGTAAACGTCAAGTGTCCTCTTCCATTCGGCCATCGGCCCAATGATCACGAGTCGTATTTTGATGTTAGGATGGGCGATGACGCGTTTCTACGGCTCATTGCAGAAGGTCATCTGCCGTACTGTGACCCTACGCTGCCTGCCAACAGACCATACCTTGGCGTTCTCTCAGCATGCATTGCGCAGGAGCCGAGTCAACGTTCCAGTATGGTCAACATTGTCAAGATGTTGAAGCAAATCAAGTATGGGAGTTTACATCCTGAATGGGAGTTTCCATCCAAAGCTCTCCTCTATCGCGTCCTTTCCACTCCAGGTCAGACCAGACCCAACCTCTCCAAGGGGCTGCTGGCCAAGCAACAAGAATCAAAGTATTCACCCCAGCAGCATGTTTCTACAGCAGGATTGGATTCGCATTATCTCTCGACGACCAAGAGTTTCAATTGGGCTCTGTGGTATTGGTGCAAGCTCATGATAGGCGGCTTAACCGGCAGCCGTTACAATAATACGGATCGTTTACCTGGAAAGGAATCTCCTTATACCATTGTCATTGATTTGAGCCGAGGGGATGCAGCACGGACGATGGAGATTATCACCCATGATATGAAGGCTCATAGTCAAGCTAATAACTACCGGATGAGGTTTGCACATTCTGCGGATGAAGTGTTGATCGAAAAGAAGCTCCCACGTGAATGTATCATCAAGGTGTATGACTTTATACGATCAGCAGCAGGCCGAGGCTTGCTCAAATTCTCACAGGAAAATTGTCTCATCATGAAGCATAATGGTCCGGTCACACTCATCTCCTTTAGTGACTGGCTCAAGAAAGTCATGGAGCATTCCCCATTCAAGGCACGTTTTGGAAGTAGTCAATTTCAGGATGAATTACGAAAGGACAGTGAGGTGCCGAGAGCAGATTGGGATAGGCCGGATGAGGACATTGAGGACGGAAAAGGCACGAAGGCTGGATTGAATACCAACCGCCGTCGCTTGTCGAGGACAGATAACGAAGAAGGCCCGGCGAGGAAGAAGTCCAAAACAATGCACACTGGAAGTCGTCTCTCAGCTCCAGTAGCACCCTCCGACACTGCAGTGAGTGAAAGTGTGAATGCGTCATCGTCTCGACCTCCTCCTGCCTCCAATCGCAAGGTCGCTGGCAGTGCGCGTGCTGCTGCCTCGACAAAGATGAGTGATGATCATGAGTACGACTCCGATTCCTCAACGAGCTCGACATCTTCAAATTCCGATACCAGCTCCTCGTTCTCTTCTTCCGAATCCGATTCCAACTCCGATTCAGACTCGGATTCCAATTCAGATGCTTCCGCCTCTGAATGGGATGAAGATGATCCCATTGTTGGGAAAGGCAGGGTTAAGGAGTCGAAGCAGCTGCAAGCAACATGGAAGCAGAAGCCAAAGAGGGAACTGACGATGTTTGAACGGGTGAAGAAACACTTTTATCATAGTGAGTGGAAGAAAGGAAATCATGCCAGAATTGGTGTACGTAGCTATACCAATCCTGAATTTACCTTAGCAGCACGAACGAAATATGATGGAATGACAGAGCAACAACGGAAAGAATACGTCGCTCAGGATGTCATCGAGAAGTCGAAATGAAAACGCTGATCGTGATCATCACCAATACCAATCAATCAATGCCGAACGCATCATTGTACTACACATACTTGCTTAGAATAGCCGATGTCGAAGAAGTATCACCCCAATGATACTAACCATAACGGATTGAGGAACAGCGAATCTCGATGCACTCCAACGTAAGCCGGGGAACTGAGGCGCAGTCCGGTGACACCTCCGGATCGACACTTCTGAATCAACGACATCAGCAGATGGTCCTAGGCATGACCTTACACTGCATCTGTCCTCCCCATGATCACCAATTCTTCATTTCCTTCTATTTTCGCTTTCTTTCTTGGCATAGCAATTGGTGGACGCATCGATCCGATTGGACCGAGAAGCAGCACATGGTGTACCATGTTGACCAACATCAGTTGCATCCATAAAATGGATAGATGGAACATGTGATGAGTTCGTTCGAGTGATCTTCAATGGGGCTGTGATACGCCTGCCGATCATCTCGGAGTAGAAAAGCACAGAGACGGGCGGTAGCAGTACTGATATTGTTGGAATCAACATCGATTGATGATTTCACCTTATATACTTGACGAATAATTCTACGCACCAAGTGTTCTCGATAAATCCTCAGTGGGGAATGTTGTGTCCATGACAGATATTCAGGGTGAATATTTGTGATATTTATGTGTGGAATTTGCAGTGAGTGAAAATGCACGTAGGATAGTTATTAGGATTTCCCTTATGTCACAGCACTGCGTGATTCAATACACTGTTCCATTCGTTTTCATCATGCTACTACCCACTACAGGTCAGCGATCAGTTTGGCGCAAATATCCATCGAGATGAGAGGAGAGGAGTTGCATGAGGCCAGCGCTGGCAAATGAACAGAGTCATGAATGGGGAAACTTGCACTCAGTCTGACAGCGGTGCGAGAAGAGAAAAGCGAGAAGATGGGGGCGTGTTGAAATGTACAAAAAAACGAGATGACATGTGATGGTGAGGATGATTGATCGGAGAGAAGGAAGGGTGCGCACGTGACTGTGCGTGTGTGAGGTTGGAATGACGGTCAACAATGGTGCACATGGTTGGGTTGAGCGTAAGGACGGGTTCATGCGGCCCAACATTCAAGAGTCCAAGATCCATTGGATGGGAGAGGCATGTTGAGAATGACGGTGAGTGTGAGATGAAGTTGGATTGGATGCAAGATGATGGGAGCGACGAGCGACATTTGATGGAAAGTTGGTGTCGACGTTGTTTGTTCGAGCAGTACATGGCCATATTGATCGAGCTTCGTCTGCTTGATCTTGCATGTCCATTGTTTTGGTTTTTTTTTTTTGTTTTTGATCTCCAATGCTTTTCTCACTTATTATGTACGACATTATGAAAGAAGTTGTCGATTCTTCTATATTTGGAGTCCAGCGAGTTATCAATTTCTTCATTCAACTTCTTCTCCGCTCGACTCTCCTTCTCATGTAGTAACAACTTATCACGCATATAGTAGATATCACTCTCCTTCATCAACTCGGGCATACCGGCGGCAACCATCAGGCCGAATAATGACTCAAGCATATTGGCATGTTGTCGCAGCAACTTGAATGCCTTTGAGCACATGGACAAGAATCGTTTGTAATGAGCGGAGTTCTTATACTTGGATCCACCCATGACATAGGCCATCTCCGGTGTGAAGACGAATGCGGCACGCTCACGATTGATGCCGAACTTCTGCTTGAAGTTGCCGAGGAAATGACCGAAATCGATGTGGAATAAATGACCGTCCTTCGTCACCATAATATTACCATTATGTCGATCTCCAATACCCAGTACGAACGTTGCCACACAGTATCCCGCACAACTTGCCACAAAGTTATCGACAGCTTTATCATATTCCGTTGCTAAACGATTATGTTCACGAAGGAACAGATCTAATGGTTCCATCTTTAATGCACCCACGGCACCACCACCATACTTCAATTGAATACCGGACGTGGTGTCCGAATTCATGACAACCTCAATCAATCCCACACCTTCACCATGCTCATTCACACCGGTGGCAATACACTTGTATGGCTTCATACGCAAGTCTAATCCAGCTTGTAGCCACAACGAATCCATCAATGACAGGAGTTGAAGTGTCAGAATATCCTGTCTGAGATCATCACCTGATTTGAAGATGACATAAACATTGGGTGCATCTGGGTCGGCATTCTTAAAGACGAGCCATAGTGGAACCATCTTACTCGACATGTAGCGACACTTCTCCACGACCAAAGCTGACACTTCAATCTTGGGATCGAGGGGCAGCTGAAACTTGCCCATTGGTGCGAAGAAGTCTTTATTCAATTTTTGAAGCTCCTTCGTATACTCTTTCATGGCTTCTGGATCCGTGTATCCTCCATCTCGTTTCAAGCGCACAACCATCTCTGCCACACGTTGTAACTTGAGTACCGCTGCAGCTTGCTTCTTTAACTCGACAGTGAAGCGGCCAGCATATGACAAGTACTCTTCCAAGATCAGTGCAAATCGTTCACAACAATGTGGATCACTCAACTCCGCCTTGAGGTGCCAGAAGAAATAATGACCAATCATCATGGGTGTAGCCAACGCACGGGACACCAGGAAACGCTTCAATGGCGAATCATGATACGGCTCGAATTTCACACATTGGACCAATTGTAACAGTAAGTTACGAAGTTGATCATCCTTGACCTGTTTCAAGATATTAATGGCATATAATCTCACAATAGGATCGGGGAACTTCGCATCCAATAATTCGATCGCATCCGCTGGATTCGATGGCTTGGCCCATTGATTCAATAGCCGATATGCTTCCATGCAATGTTCCACATTGCCCCATTGAACGGATTGTAGGAACTTGCCCAATGCTGATGGATGCTTGACCAAGTGATGTCTCATATTCCACAATAATATCTGATCATCATTTGTGAGCTCCTTCAATCTATCACATGCCAATAATCCATCCCATTGCTTACCCTGATCCTTGGATAAGATATTCAGTGGCACTTCCATGCCAACAATCTTCGGGTTGGGATCACGTAAGCGATCCGTCACAGGTGCAACCACTGGTAGACACCATGAATCAAATTGGACAGTCAAGATGGCTGGGGCTTCTGCAGCGAGATTCAAAGAAGTCGTTGCACGGAAGAGGAAGTCAATATCAACTTCGCGTGGCTTACCATGCTTGCCTTTCTTACGTGCTTCCATACTCCACAATGGGAGGGATTGTCGTCCGACCTTGAGATAGCCCAACTCATCCACCAATTGATGTACGACCCATCCCAGCAGGATTTCTTTCTCAGGTTTGGCAATCTTCTGTCCATACACCGCGAAGCCGATTCGGGTACCACGTGGAAGGGAGGCCAGTGTCCAATCTTTGAAGGCCATCCATTGGAACCATCTCGGATCAGAACAGGGTGGCTCCACGATCTCACTTTGGCGTGCGACAGGATCACACAGCCATTTACATCCGTAGAAGAGGTAGCATTTAACATAGAGATTCATTACGGTATCCAAGCGTGGCATGGAGAGCTCATTCACTCCATCCAACGAGATGAGCTTAAATCTGAATGGCAGGTGACCCAATTCCGTGATGGAGATATATTGTAGTCCTTTCGAGGTGACATCTCTGAACACCACATCTGGATCAGAGACATCGAGGTTATCCAACTTCGTGTTGGCCTGTGCAACCTTCTCTTGGTAGTCGGCGATGTATTTGCCGGAGGATTCGAGCTCGGCCATCGGTGTAGGACGACGAACTAACGACAGCTTCACTTCTTCGCCATTGCGTACAGCCATACGAATATATTCATAATCCATGATCGGAGTCTCACCATACATATAGTCCGCCACTCCAACACCTTTGAGTACGAAATCATGAACCCTCAAGGATCGCTCCATCAATAATTTTTCACACTTCTTAAACGCCATCGCGATCGCTGCTGTACATGTATCACGTGCAGTTACACTGATTCTTGTTGTGTTGGCGACACCACCAGCAGAGCCAACCATGTCAGGTGCTGCAGCCATCATGCCGCCGCCGCCACCCAGGGATCCTCCATCCGGCAACTTGACACTGATCATGACCGACTTGGTATCGGGTGGCAAGGGGAAGGCACTCAAGTACGAAGGCATATGCCAATTCTTAAATTCGTATGCACGTCGATCAACACCAGCTGCACGCTTACGATAGATAGCCACGCTGCGGTTGTCTGGTCCAAAGTCCCATGGAAGCTTGTCGAAGTTGACCAAGTACTCGACGTCATTCTTCGGCGCATTGCCGCCATCCGCACCAAAACCAAACGCATCCCCATTCTCCAATGCTTGAAAGTCTTGTAATGCTTCTAATAATTTTGTTAAGCCATGTTCAATTTTGGAGTTTAATGAGAGTGTTGGATTCGTATTGATGGTTAACGTTGCACCCTCTCCAGTCGAGATGCCCGCCGCATTCAACAATGCCTCCAATTGCTTGGTGTAGAGTGTTGTAGCTGACAGGAAGCCTTCCAATGACACACTGGACTTGCTACCCACACCTCCTTTACCAAGCTCAGCAGCTTGTGGTAAGAGCTCTTCCGTGACTCTTCTAGTATTGTTGCCACCTTCCACACCAGCCGGTGTCGCTGCGTTGGCGACACTTGGACGTCCGTTGATGGCTGGTGATGTAATACAGATGGATCGACGTCCACCAGTTGTGCCAGGTAAAGCCAATAATCTTGGGTCAATGCCTGATGACGGTGGAGCTGAGGCCACAGAGGTGCGTGACAATGATGGATCCGTTCGTCCATTGAATGCATCATTGGATGCGCTACCATTGGATGAGTGTTTATTATGGTCACTCCATGCATCTTCCAAGATCATACTTTCTTGTCTTGCACGTCCCATCCCCATGCCCAATCCTAATCTCGTGGATGCACGCGCACGACCCATCTCAGCAGGGAAGGTATCATTGAGCTCAGAGGAGTCGACCTCATCCTCCTCATCTTCGCCACCCATCATGATCTCCTCATCATCCTCTTCATCTTCACTGCCATCATAATCTTTCGGACGAACATTTTGTGCTTGATTCGATTTCTTATTGAAATACAAGACACTGCCACTCTTCGGCTCAATGAATCTCAGCCATGTGCGGCGCTCCCAATCGGTCATACGACGCTGTCGTGGCTCCTCCTGCCATAATGCATCATCATCATCGTCATCACCTTTGATGGAGGAGGCTGAGGATGAGGACGTGGCTGCAGCAAGTGGAGATCGTGCTCCACTACCACCACTGCTGCCTCCTGATCCGACTGATGAAGATGATCCAGCCTTGGGTGTTCCATTGCCATTCGCACTGTCGTTGTTGCTGCCGCTGCTGCCAGCACTGCCTTCCTTATTGAATGGTCCACTCTTTTGCCGTCGAATCTTGGCAGCAGTTACAACCACTTTAATCTTTTCAAATCCCTTCTTCGTATTGCCACTATCAGGGAATGGCTTATAGACCGTACTCAATTCATTCATGACGGGTGCCAGGGGTCCCGCTGTGTCTGCTCCAGTTGCCTGGCCCATCTTCTCAGACGCTGTCTGAATCATACCCCATAAGCCCGACGCAGCGGCACCGACGACTTTCATCAACGTTGGACGAGCACCGCTTGATTGGGATGGTGCAGGTGTGACACCACCGGATGGAGCTGCAGGTGAAGGTGAATCTCCCTCTGAGTCAGGCACAGGTGGCAACGGAGGCAAGGGTGGAAGAGGTGGCAGGCTGTTGGGAGATGAGGATGAGGAAGGTGGAGGAGGTTGAGTACCATTTGCTGTCCCTGTCCCTGGTGCAGGTAACGGTGGAGGACGAGCAGGTGGAGGTGCTCTTGCTACACCATTGACTGGTGCGACTGGTGCGCTCAATCGTAATCGTGGTCCACCAGGCGGAGCACGCGCGCCGGGAAGAGGAGGGGGAAAACGACCGGAACTACCTGGTGGAGGTGGAGGGAAGTCTTCATCATTCACATCAGTGAGACTCTGTGGTTGTTTGCTTCCTCGATGGCCTCTGTCATACGAGTCGATGAGCTTATCCCAATCCTCCTCACCACTCATGATGACGTCGACGAGGAATGAAAGGGGAAGACGCTGTGCTCAATCAACAAAGATGAGAGAGCCAGGAAGGGGTGGTGCGTGAATGATGGCTTGAAATGGAATTTGGATGGAGTCGAGAGAATGAGGAAGAAGAGGGCTGAGCTGTCACGCACACACCGCACTATGCTCAACACAGTCAAAGAGGCAAGCCTTGGCGGTGGCAGCCATCAGACAGTTGAGTTGCATCGCCGTGTGGGAGAGTCGTTGTGCCCGACAGTTGGACAAAGGTGCCAAGCGTCCAGCGTCAACTACCCACAGCCCATATGCATTCACCGTGGTTGCGTTTGCAGGTGAAACTTCCAGTCCAGAGAAGACAGACAGACACAGAGGAAAATGATGCAACTTGATGGCACACACGCATGATGTCGCATCGTTCCTGCGGTTAGTGTGGTTTTCATTGCCCGAATCCAAACAAAACTATTGTCCATGCATGGTATCACACCGTTCGTTACCTGTTGTGGCATACTCAGCGCCTAAGCCACAGTGACACTTCCGTCATGCACGCATATACGAACGGTGCATCCTATTTTTAGTTTGGTC
>Ga0256772_1000298_pt1 | contig 11763 bp, 10 predicted proteins | sample MC6MC0923MT_FD_186044 | JGI IMG/M metagenome (GOLD analysis project Ga0256772, IMG submission 186044) | Metatranscriptome of enriched soil aggregate microbial communities from Iowa State University, Ames, United States - MC6-MC0923-MT... | ecosystem: Environmental > Terrestrial > Soil >... | reverse complement strand
GAACAATCCATAAAAAATATAGATAAAGGGGGAGACCATGGATCTGGACCCGCGCCTGTTGCGCTATTTCATTGCGGTGGCCGAAGAGCGCCACTTCAGCCGCGCCGCCCACCGCCTGCACATTTCCCAACCGCCCCTCAGCTACGCCATCCGCCAGCTTGAAGACAACGTCGGCGCGCGCTTGCTGGCGCGCACCAGCCGTCATGTTGAACTCACCGACGCCGGCCACGTGCTGTATCGCGAAGCGCTGACGCTGCTGCGGCAAGCCGAAGAGGTGCGCACGCTGGTGCAGCGCGTGGATGCGGGCCTGCGTGGCCGGCTGCGTATCGGTTTTGTGGGGTCGATGCTGTATCGCGGCTTGCCCGCTTTGCTGAACGCGATGCGCGCTGAGCTGCCGGATGTGGAGCACGTGCTGACCGAGCTGAACTCGCATGAGCAGATCGAGGCCGTGCGGCGGGGCGAGCAGGACCTGGGCTTCATCCATGCCAACCCGGTGCCTGACGAAGTGCAGGCGCGTGACCTGATGGCCGAACCCTTCGTCGTCTGCCTGCCGGATTCCCATCCGCTGGCGGGCCGCAAATCGTTGCGCCTGGCCGAGCTGGCGGGCGATGACTTCGTGTTCTTCGCGCGGGCGGCTTCGCCCAGCTATTACGAGACGGTGCTGTCGATGTGCGTGTCGGCGGGGTTCATGCCGGTGGTGCGGCACGAAGTGCGCCACTGGCTGAGCGTGGCGTCGCTGGTGTCGCAGGGTTTGGGGGTGTCGATCGTGCCGGCGTGCTTGTCGCGCAGCGGCTTGGCGGGCACGCGCTTCATTACGTTTGAGCACGAGGCGCGCTCGATCAGCCAGGTGATCTGGCCGGCCGAGGCGCGTTCGCCATTGCAGCACAAGGCAATGGCGCTGGTCGCAAACCAGTTTCCGTCTGTGGATGCGGCTGCCGCCGACTGAAGATCAGCGGAAGACGACGGTCTTGTTGCGGTTCAGCAGGATGCGGTGTTCCACATGGCTGCGCACGGCGCGCGACAGCACCAGCGATTCAATGTCGCTGCCGACCTGGGTCAGGTCTTGCGCGGTCATGGTGTGGTCGACGCGTTCGATGTCCTGATCGATGATCGGGCCTTCGTCCAGGTCGGACGTCACGTAGTGGGCGGTGGCGCCGATGATCTTCACGCCGCGCGCATGCGCCTGGTGATACGGGCGCGCGCCCTTGAAGCTGGGCAGGAAGCTGTGGTGGATGTTGATGGCGCGGCCGTTCAGCGCGCGGCACATGTCCGCCGACAGGATCTGCATGTAGCGGGCCAGCACGACGAGGTCGGTATTGGAATGCTCCACGATCTCCAGCACCTGCTTTTCCTGTTCCGCCTTGGTCTCGGCCGTGACGGGCAGGTAGTGGAACGGGATGCCGTAGGACGCGGCCAGCGTGGCGTAGTCGTTGTGGTTCGACACGATGGCGGCCACTTCGGCGTGCAAATGCCCGCTATGCACACGGAACAGCAGGTCATTCAGGCAGTGCCCTTGCTTGCTGACCATGATCAGCAGGCGTTCCTTGCGGCGCGCGTCGTGCAGCTTCAGGTCCATGCCGTAATCGGCGGACAGCGTGTTCAGACGGCCGCGCAGGTCGTCGGCGGCCACAGCCACGGGCAGGTCAAAGTGCACGCGCAGGAAGAACTGGCCCGTTTCCTCGTCGCCGAATTGCTGCGAATCCAGGATGTTGCAACCCAATTCGAACAACAGGCCGCTGACGCGGTAGACGATGCCCGTGCGGTCGGGGCAGGACAGGGTCAGGATGTAGTCGTTGTGCTGCATGGTGCGGGAATAGACCGAAGTAAGAACATAGATAGGGGCGGAATCAGGCGGCCAGGCGCGCCAGAGTTTCTTCCGCGAGGGCCAGGCTGGAGGTCAGCCCGGGGGATTCAATACCGAATAGATTCACCAGGCCAGGCACGCCATGCACGGCGGGGCCGGCAATGACGAAGTCGGCGGCGGGTTCGTGCGGGCCCGAGATCTTCGGCCGGATGCCGGTGTAGCCGGGCGCCAGGGCGTTGTCGGGCAGCGCGGGCCAGTAGCTGCGCACGGCGGCGTAGAACACGTCGGCGCGTGCGGGGTCCAGCGTGTAGTCTTCCGTGCCGACCCATTCGGTATCGGGGCCGAACTTGGCTTGGCCACCCATGTCGAGTGTCAGGTGCACGCCCAGGCCGGCGTGTTGCGGCACGGGGTAGATCAGGCGCGAAAACGGCGCGCGGCCGGACAGCGTGAAGTAGCTGCCCTTGCACAGGTAGTCGGTGGGAATACTGGCGGGCGGCACGCCGTCGATGCGGCGGGCCAAGGCCGGCGCCTGCAAGCCGGCCGAATTGATCAGCACGTTGCAGGTCAGGGTCATGGCTTCGTCGCCGCCAAATTGCAGTTCGAAGCCGCCTTCGGGCCGGACGCGGCCAGACACCAGCGGCGTGTGGAATACGAATTGAGCGCCTGCGTTTTCCGCATCGCCCTGGAACGACAACATCAGCGCGTGGCTGTCCACGATGCCGGTTGACGGCGACAGCAGCGCGGCCGTGCATTGCAGCGCCGGCTCCAGGCGCATGGCTTCTTCGCCGGAAATGAATTGCAGATCGTCCACGCCGTTGGCGCGGGCGCGCTGGGCAATGCCTTCCAGTTGGGTCGCCTGGTCGCGGTCAGTCGCCACGATGAGCTTGCCCAGCCGCTGATGCGGCACGCCGCGTTCGGCGCAGTACGCGTACAGCAGGTGTTTGCCGCGCACGCACAGGCGCGCCTTGAGGCTGCCCGCCGGGTAATAGATGCCGGCGTGGATGACTTCGGAATTGCGCGAGCTGGTGCCGGTGCCGATGGCTTCCATGGCTTCGGTGACCAGCACGTCGCGGCCGGACTGCGCCAGCGCGCGCGCGACGGCCAGGCCGACCACGCCCGCGCCGATGACGACGCAATCAATGTCCACGCTCATGGCGCTTTCCTTTCGGATCGTGCGCCGGCGGGCGTCAGGTCGAAACCGCCCGCGTGAAAGACCAGGGGCGGCTCGGTGCTGTGACCGCAGCGTTCCACTTCGCCCACCATGATGATGTGATCGCCTTCTTCATAGCGGCTGCGGTTGCGGCATTCGAACCAGGCGGCGCAGTGGCCGTCCAGCATGGGCGTGCCGCCCGGCGCGTGGTGCACGGTCAAACCCGCGTAGCGGTCGGGCGTCTTGCCGGTCGCGAAGCGGCGCGCCAGTGCAATCTGTTCGGCGCTCAGCACGTTGACCACGTAGCGCTCGCACTGCTCGAACGCCGCCAGCGACGACGATGAGCGGGACAGGCTCCAGAGGATCAGCGGCGGGTTCAGCGATACCGAGTTGAACGAGCTGACCGTCAGCCCGATGGGGGCGCCATCAAGGCCGGCGGCCGTGACGACCGTTACGCCCGTGGCGTAACGGCCCAGCGCGGTGCGGAAAAAAGCGGCGTCAAAATCAGGGGAGGAGGCGGGCATGCAATCGTTAAGTCGGGCGGGCGCGCAGCGCGCCCGGCATCAAGGCGACAGGCGTTCGATCTTCCAGGACGAGCCGTCGGCGACATAGCGCAGCCGGTCGTGCAGGCGCGACGGCCTGCCTTGCCAGAATTCGATCGCGGTGGGCTTCAGGCGGTAACCGCCCCAGTGCGGCGGACGCGGCGGTTCATCGCCGAAACGTTCGCGGAATTCTTTCTCGCGGGCTTCCAGCGCTTCACGGGTAATGGGCTGGCTCTGGGGCGAGGCCCAGGCGCCAATGCGCGAACCGGCCGGGCGGCTGTGATAGTAGGCGTCCGATTCCTCGGCCGCGACCTTCTCCACCACGCCTTCGATGCGGACCTGGCGTTCCAGCGGCTGCCAGAAGAACAGCAGGCTGGCGCGCGGTTCGGCCAGCAGGTCGTGGCCCTTGCGGGATTCGTAGTTGGTGAAGAACGTGAAACCGCGCTCGTCATAGCCCTTGATCAGGACGATGCGGGCGCTGGGCTGGCCCGAGGCGTCCACCGTAGCCAGGGTCATGGCGTTAGGTTCAGGCACCTTGGCGGCGAGCGCTTCGTCGAACCAGCGCGAAAACTGGTCGAACGGCGAGGCGGCGGCCTGGGATTCCAGCAGGACGTTCTTTTCGTAGCTTTGACGCAGATCAGAGACGGACATGAGGCGTGGGAGTCAGCGTGGATAACAGGGAGTTTATACCGCTTGGGCAATCCCTCCCTTATTGACCCCGCGCAGGTCTCAGGCAAGTTTCCGCCCGGGAGGGCGGGCCGGGGGACGGCGCAGAGGCGTTTTCCGCCTCAGGCGCCTTCCGGCAAGGTGTGCTCGTCGGCTTCCAGCATGCGGGCGATGGCGTCCAGGCGGGCGTCGTGGATGCCGGCGGCGCGCAGCGCCTGGGCCGTCTGCACCACGTAATCGGTGCAGGGGCCGTAGCGGCCCGCGGCGCGGCGCACGATGGCCAGCAGCTCGGCGTCGGGCAGGGCGCGGATGTAGGCCGGGTTGTCGCGGTTCATGATGAAGACCAGCGCGCGGACGGTGCCGGCGTCGGTGGTGCAATTGATCCAGCGGGGCAGGTAAGCGCCGGTGGACATTTCGCGTTCCCAGAGCGCCGGGAAGTAGGTGGGCACCTGGCTGCCCGCCAGGCGGTAGACCACGCCCCGGCAGGAGCCGCCGCGGTCCAGGCCGAATACCAGGCCCGGGCATTCCGGGGTGCCGCGGTTCACGCGAGACCACAGGCACAGCGCCCGGTGATGACCGCGCAAGGTCGCGAGGCGGCGTTCCATGAAATCAAAGTCAGGGCGCCAGATCAGCGACCCGTACCCATATACCCAGACGTCTTCGCCCGATTGCCAGTGGCGCAGCGCTTCTTCCAGCGATGCCTGCCTTTCCTCTTGCGTCCACAGACGAAAGGGCAGGCTGGCGCCGGAAATGCCGGGTTCGGGGGGAGAGGACTGCATGTTCACGACTACGGATTCCGATCAGACTCGAGCGGGGGATTGCGATTGGCCCACCCTCCCGCCATCAGGGCCAGCGAATAAGCCCAGAACAATGGGGCAACGCCGATGACCGCACCCAGCGCGCCGAAGGTCAACGGCAGGGAAACCTGCGAGCCGTTGATCAGCGCCATGCGCAATCCCACGGCTTCGGCCGCACGGCCGGGCGGGGAATGCTGGTGCAAGAGGGATAGCATACTCGGTTGGCAGCACCCCAACGCAAGCCCCAGAATGAACGACAGCACGATCAGGACGCTAACGTCGGTGAACAGCGGATAAAGCATGAAGTCGATGGCGGCCGTCGCCATGGCCACGCGCACCAGCGTCCACGACCGCACCCGGCGCATGATCAGCGGCAATACCAGCCGGATGACGAATGTTGCCGCCGCGAACGACGCAAGAATGACGCCGATGGTGGTGGCCGACAGCCCGATCGCCACGCCGAAGATCGGCACCACGAACAAGTGCGTGTCCCAGGCGCCCGACAAAATGGTGTTGACCATCAGGATGCGGCGCAAGGCGGGTACGGCCAGCAGTTCGGTCACCCGGCGGCGCTGGGCTTCCTTGGCGCCGGACAATTGCGAATCCACCGCCTTCAATTGGTGACGCAAGGCGTATAGGCCGACGCCAGAGATCAGCGGCCCCAGGGCCAGCAGGCCGAACGCAGTGCGCGTGCCCAGGTGGTCAATCGCCAGCCCGGCGATCAGCGGGCCAGAAAACCCCGACCCGGCCAGTGCCAAAGACATGAATGAAAAGTTGCGCAGACGTTGCGCGGGTTCGGCGTGGCCCAGCAAGTCTTGCGTCGCCACCTGATGCAGCATGAAGCCGATACCGATACAGCACGAGGCGATCAGCAACGCGACCTGAGTTTGCGAGATAAAGGGCAATGCGGTGCCAATGGCGACCAATGACGTGCCGATGACGAGCGGACGCACGATGCCGACCCGGTCCACCCACCGCCCCGCACGCACCGAAAACAGCATCGGCAGCACCGCGAACACGGCCACCAGCGTGCCGACCTTGAAGGTGGACAGCCCCATCTGCAACGCGGTCAGCGAGACGGTAATCCGTCCCCCTGTCAGCGCCACGTGATTCATCATCGCCAGCAGACACAGCAGCACCGCCCCGGAAAATTCCGGGGAACTGGAAGACGAGGAGGGGGATCTGTTAGAGGTAGACACGGCGTAACTGCGTTCATTCTGTGCGGATCGTCGGCCTATGTCGAGGCGCGTTTATTTTGCGCTGCGGCAAATTGTTTCAACGAGGGGTGACAAGATAGGCGCCATCTAGCGGCCAAGTCGTGTGCTTACGGCGCAAGATGGCGGCGCGTTCGCCGCAAGTCCGCGCCATGTGCGCGCGCGGGGTTGCATGTTTGCGCCGATGACGTTGTATCGTTCTCGCAACGGAACAATTGACTGGCGCTTTAGCGCTGGACACCGCTTTACTGTTTTTCACCGTTTCGCCACACATTGGCCATCGTTTGGCCGGCACGCCCGTTTAGGATGGGCAGCTAAGTTTCGCAATACGGGCGGGGGCTCGCGCCTCGCCGCTTCTTACCAGGTTCAATGAAAAAGTCCCGCAGCAAGTTCAAGCGTTATGCGCTGATCGCCGTCGTCGTTCTGCTAGTGGCCCTGGGCCTGCGCGCCGTCTTCTTTTCGGCGCCACCGCCACCGACCTTCGCGGTGGCCGAAGTATCGCGGGCCAATCTGGAAGACAGCGTGCTGGCCAGCGGCACCATCGACGCGATTGAACGCGTCAGCGTGGGCGCTCAGGCAACCGGCCAGTTGAAGTCCCTGAAAGTGGAACTGGGCGACCGCGTCAAGAAGGGCCAGCTCGTGGCCGAGATTGACGACCTGACCCAGCAGAACGAATTGCGCAACGCGGAAGCGGCCTTGCAGACCCGCCGCGCCGAACGCGCCGCCAAGGTCGCCACACTTAAGCAAGCTGAACTCGCCTTCAAGCGCCAACGCCAGATGCTGGCCGCCGACGCCAGTTCGCGCGAAGCCTATGAAACCGCTGAAGCCACGCTGGCCGTGACCCGCGCCGAAATCGCGTCGCTGGATGCGCAGATTGCGCAGGCCGAGATCCAGGTCGACACCGCTCGCGTCAACCTGGGCTACACGCGCATCGTGTCGCCCATCGACGGCATGGTGGTGGCGGTGGTGACCAAGGAAGGCCAGACGGTGAACTCGATCCAAAGCGCGCCCACCATCATCAAGGTGGCGCAAGTGGACACGATGACGATCAAGGCGCAAATCTCGGAAGCCGACGTCACCCGCGTGAAGGCGGGCCTGCCCGTGTACTTCACGATTCTGGGCGAGCCCGACCAGCGCTATCACGCGACCTTGCGCGCGGTGGAACCCGCGCCGGACTCCATCCAGAAGGACGACGCGACGTCGTCGCTGACCTCGTCCAGCAGCTCCTCCACCACCGCCGCCGTCTACTACAACGGCCTGTTCGACGTGCCCAACCCCGACGAAAAGCTGCGCATCTCGATGACCGCCCAAGTCTTCATCGTGCTGGGCGAAGCCAAGGATGCGGTGGTGGTGCCGGCTTCGGCGCTGGGCAAGCGGGGCGAAGACGGCCGCTATGCGGTGCGCGTGGTCGGCAACGACAACAAGACCGAGGTGCGCCACGTCAAGATCGGCATGAACAACAACGTGCAGGCGCAGGTGCTGGAAGGTCTTGAGGTGGGCGAGCGCGTCGTGTCGGCGGACTCCGCGCCGGCGGCGGCCGCGACGCAACCCGGCCCGCCGCCGGGAGCCTGACATGAGCGGGCCGTTGATCTCGCTGTCTGGCGTGCGCCGGGAGTTTCCCGCGGGCGACCAGACGATTGCCGTCCTGAAGGACATCAACCTGACCATCGAGGCAGGCGAGATGGTCGCCATCGTGGGCGCGTCCGGCTCGGGCAAGTCCACTTTGATGAACATTCTGGGCTGCCTGGACCGCCCGACCCGGGGCGATTACCAGGTCAGCGGCCGCAGCACGGGCGAGCTGGACCCGGACGAACTGGCCGAACTGCGCCGCGAGCATTTCGGCTTCATCTTCCAGCGCTATCACCTGTTGTCCGACCTGACCGCGCTGGGCAACGTGGAAATGCCAGCCGTCTACGCCGGCAAGCGGCGCGAGGCAAGGCTGGACCGCGCCGAGGAATTGCTTAAGCGGCTGGGGCTGGGCGACCGGTCTGAACACCGGCCCGGCCAGTTGTCGGGCGGCCAGCAGCAGCGCGTGAGTATTGCGCGGGCGCTGATGAACGGCGGCGACATCATCCTGGCCGACGAGCCCACTGGCGCGCTGGACACGCACACGGGCCAGGAAGTGCTGCGCATCCTGGAAGAACTGAACGCGGCGGGCCACACCATCATCATCGTCACGCACGATATGAATGTGGCGCGCCACGCGCAACGCATCATCGAGATCAGCGACGGCGAAATCGTTGCCGACAAGCGCAACCCCGACGCGCCGCACCGCGAGGTTGTCCGCGATGACGCGCCGCCCTTGCCCAAGCGGCCCGCCTGGCAGTCGTACCTGGACCGTTGCGGCGAGGCCTTGCGCATGGCGTTGCTGGCGATGAACGCGCACCGGCTGCGCACGTCGCTGACCATGCTGGGCATCATCATCGGCATCGCCGCGGTGGTGTCGGTGGTGGCGCTGGGCGAAGGCTCGCGGCGCAAGATCCTGGAAGACATCAGCGCCATCGGCACCAACACGGTGGAGGTGTTTCCCGGCAAGGACTTCGGCGACGAGAAAGCCGTCAACATCCGCACGCTGGTCGCTGCCGATGCCGACGCGCTGGCCCGCGAACCCTATGTGGACAGCGTCACCCCCGAAGTGGCCACCAGCAATACGCTGCGCTATCGCAACGTGTCGGTGAACGGGTCGATCCAGGGCGTGGGCGAACAGTACTTCCGCGTGCGCGCCATCCAGCTTGAAAAAGGCAAGTTCTTCGATGACACCAGCGTGGTGCGCCGGGCGCAGGAAGTCGTCATCGATGACGGCACACGGCGCGCGCTGTTTGGCTCACACACCGAGCCGATCGGGCAGGTGGTGTTCCTGGGGTCGATGCCCGCGCGCGTGATTGGCGTCACGGCGAAGAAGGAATCTGTCTTTGGCAACAACGAATCGCTGAACGTCTGGATTCCCTACACGACGGCGCTGTCGCGTGTGCTGGGCCAGCAGCATCTGAAGAGCATCACGGTGCGGGTCAGCGACGCGACGCCGCCCGCCGCCGCCGAGAAAGCCATCGAACGCGTGCTCTTGCGGCGCCATGTGGTGAAGGATTTCTTCGTCTTCAACACGGACGCCATCCGCAAAACGATTGAACGCACCACCGCCACGATGACCTTGCTGGTGTCGCTGATTGCGCTGATCTCGCTGATGGTGGGCGGCATTGGCGTCATGAACATCATGCTGGTGTCCGTGACTGAACGCACTCGCGAGATCGGGGTGCGGATGGCGGTGGGCGCGCGGCGCAGCGACATCATGCAGCAGTTCCTGATCGAGGCCGTGCTGGTCTGCCTGATCGGCGGCGCGCTGGGCATCATTTTGTCGCTGGCGTTGGGCGTGCTGGTGTCCAAAGCCACGGGCGGCTCGTTCCAGATGATTTACTCCACGGCATCGATGGTGGCGGCATTCACGTGCTCGACCTTGATCGGTGTGCTTTTTGGCTATTTGCCGGCGCGCAACGCGGCGCGCCTGGACCCCGTCGAGGCTTTGGCCCGGGAATGAGGACGATGAAAGCGGTTTCCCTGATCTGCAAACCCGTCGCCCTGGCGCTGCTGCTGGCGCTGGGCGGTTGCGGCAGCCTGCTGCGCAGCGACTACGAACCCCCGCTGACGCAGGCGCCCGCGGCGTGGACATATGGTTCGGCCAACTCCGGCGCCCCGTTGGCGGAAGGCGGCGCCTGGTGGCGCAACTTCAACGACCCGGTGCTCAACGGCCTGATCGACGCGGTGCTGGCGCGCAATAACGACCTGGCCGCCGCCGCCATCCGCGTGCGCCGCGCGCAATATCAGGCGGGGCTGACCGAAGACAAGCTGATTCCGCAACTGGGCGGCGACGCCAACGTGACGCGCGTTCGCAATCTGTATGGCGACCGCAGCATCACGCGCACCAATCAGGCCGAGCTGACCGTCAGTTACGAGGTCGATCTGTGGGGCAAGCTGTCCCGCCAGCGCGACGCGGCGCAATGGGAAGCGCTGGCCACTGAGGAAGACCGCCAGTCGGCGGCGCTGTCCCTGGTGGGCACCACCGCAACCTTGTATTGGCAAACGGCCTTCATCAACCAGCGCATCGCCAGCAGCGAAGAAAGCATCGCCTACGCGCGCCGCACGCAAGACCTGGTGCGCGCGCAATACGCGGCGGGCGGGGCATCGGCGCTGGAGCTTGCCGAAGCCGAGCAAACCGTCGCCAGCCAGCAAGCCGCGCATACGTTGTTGGTGCAGCAGCGCGTGGAATACACGAACGCGCTGACGATTCTGTTCGATGGCCCGCCAGACCGCAGCATGGCCGACCCGGCCCGCCTGCCGCAGTACCCGCTGCCCGAAGCGCGCGCGGGGGTTCCGGCGGATCTGCTGGGCCGCCGCCCCGACTTGCGCGCCGCCGAGCTGCGCTTGCGCGAAGCGTTGGCGACGGTTGACGCGACGCGCGCCAGTTTCTACCCGCCCGTGACGCTGACCGGCGCGGTAGGCAGCGCCAGCCCGACGCTGTCGAATGTGCTGCAAAACCCGATCGCAACGCTGGGCGTGGGCCTGACCCTGCCGTTCCTGCAATGGAACCAGATGCAGCTGAACATCAAGATCTCGAAAGCGGATTACGAAGAACGCGTCGTCAACTTCCGGCAGTCGCTGTACCAGGCGATGGCGGACGTGGAGAACGCACTGTCGAACCGGACGCAGTTGTCGTTGCAGGCCGAGCAATTGGCCGTGTCGTTACGGGCGGCGCGGGAAGCGGAACGCTTGTACGAGGTCCGGTATCGGGCGGGGGCGGTGTCGTTGAAGGACTGGCTGGACGCGCAGGAGAAGCGGCGGACGGCGGAGATTGCGCGGGATGAAAATGGCTTGAACCGGTTGGTGAATCAGGTGACGATATACCGCGCCTTGGGGGGGGATGATTGGGTGGCTCGTGGTGGTGGTGGTGGTGTGGGTGTGGGTTCTTGAGACGCCCGTGGTGTCGGGGGCCTGGGGTACGCGGGGCAACGATTGCGGTCCGGAGCCTTCGCTCCGGACTGCCCCGTCGTCATCCTCGTACGCCTGCGGCTCCCTACGGATTCCCTCGGGCTTATCGACGCCCCGCGCACCCCAGGCCCCCGACACCACGGGCTCTGTCAGTTGCAATCTGACGTCAGCGGGGGCGGTCAGGGTTCTTGAGGTTCTCGCCACCGGAATTTGAGTGGTGGAAGATCTTGCGGGGCCCGCTCCATGCCGGCCGCGCGGGCGGCCTTGTGGAGCTTACGCGCGGTGGTGCGTCGTCGCGATGTTCGCTTCGCGTGTGGCTGCGATGTTCGAGTTCTTCTTCATGGCTTGTCGCCCTGAAAGTGCAGTCTGACTGCATTAATGCGCTTCATCCATCCTACGAACGGTGACCGGCACTTGAACTCCAGTGCGGTGGCGCGCGACGGGTCGGCACGCGCAAGGCAGTGCCGGACGCGCGCCACCCCTCTACCCCTCCCAAAACGTGCGGGGGACCACTAGCAAACGACTCCCCACATTCGCGAAAGCGACCACCGCCCAAACGCCCACAGATGCGTATGCCGAGTAAGGCCGCCCGCGCGGCCGCCACTCGGCG
>Ga0256772_1000292_pt1 | contig 11880 bp, 3 predicted proteins | sample MC6MC0923MT_FD_186044 | JGI IMG/M metagenome (GOLD analysis project Ga0256772, IMG submission 186044) | Metatranscriptome of enriched soil aggregate microbial communities from Iowa State University, Ames, United States - MC6-MC0923-MT... | ecosystem: Environmental > Terrestrial > Soil >... | reverse complement strand
GCACATAACAAATTCAATAAAGAGCAATCGCTCCACATGATGATAAATAATGGAAACGAAAAAGCCAAAAGAGCCATCATCAAAGTGAAAAAACATGAAACAATAACTGTCAAAGACAATAAAAGCACATGCTTACACGCGACAAGGCCATCAGAAAACGCGACAGGTCTAGGAGTGAGGAGGATGGGAGGGCTGACATCACGTCCAGATCCGTGGCCTCGCCAGTCTCCTTCGTCTCTTGCTCGCTGTCCTCTTGATTGGATTGGATAAGGGTGGCTTGGTTGCAGCTCGCAGCATCCATGGAGAGGTCTTGGTGTCGATAAATTGCTTGTTCGTTGGTCGCCGCAGCTTGGAGCCTTACTCCCTACCAGTCTCTCCTTCAGCCTGTATTGCGAGCTGGCCCTCGGTTGAGCTCTCTGACAACTTGTTTGCGGCGTCGTTCTTTCGACCTGGCAGCATTGAAAAAATATTCTGGCGCTTGTTGGCGTCGATACTGCAGGACCATGGCGTGTTGGGCTTTTGGGGGCCCTCGGAGCAAAAGATCCACCTCGCCAATTATCTCCATTTTTCGCGGTCGCCATGAGGCGCACGATGCCCGTAAAGACTGAAGGAGATCATACAGGACTTAGACTTGACAGACAGCCTCGGACACACAGACACCACACGAAAGAAATAACGCCGAGATCTGGATTATTTTTAGTTTTATCACGTGGCCTCGCTTCTTTTGCGGTTTGCTCTCTTCTCGCCTCCAATTTATTTGCTTTTAAGAGGGCATATGGTGTCATTTTTACCATGGCTGCTCGAAACCGTGCAGGCCCACGTTGCTGACGAACTGGCTATAAGGTGTCCTCCGAGGTATCCTCAAAGGTATCCTCCAAAGTGTCCTCAAGGATTTCCTTGAAAGGTACGCTTAAAGGTATCCTCGAAAGTATCCTCAAAGGTAAGGTATCCTCAAGCGTATCCTCAAAGGTATCCCTCGAAGGTATCCTCCATGGTGTCCATTAAGACATCTCAAACGTATCCTCACAGGTATCCTCAAAGATATCCTCGAAGTTATCCTTTGGCAAGGTATGCGCGAAGGTATCCTCAAAGACGTCCTCAAAAGTATCTTCGAAGGTATCCCTCGAAGGTATCCTCCAAGCTATCTCAAAGGTATCCTTCAAGGTATCCTTTAAGGTATCCTTCAAGGTATCTTTCTCCACTGGTTGAAACATGCGTGGAACGGCGGGTAGACCGAAGGTTTCCATTTCCAAAGTGTCGCCAAAGGTTGACCATGTGTCTAGCTTTAGGTTCCCAAGGTTGAAGATCAGGTTGATCCTCGCAAGTCAAAGGTTGCCTCAAAGGTTTATAGGTTACCCTTCAAGGATACCTTTGGGATACCGACCCATTTTACACTGTGCAAGACACACACACACATCACACACACACCAGGCTGATCGATAAGAGAAGTGAGATAAAATAACATCTTCCGTGATGACCAAAAAAATCCAGGCGCTGTCAAACAAATTTCCAGACGAGCAAAAGCCAAACAAGTTTGCGAAAAAAGAAGACCAAATTCAAGTGAACAAGAGAAGTGGAAGAAGCACGATGATAAGCTCGACGGCGTACCGGCCTCCCTCTCACACTTCAAACCTCTCTGACTTGAAAAGTCAATGACAAGACTTTGATCGAACTCTTCCACATCTCTCTCGCTGCACCACCACACCCACCATCATCATCCTCCTCTCTCTCCCCATGCTTGCTTGATCATGACCACTGGCAGATCCCCCTCTCTTCCCCCTCACCATCGATGCCTAACGAGCCGAGCCGCACATGTCGCACATGAACATGCGGGCGGGGTTGAGGAAGGTGCACGTGTCGCACGCCCACTCGGCGTTGCTGCTGCCGCTGCCGCTGGTGTTGGTGTTGGTATTGGTGTTGTTGGAGCTGTTTGTCCCTTCGCTGTGGACGGCTGGGAGGTTGGCGGGGAACTGTCCCTTGTCCATCAGGCCTTCTTCCATATCCAGATCGCTGTCGTCGTGGTCATAGCTATAATCGTTGCCCAACAGAGGAGTGGGCGCTCTCTGGTTGTAGCTATCCCCCTCGCCTTCTCCCTCTCGTTCAGCTTGCTGTGAGGAGGTTAGCCTGCGCTTGCCGTGTGCCGTCACGTCGTCGTTCTCGCGCTCCTCCTCCTCCTCGCCCAGACGACGATGCTTGCCGAACGACACGCGAGAAGAAGAAGACGAAGAAGAGCCGGCAGACGACGAAGCGAGGCGGTTGCGTTGGGAGAGGTGGGAGGCGGGGACGAAGGCGGGGGTGTTGCGCTTCCGGTTGCGGTTCTTGAAGGCGGGGTTGGAGTAGATGGTGTCATAACGATCACCCGATCCCAAACCCGCATACAAACTCTCCCCATCGCCATCGTTGCTGCGAAGGTCAGCGCTCTGACTGGCCCCCGGTTCTCTGAGCAGGATGGGGTTTTGGGGCGCGGGGGAGGCGAAGACGAGCGGCAGAGACAGCGACGACAGCAGCGCCTCGTACCGGTTGAAGGCGGTCTGTCTGGACTGCTGCCTGGCTAAGGTGGGAGGCTGCCGACGACCGTAAGCCACCACTCTTTGCTTGTGAATATAATCCTTCAAAAATCCATCCACCCACGTCCACTCCGCGCGGTGGGCAACCATGACGTCTCGCACAGCTTCGTCCTTCTCCATCATCTCCGTCAGGAACTTGACCACCATGTAGGCCATGCGGTCGCTGTGGTGGCGGATGGACGACAGGCTCGACAACACACCGTGCTGCGACGACAGGGCCTCCGACACGCGCACCAGGTGCAGCGCGTCGTCCAGCCGCAACAGGGGCGCCAGCAGAGCCAGCAGAGGCTCCACGTTGTCAGCTCCGGCTTTGTTGATGGCGGACAGTACGTTGGTCATGACGGCCACCGACACGTCGCGCTCGTCCCGGCAGATGCGACACAGCATGTCACTCAGCAGCTTCAAGCAGGCTTGGGGCTGTCGCTCCACAGGGATGGAGACGATCATCTTCAAGAAATCGCGGTGCTTGAGGGCAGTCAGAGACAGAGCGGCGGCGCGATCATTGGTGGCGAAGTCGGTGTGCATGGCCAATGCGTGCACGGCCTTGAGCACCGCCAGCCAGTCCGGGGCCGCCATCTTCGAACCGATCGAAGCGCGCTTGTTCTTGCTGCCCAAAATGGTCTTGACTTCCTCCTTGATCGGGCTGCTTTCGGCCAGGAAGACGTCGAGCAGCACCGGCAGCAGGCTGAAGCGCGCGCCAAGCGGCAGACGCAGCGAAGGAAGCTGGGACACACCGTGCAACACCTCGAAGTACTCCGAAAAGCGAACCCATTGCTTGGCTGCTTCCTCGAGCAAAGACATGTGGGTCTGTAGGTAACGCACCACACTCGACACCGCACGGGCTTGACCCGATTCATGCACTTCATCTTCCGCCATCAACTTCTTCTCCTCCTCTTCCTCCTTCACCACCATCTCGCAACACTTGACGACGAGTTGACCCACAGCCGAACGGATTTCCGATTGTCGGTTGCTCAACAGCAGGTCGGCCAGCAGGGCGGGGCGGGTGGACATGTAGTCCAGCACGCGACCAGCGAAGGCGGCGGACGACGCGGACGAACCGAGCAGCGCGAGGAAGCGGGGGATGAACAGCGGCAGGGAAGTCTTGTCACCGCCACGCGCCATTACTTCGAACAAGAACTCAATTAGGAAATCTACCAGTTCATTGGCTTGCTCAGCATCGCTCGGTACATCCATCACCTTAAGCAGGCGGGTGATGAAGGCGAAATAATGGCTGTTAAAGACTTGGCGATCCAGAGCAAACTGGCGATTATCGGCTTCCACAGCAGCTTTGATGGTGGAGTTGGTGATGGCATAGGCGGTCGAGCGGGCCGACAAATCGTACACCACTTGATTGTCGCTGTCGTTGTCACTGGTGGTGGTGACGTTGTTGTTAGTGGTGGTGGTGATGGTGGCAGTCGTCTTATCTTCACTTTTCTCCTTCTCCGTCTCTTCAGTGTGGGGTGGTTGGTGTTGCACGCGTTCATACACCAGCATGTAGGCGTTCTTGACCTTCATCGCGGGCCCGGTCTCAAACTCCCAACCGGTTTTTTCAGCCAGCAGGTCTTCGCCGCCAAAGCACTGCTCCTCCATCTCAGTCAGCACGAACGGGCGCACTTGATGGTCGTTGAACTCCAGCCACCGCCCCGCGCCCGCTTGCTTCTCCTCTTCCTCCTTGGTCTTTTCGTCGAGCACGGCCTGCTCGTGTTGGAGTTTGAGCTGGCCCTCGATCCGCTGCAGGGCCGCCGTCTTCGCATCCTCCTCATTGCCGCCATTCTTATTCTCCTCGCTCTCCTCTTCCTTCTCTGTCTCTTGTTGTTTCTCTGCCTCGGTGTCTGGTTGCTGTTGCTTGTTTTCCTCCTCCTTGTCAACGGAAGAAGAAGCAGAAGAGGAGGAGGAGAATGAAGGCAGCGGTCCCACACTGGCATTCCTCTCTCGAATGAAGGAGTAGTAGTGTCCGGCCTGCGCCGTGCCAGTATGGATAATGACGCCAACAAGGCGATAGTCATAATACTCTTGAGGACGCACAGAGTAACGGGCAGGGAGGGTGAGAGAAGGATCCTTTTTGGCCTTCTCTTCCTGTTCCATCCTCGCCACGCCCTCCTTGGTGAACGGCTCCAGATTCAATCTCAGCGGGAACTCGAACCTGGAGTTGACTTTTTCGTGCTGGAAGGTTTGGAAGTCGAGTTCGAAGCGCTTCAAGTGGAACACCACCGTGTTACTCAGCTCAGACAGCACCTGCCGCTTATCGATCTCCACCCTGGCGTTGCAGCTGTCGCAGCGGAAGTCCTGCAGCAGTTCGCCGGCCACGTGCGCGCGCAGAGACTCGGACAGGCCGCTCTTGTTCTTCACCTCTAGACTGATGGTGAAGAAGTCCTCGGGGCGCTCGCGAATGCTTTTGCAGCGGCCGCGGCAGATGAGCTGGTTGGTCACCTTGCCGCCGAACACGTCCTTCAGCAACTTTTCCTGCGGCGATCCCTTGAGTCGTTTTTCCAGGCGGTCGAAGAGCGAGGTGAGGAACTCCTGCGCGTCCTGCTGGATGCGCGGGTTGATGGGCCGACCGCGCGGACCGTCGATGTCCTTGTAGGAGCAGACAAACGGCGTGGTGTCGTAGGCCTGCTTCTTGCTGCCGCTGAGGAATCCAAACACCCGTTGCAACTGGAACAGCAAGGCCTCGTCCTGGTTTTCTTCCTTGTCCACTGCCGATAACAGGCCCAGCCGGAACTCCGGGATCATGAAGAACTGCTGAACCAGTGAGTTCATGTAGCAGGTAGCGCCCAGGTTTCTCAGACCGACGTAGCCAAGGGGAGACACCGCCAATTTATCCGGGGCATAATCCCAAACATTTAATTTGGAAACTTGAGCACTCTGCTCTGAAAGCAACTTCAACAAGCTCTGCAGGTTGTTGGAGTGGTGCGAACACAGCGCCACGATCAGCTTCATGGCGGCAAAACGGCTGGCGTCGCTGTGGCAGCGAGGGAGGGAGGCAGAGGAAGAGGAAGAGGAAGAAGCAGAGGAGGGAGAAGAGGAAGATGAAGCAGAAGAAGAAGAGGCGTCCTCATCCGGCAAGGCAAACAAAAAGTCGTTGAACAACACCGCCAATAGACCAGCTTGTTGAGTCTGTCTGTCCGGGTGGTCTTGGATGAGGTCGGCCAGGGTGTTCAACAGGCCCAACATGACGCGGTCCACCTTGGCGCAGCCCAAACGCTCGTTGGACTGGCTGCTGAGCAACACGCCAGCCAATCGTTCACACAGGGCAGATAAATCCATCTTCTTCTCGGTGCCTGCGGGCGCTGCATCAACGACGCGGATGAGGCGGCGGACGAGCAGGAAGAGCTGGTCGCACTGCAGCAGGCACTCGGCGTTGGCGGGCGACGAGGGCAGGTGCGACAGCAGCAGATCCAGCAACACGCCGCACACACTTGTATCTTGAGCGAAGGCAGCCAGAGTGAAAGCCGTGTGGCGTCTTAAGGAAGCAGAAGAAGCACACAGCAGAGGGCGCAGGAGGTAGGAAGAGGGGTGGGCTTGGACGAGCTCGGATACCAGTGGCAGCATGCGTGGTGTGTTTTGGAAGACGCACACACTCAGCAGCCTCAACGCTGAGCTGCCCAGACGCTGGATGAGCGCGGGGGAGAGCGCGGAAGTGGAGGCAGAAGCAGAGGAAGAAGCGGAGGAAGAGGAGGAGGGCGAGAGAACGGTCGAGGAAGAGGAAGAGGAAGAGGAAGGCGAGGGGACGGGAGAAGAAGCAGAAGCCGAAGAAGCCAACTCGTCCTCCGACGCCGCCATCTTGACCAGCTCCAACATAACTTTAACCAAGGCCTCGAAGTTGACGGTCTGCAGCACGCGGTTGGCTTGGTTGACGGACAGCGATCGGAGCAGACCGGGCGGAACCAGGGGCTCTTCCTTCTCCTTCTCCTTTTCCTTCTCCTGCTCTTTCTCTTCTTGCTTCTTTTCATCCACAGCCACAGAAGAAGAAGGAGAGGAAGAGGAAGTGAGATCCAAGGCTTGCAGGGCGTCCTCCAACACAGTGTACGTCTCTCCATTGACCGTCACCGTCAACTGATCATCGTGGTTATTGACAGTGATCGCGTCCACAGCCTGTGTCTCTTTCGCTTCCTCCTTCTCCTTCTCCTTCTGCTTCAGGCTCAGGTTGTCTTCTTCCTCCTCCTCGTCGTCATCATCGCGAGACAGAGCTTGGTCGATGGACTCGATCTTGTGGCAAATATCTTGCGCCAGGTTCTCGTTCTGCGAGGCGAGCGCCGGCAGCAGGAAGGAGGAGGTGAGGTGCGAGAGCAGCGCCAGCACCTCCACCGACAGCGGCGAGGCAGGGAGCGAAGTGTACTGCATCAAAATGTTGTACACATGGTTGAATCCTCCCTTTTCCAAAAAGGCTCGATTCCATCTCTCCTGCTCCTCTTGTTGCGGGGAGGGCTGTTGTTGTTGTTGGCTGTGTTCCTTGGCGTTCATGAGACGCTCCACAATCTGCAGGGTGTACAGCAGCTTGTAGACCGAGGTGGCGTCCAGCAACGCCGACCAGTCAGGGGAGCCTTGATCGGAAGCGATGGACTTGAGCTGCGTGAGCATGTGCGGGTTGGTGGGCAGCCTCTGCAGCAGGCCCCACACCTTCTCGCGCACCCTCAGCGGCAGATGCGGGTGGGACAGCGAGGCGAACAGCAGCGAGAAGTAGGCGGGGAAGGAGGAGAGCAGCGCGCGGGGGAGCGACAGCCCGCCAGACGTCATGCTCTGTCTCTCCTGCGCCATGACTTGTGCTTCTGTCCTGAGGTCGTAGCGGTAGCCGTGGCCCTTCATGTCGGTCCACACCACGTTCGCGCGGTCATCGACAGCATCGCGATAGAAGCCGAAGAAGGCGTCGCGCGACATGTAACCCTCGTCATCCATAAACTTGCGGAAGATGTAGGTGAGGGTGCGGTCGTTGGGGTTCTTGTGGTTGGCCGATCCGCCCTGGCAGTCGACGACAAACGCCAAAACGTCATCCTCCGTCATCACGTTGTTGGCATAAGGATCAGACTCCGCTTGTTGTGGTTGCTGTTGGTTCTCTTGCTGTTGCTGTTGGTCTTGTTGTTGGGGTTGAGCGGGGATGTTGTCGCTATCGCTGTCTTTGTGTCCTTCCGTCTGTTCAAGAGGTTGAGGTTGTTGTTGTTCTGGTTCTGGTTCGGGGCTCGCCAGCTCCGTTAGAATCTGTCTCTCCTTCTCTCTGTCACTCATCTCTTCGCCCTGGCGCACATCATCTGTCTCTTGCCCTTTGTCTTGCTCTGCCTCTGTCTCTGTCTCTCTCTCATTCTGTTGAGACGGTTCGGAGGAAGCACTCGAAGAAGAGGAAGAAGCAACAACATCCACACCCTCACCCTCAGCACCAGCATCAGCATTCGCATCAGCATCAGCATCAGCATCGGCAGCAACATAGGGCACCACAGCCTTGCTGTCCATCTCCCTGCTGAGCGGTCGAGGACGCGAGTACTTCAGCCACCAGTTGGTCAGGACGCGTTCGAAGCCGGGGGTCAGGCGGCCGTCCTCGACGAGCGGGTCGCGTTTTTCCACGAAGTCGCTGGTGCGCGCCAGTAGCGCGGCCCTATCGCCCTGCACGCCCAGCTCGCTCAGCGTCTTGGCGTGGTCCTCGGCTGGCAGCGTGCGACCGCCCAGCACAAGCAGCAAGGAGCCCATTGAGATGTCGAGCTCCTGCGACACCATCATTTTCAATCGCAGCAGGGTGTCGTTGGAGTGCATACGGAACGAAAACTGGGAGGCCTTGCTGGAACCATGGACTTTGTTTTGCACGGAGATTTTCACCGGCATTCCTTTCGCCCCGCTACCGTGAGCCTCCAGACCACCCAGCCCGTGCTGCTCGGAGGCGTCGAGGATGTTGACCAGCAGCTTGAGGCAGCGCTCCACGCGCCCGGCGCCGGCGGACACGTCGTCGGCACTCAAAAACTCTTTGTAATGGGCCATGCATTTGCCGACGAAATCGGCGCGAATATCGGCCACATGACCTTGCAACTGCGGGGAGAGGCACTCGTGCAGCTGGTTGAGGAACGCCATGGCTGCCGTGGCCACGCCTTCGTCGCGCGCGTCCAGCGCCAGGTTCCACAGGCTGTCCAGACCGCTCAGTTTGAAATTGTGGACCACAAAACGCGGGCTGCTGTTGCTGTTGCTGGAAGAAGATAACGACAGCATGCCTTGATGCTTGTTGACGTGCAGGAAGAGGGCCTCGAAACACATATACTGAGTGATGGTGACCGACTCAAACTGCAGGCTGGGAATGAGGCACTGGTCGAACAGCCACTGCAGCACCTCGTCGTCAAAGATGGGTGCAAAAGCAACGGCTTGGGGAGAGGGAGGGGAAGGCGACATGTTGGCGATGCGAACTCGAGGCGAGGCCGGTCGAAGCGAGCGTCTGAGGAATTTGAGGAAGCACTCACTCACGGCCGCCCCCAGTCCCGACGCCACACACACCGCCCACAGCACGCGGCCCTGCTGCAGGCCCATCAGCAAAGGGCAGCGCGACAGCGTGAACTGCAGGAACCGCAGCCGCTCGTCGAGGCTCGCAAGCAGACCGAAACGAGAGTCTTGGAGCTTGAGCTGGTAAAGATCAGCATTGGGGTTGTTGGAGAGCGCCTCCACAGCGGCATCCTTCCACTGGATCAGATTGTCGAAAAAGATGGTGTACAGATTGTGATTGCTTTGCAAGAAGTGTACGGCGTCGGCCTCGGTATGCTTCTCCATCATCGTGGGGAACTCGGGGTACGAATCCACCACCTTGCAAATAAGCTGAAGCGATTGAACCACCGACTTTCCTTCCTTGATACTGTTGGTAAACCTCACCAACCAAGCCACCCGGCTCTTGGAGACATACGACAGCGCCAACACATCCTCCATCCTCGACTTGGCTGCCGTGGCGACCTCGCCATCCGCACCACTGCCATCCTGCAGCACACTCCAGAACAGCTCCAGGGCTTGTTCCGAGGCCGTGCCACTGTTTTGAGAGACTGCATTCTGAGCCTGGTCGGCACCGGGGGCAGTGGGGACATTGGAAACGGAGGAAGAAGAACTCGAAGAGGACGAAGACGACCAGCGACACAGTTCGCGCGCCAGTTCCAGCGACTGCGGCGTGTGCTCGTGGGCCGGCATGCCTCGCAGCTTGGCGAACAGGTACAGCACGTGATCGTTGGACAGCTGCCAGGCAATGTCCTCCAACAGCTTGTACAAAGCTGACAGAGCATCGTTGTCTTTGGCGATCATGGCGCTCTTGAGGCAGTTCCACACCAGGTCCATGTGGTACGAGGTCATCATGCGCTCGCTGCACAGGAATTTCACCAAGTCGGCAGCCTTTTTGATCATTTCGGGGTGGGGATGATGGATGGTCAGACAGCCCTCCAACACTTGCTGTTCTGAAAGCCACTCCACCAGAATTTTGGGAGTCAGCCAGCCCTGACAGCGATAATTGCCCTTCGAAATGGCATTGGTGAGGTCTTGGATGTATTGCAGGCCGTTCAGACGACGTTCCACCATCGGGCAGCGGAAACGCTTGATGGACACATCTAGCATAAACTTTTCGGTCTGGCTCATGGCGACCGGCGTGCCGTGACCGCGCGTCAGCAGCCCCTCCATCACCTTCGCAACGGCCTCCAGGTCGTCCCTGGCCAGCATACGGAGGTGGTGGTCGTTGTAGGAGCGGAAGAGCTCCGACACCGCTTGATGCAGGCTCAGAATGAACGGCTTCAAAAACGGCCTCGTGAACGAGTTGTGGCACTTGTGGATGGCCTCGGTAATTTTGCGAACCAACGGGGCAGAAGCAGGGTCGGTGTGAGAAGGGGACAGACGAGCAAGAAGACTGTCAAAACCACCGATTTGCGCGAAATACTGCATCAGCTGCACCGAAGTGTAGGAGTTGAAAGTCCGACCCCTAAACACCACGGCCTGATCTTCCGGATCTTCCGAGTCGTCGAAGCTCTTGCTGGAGGCCGACGACGCCGCGCTGACGCCGCCGGCCTCGCGACCGCCCTTGGCAATGCTCAGGTGCGCCGCCAGACGATCGGAAGAACGGGGCAGCCACTCATCGTACTGATTGCCCCATCCGTCGTAGGTAATCTTGACCATTTCCCGATCGACTTCGACAATGTGGCAGGTGTACCACTTCTTGACCGTGTCACAGCCATCGCACTCGCCGCCAACCTCCAGTTGGATTCTCCAAGGGTCGGTGGTGGCCAGTGATTTGGAACGCAGCGGAGCCAGCCGCGACGAATCCAGGGGCAGCCACTCGCCCACATGATCCGAGGTGTATTTGTTGCCGCCATCGTAGCTGAGTCGGATTTGCTGGTTGTCCATGTCGATGACTTGCGCGGGCTTCCACAGGCCCTTTTCGAAGAGGTCGAGCCACTGGCCGATTTCAATCTGCGAACGGAAGGGCGTCTCATCTGCCACTTCAACCCCATCACTGCCGTCGCTGGTGTCGGTGGTGGTGGTGGTAGCGACGGGAATATCACTGCCGAACTGCTGGTGAAAGACCTTGGTCTCGTCCCATAATACCACCAACGTCTCGGCAGCAGACAGAGACAGCTCCGTCGCACCCAAAGCCCGTTGAATGTTGTGTTCCAGCGAGGCACACACAGCCAAAACAGCCGCCATCACCACATCTGATGACGGGTAGGTTCTAGACAGTATGGCTGATGCAATTTTGGGGGAGGCCTGAAACAAGGCGTGTTGGTAGGCCTTTTCGTCTGCCTCGTCCTTTTGTTCGCCTTCCGAGACCGGACGAAGTTGCAAAGCGAAAGCAGCGGAATAGAGCGCGTGACAGTGAGACAGCAACGGCAGCACGCGGAGGCTCTCATCTGACAGTTGTTTGGTCAGCGCCGTCAAAGCATTGCGGAACGAGACGAGGTTGTGGAAGGCCCAAGTGGCGGCGTCGGGCTGAGTCTTCTTGTCTTCGACGGCGGTGGGGAGGGTGGGGAAGGGGAAGGAGAGGGGAGCAGCAGGAGCAGAGAGAGCAGAGGCTGACTCAGAAGAGGAGGGAGAAGCAGAGGAAGAGGAATCGGTCAGCTTCACAGTTTCAGTCTCAGTGGAAGCGACTCCATGCTGGGGTTGCTGTTCAGGGGCTTGGCTTGACTCAAGGTCGGTGGGATGGTTTTCGTGGTCAGCCACAAGATTGGACGCAAGATCGAGGTCGCTCATGACAAAAGGTCTCGAGCAGTGCAAGAAAAACGATGGCTCACCCTGCCGTTCAAACAAGAGCTTACAATGGCAGTAACGATGCAATGAGCTGCTGGGAAACCTTTCTTCTTGCGAAAAGACTGAGGTTGCG
>Ga0256772_1000280_pt1 | contig 12065 bp, 10 predicted proteins | sample MC6MC0923MT_FD_186044 | JGI IMG/M metagenome (GOLD analysis project Ga0256772, IMG submission 186044) | Metatranscriptome of enriched soil aggregate microbial communities from Iowa State University, Ames, United States - MC6-MC0923-MT... | ecosystem: Environmental > Terrestrial > Soil >... | reverse complement strand
GCCTGGATGGACACGTCCAGCGCGGCCACGGGCTCATCGCACACCAGGAACTTCGGCGCCACCATCAGCGCGCGGGCGATGCCGATGCGCTGGCGTTGGCCGCCTGAAATCTGGTGCGGGAAACGGTCGCGGTATTCGGCGTCCAGGCCCACTTCCTTTAGCGCCTGGTCAATGCGCGCCGGGATCTCGGCAGGCGGCGCCAGCTTGTGGACCTTCAGCGATTCGCCCAGGATCTGGCGCAGGCGCTGACGCGGATTCAAGGACGCCTGCGGGTCCTGGAAAATCATCTGCACGCCCAGCGTATACGCCAGCTTTTCAGCGCCGCGCAGGCGCACGGCGTCCTGGCCTTGATACAGCAATTCGCCTTCGGTCTGGCGGTGCAGGCCCGCCACCACGCGGCCCAGCGTGGATTTGCCGCAGCCGGATTCACCCACCAGGCCAACCACTTCGCCGCGCTTGATGGACAAGTCCACGCCATTGACGGCATACACCGTGCGGCGATCGATGGGGCGGCCGGTCAGGGCCAGGATGCGTTGGGCCAGGTCGGGTCGCTGCTCGAAGCGCTTGTGGACGTTCTTGAGCTCGATGACGGGAGTATCGGCTTGGCTCATGCTTGCTGTGCCTCGCGGGCTATTGGCACGTAACAGCGGTAGCTGCGCGGACCTTCGGTGGTAACGGAGGGGGCTTGTTCGGTGCACCGCGGGATGACCCTGGTGCAGCGCGGACGGAACGCACAGCCCGACGGGCGGCCCGCCAGGCTGGGCGCCATGCCGTTGATCTGATGCAGGCGCGCGCCGGGTTGCGTGGCGCCGGGCATCGAATCCAGCAGGCCCTTGGTGTAGGGGTGGCGCGGCGATGCCAGCACCTGTTCAACCGGGCCGCTTTCAACAATGCGGCCGGCATACATCACGGCCACGCGGTCGGCCAGTTCGGCCACCACGCCCAGATCGTGCGTAATCCAGATCAGTGCGGTGTTGTGTTCCCGGCAGATCTCTTGCATGCGGTAGAGAATCTGGCCCTGGATGGTGACGTCCAGCGCGGTCGTGGGTTCGTCGCAGATGATCAGGTCGGGCTTGTTCAGCATTGCGATGGCGATTGCCACGCGCTGACGCATGCCGCCCGAGAACTCGTGCGGGTAGCTTTTCAAACGCTTTTCGGGCGACGGAATACCCACCATCGCCAGCGCTTCACGGCAGCGTTCCTCGGCCTCGGCGCGCGTCACGTTTTCGTGCGTGAGGATGGCTTCCATCATCTGCTCGCCGATGCGCAGCACCGGGTTCAGCGTCATGAGCGGGTCTTGGAAGATCATGGCGATGCGGTTGCCGCGCAACTGGCGCATCTGCTCTTCCGTGAGCTTGCGCAGGTCGGTGCCCTTGAACTTCACTTCGCCGTCCACGACTTCCCCGGGCGGGTCGATCAGACCCAGCAGCGAGAAGCCCGTGACGGATTTGCCGGACCCCGATTCGCCAACCAGGCCCACGATTTCGCCGCGGCGGACAGTAAGGTCGACACCGTCGACCGCCAGCCACGCGCCGGCTTCGGTATGGAATGCAGTGCGCAGGCCGCGCACATCAAGAAGAATGTCGCTCATGCTCGTCGCGGGTCCAGGCTTTCACGCAGGCGGTCGCCCACGATGTTGATGGAAAGGATCAGCAGCAGCAGGGCAATGCCCGGGAACAGGCTGATCCAGTAGTCGCCCGACAGCAGGTATTGGAAACCGTTGGAGATCAGCAGGCCCAGCGACGGCTCGGTGATCGGCACGCCGACGCCCAGGAACGAGAGCGTGGCTTCCAGCGCGATGGCGGTGGCGATCTGGATGGTGGCGAACACCATGACGGGGCCCAGGCAGTTGGGCAGCAGGTGAAACGCCATGATGCGCCAGGCCGGAAAACCCAGATTGGCGGCGGCTTCCACGTATTCCTTGCGGCGCTCTTGCAGCGCGCGGCTGCGCATGATGCGGGCGTAGTGCCCCCATTGCACCAGCACCAGCGCCAGAATCACCTTGTCCACGCCCCGCCCCAGCACCACCAGCAGCACCAGCGCCACGAGAATGGTCGGGAAACCCAGGATGAAGTCGACGATGCGCATCAGCACGGTGTCGACCAGGCCGCCGACATAGGCGGCGATCAGGCCGACCGCGCCGCCGATGGCGGTGGCCAGCACGACGGCGGACAGGCCCACCATCAGGCTGATACGCAGGCCATACAGAATGGCGCTGAGCATGTCGCGGCCCTGGTCGTCCGTGCCGAGCCAGGCGATGCTGCCGTCCATCAAGGCCTGGCGCGGCGCCAGGCGGCCGTCCATCAGCGACAGGTTGGCCAGGTCATACGGGTTTTGCGGCGCGAAAAAGGGTGCGAACACCACCAGCACCACCAGGATGGCCAGCGCGATGGCGGAGCCGCGCACCGTGGGGCGCGCGCGCAGTTTCTTCAGGATGGAGGCGCGCTGCGGCGTCTCAGCCAGGGGCTGGACGGTGCGGGTGCGGCCGGGATTGGGAGAGTTAGCCATGGCGGATTATTGAGCGGGGGTCACGAGCTGCACGCGCGGGTCGAGCGCGGCGTACAGGATGTCCACAACCAGGTTGATGACCACGAAGATCAGGGTGACCAGCATCACGTACGCGACCACCACGGGGCGGTCCAGCTGGTAGACGCTATCGATCAGCAGCTTGCCCATGCCGGGCCACGCGAACACGGTTTCGGTGATGGTGGAGTAGGCGATCAGGCTGCCGAACTCCATGCCGATCACGGTGACGACCGGGATCAGGATGTTGCGCAGGATGTGGCGGCGCACGATGCGCCCGGGCTTCACGCCCTTGGCGCGCGCAAATTTCACGTAGTCCTGGCTGCGCGCTTCGACCACACCCGAGGCCGTCAGCCGCAGCACCAGCGCAATGTTCGCCAGCGCCAGGTTGATGGCCGGCATGATCAGGTGCGACCAGCCGTTGGCGGTCAGGATGGACAGGCGCACGCCCAGCACGGTGACGGTGTCGCCGCGGCCCGTGGCGGGCAGCCAGCCCAGCCAGACGGCGAACAGCAGGATCAGCATCATGCCCTGCCAGAAGTTCGGCAGCGAAAAGCCCAGCACCGACGTCGACATGATGCCGCGGCCCAGGTAGTCATCGCGATACAGGCCGGCCACCAGACCCAGCGGAATGCCGATCACACAGGTCAGCATGATGGCCACGAACACGAGCTCGAACGTGGCGGGAATGCGTTGCACGATCAGTTCAACGGCGGGAATGCCGTGCACGAAAGACGTGCCCAGGTCACCGTGCAGCGCGCGCCACAGGAACCCGGTGTATTGCTGCCACACGGGCAGATCCAGGCCCAGGCGGGCGATCATCGCCTCGCGCGCGGCCTGACTGGCTTCGGGGCTGACCAGCAGTTCAATCGGGTCGCCCACGGCATACACCGCGAAGAAGACCACGACCGAAACGGCCAGCAGTACGAACAGACTCTGTATCAGTCTGCGTAGGATGAACAAGGCCACGTGATGATTTCCTTGGTGGGCTCAGGGTTGCTTGGCGCCGAGTGCTTACTTGGCGGGTTTGGCCGACATGGCCAGGGTGTACTGATCGGCCCGGCCTTCGTAGACCAGCCCCTTCTTGAACGCCCAGATGCTGCTTTCGAAATGCAGGGGAATGCTGGGCAGGTCAGCCAGTGCAAGCGTCAGCGACTGTTGCAGCAGCTTTTCCCGTTCGGCGGGGTCCACGGTGACCAGGGCGCGCTTGAACACGGCATCAAACTCGGGGTTGTCGTAACCGCCGTAGTTGCTCGTGCCCAGGCCATGCTCTTTGTCGAACCGGGAAACCCAGTATTGTAGGAAAGACGAGGCCTCACCGGTTTCAGACGACCAGCCGCCCATCGCGAAGCTGAATTCGCGCTTGGCGCGCTTGGGGAAATACACCGAGCGCGTCATCGCATCGACGGTGGTCTTGATGCCCACGCGCGACAGGTATTGCGCCACGGCTTGCGAGATCTGGGCGTCGTTGATGTAGCGGTCGTTGGTAGACGAAATGGCCAGTTCAAAGCCGTTGGGGTAGCCGGCCTCCGCCAGCAGCTGCTTCGCGCCTTCCGGGTCGTACTTCAGTTCCGGCGGGTGCGGCAGCGTGCCGAACATGCCGTCGGGCAGGAACTGGTTGGCGGGCGTGGCGGCGCCGTCCATGATGCGGGCGGCGATGGTCTTGCGGTCGATCGCCATGGAAATGGCGCGGCGCACGCGCACGTCCTGCAAGGGGTTTTTGCCGTCGGCGGCCTTGACCGTGGGGCTGGGGCTGCGGGCCACATCAAACTGGAAATACACCACGCGCACCGATGGCGTGATCACATGGCCAAAGCCCGGCGTTTCCGAAATACGCTTCACGTCGCGCGCGGCGGGGTTTTCGATCAGGTCGAAATCACCGGCCAGCAGACCCGTCAGGCGCGGGCCAGCGGCCGGCACCGGGATCAGCTTGACCGCCTGCCAGGCCGGCTTGTCGCCCCAATAAGCGTCGTTGCGCGTGAGCTCGATGCCGGTGCCTTTCACGTAGGACTTCAGCGTGTAGGGGCCGGTGCCGATGACGTCGCGGCCATTGTTGAAGTCGGCCACCGTGGGCCAGGGGCCGGTCACGCCGCACTTGTTCTTCAAGTCGAAGGTGATGGGGCCGTGCTCGACAATGCCGCTCCACAGCATGCCCGTGCGGGTCAGGTCGTTGGGCAGCAGCGGGTAGGGCTTGAGCGTCTTGATGATGAGCTTGTTGCCGTCGCGCGCTTCAACATTGGCGAATTTCTGCACGATGGCTGGGTACGAGCCGCCAATCGATTGCTCATTGTTCATCACGCGGCAGAACGTGAAGATCACGTCCTGGGCGGTGAAGGGCTGGCCATTGGAGAATTTGGCGCCGTCGCGCAGCGTGAATTCCCACGTGGTGTCGTCCACGGCTTTCCAGGCGGTCGCCAGGCGCGGAATCAGGTCCATCTTGGCGTTCTGGCCCACCAGCGTTTCGAACATGTGCGAGGTCATCGCATCGTTCGGCGTCGCCTGGTGATAGTGCGGGTCCATCGAGGTCGGCTCGGACGACAAGCCGATCTTTAGCGTGGAGCCGGCGGCGGGCGCCTGCGCCTGAGCGGCGGAGGCGGCCAGCGTACAGGCCAGTAATGCGCTGCGTAGGTAAACCTTGGCGGACATGCTTTTCCCGTTGTTATGGATATTTCCGGCGGCGCCTCGTTGGTGGGCGCCGCTCGTTTGCTTGAATCAGACGATGGGCTGCGCCAGCCGGACGACGGTCACGCCGGGCCGCAGGTTCGCGGTGGACGGCATGATCAGGACGCAGTTGTCATAGGGCGTGACGACGGGCTCGCCTTCGGACCAGCCGATGACGGTGCCGGCGGTGGCCAGCGTTTCCAGGCCCTTCCAGGGCTCGGCGAAACGGAAGTCGGCGCTTTTGGCGGCGATGGCATGCGTGACGCGCAAGGCGCGTTGGGCCGATGCGGCAGGCGCGAACCAGCTGGCGGGAACGTCTTCCTGGTCCACCGTGCCGGCTTGCACCAGAAAGCGCGCCATCTGGTCGACCGCCACGCCGCGCGCTTCGGGCGCGCCGTGGAACCCGCATTCGATCAGCAGCGAACGCGTGCCGTTGTCGCCCGCTTCGCCAAAACGGCCGTAGTCGCGCATGCGCACGCCCGCGGCGTGGCCCGCGTCAGCGATGATGGTGGCGGGGTTGCCCAGGGCCAGGGCCAGGTCGATGTTGCGTTGTTCCATGCCGGTCAGTTGCAGCGGCACATCGGAATTGCTCATCGAATGAAAATCCAGCAGCCAATCGGCCTGTTCCACCCAAGGGCGAATGTCGGCGGCGCGGCGGCGTTCCTGGCTGATCGGCAAGCTGAGCTTGTCGTCGCTCCAGACGCGGTTCATGTCTTCGTCGACGAAGCGCGCGGGGGCGTAATTGGCGGAGTCAAAGCGGTCGAACGCCGCCAGGTTGCAGAACGCCAGGGTCAGCGAACCGCGGCGCGGACGCAGCCCGGCGGTCAACGCTTCTTTCAGCGCCCAGGCGCCGCACAGTTCATTGCCATGAATCAGCGCGCTCAACATGACGCGCTTGCCCGGCACGCCGGAGTCGAAATGCCAGACACCGGGGGTATCCGTATTGCCCAAGCGTTCTGCCGACAGATCCGGACAGGCAAGAAGAAAAGGGCGCGGATGAGCCGCGGGGGTCGACGTGGGCATGGGAACTCCGATGAAGCGAGGGGATTGTATAGGGGATAGACGTCTAGGGCTTCAATCGCGCGCCAGTAAGACGCGGTCCCGGCGAATTCTAGGAGCTTGGGAGCTTTCTCTACAATTAGAATATTTATCGGCGGCTTTGCATAAAAGGCAAAGCTTGAGCGTTGGATGGCCCGCGTCGCAACCGAGGACGGAACGTGCACGGCATTTCCTTGAAGTATTTTCTGGAGGTGGCCCAGGCGGGCAGCCTGAGCGGGGCGTCCGAACGCCTGCATGTGGCGGTGTCGGCCATCAGCCGGCAGATCGCCAAGCTTGAGGAAGAGGCCGGCGCTCCGTTGTTCGAGCGCGCCGCGCGGGGAATGGTGCTGAGCGAAGCGGGCCAGCTGCTGCTGGTGCATGCGCGGCGCACGATGCTTGAGGCCGAGACGGTGTTGCAGGAAATCGCCGCGACCAAGGGCGTGGCCCGCAACGAGATCCGGGTGGCGGCGGTAGAAGGCGTGGCGCGCATTTTCGTGCCATCGGTGATGGCGCGTTTCCGCCAGGAGCGGCCCAACATCCGCTTCGACCTGTTCGTGGGGTCGCCCGCCGAGGTCAGCCGCAAGGTGGCCGAAGGCAGTGTCGAGCTGGGCATGACCTTCATCGCCGAGCGCACGGAAGGGGTCAGCGTCCGCTATTCGCGCCGCGCGCCGGTGCACGCGGTGATGGCGGCCGACCATCCGCTGGCGGGCCGGCGCAGCGTCAGCCTGCAAGATCTCAGCCAGTTTCCGTTGGCGCTCACCGGGCCAGGCACCACCACGCGGCAGCTGTTCGACATGGGCTGCGCGCTGGAATCCGTGCAGATGGAGCCCGTGCTGACGTGCAACGATTCCTCGCCTTTGCACGGCTTTGTGTTCGGATCGGACGCCATCATGTTGAGCGGCTATATCTCGGTGGCGGGCGTCTTATTGCGAAACGAGCTCGTGGCCGTGCCTATTTCCAACGCGGAATTGCAATCCCGCACCTTGCAGATCCAGGTCATGCCGGGCCGCGTGCTGCCGCCGAAGGCGGAAGCGTTTATTGATCTGCTGTCGCGCGAGCTGGACCAGGCGTTGGCGGCCGGCCCGGTAGCGGCGAAGGCATAAAAAAACGGCTGCCCGAAGGCAGCCGTTTTGTCGTTCAGGCGGACCTGATTATTTCTTTTCAGGCGTCACCGAGGTGGCCAGCGTGTATTGGTCGCGGCGGCCTTCGTACGTGATGCCCTTGCGGAAAGCCCAGATGCTGCTTTCGAAGTGCAGCGGGATCAGCGGCACGTTGTCCAGGGCGATCTGCGTGGATTGCTGCAACAGCTTCTCGCGCTTGGGCGCGTCCACGGTCACGATGGCTTCCTTGTAGACCTTGTCGAAATCGGCGTTGGAGAAGCCGCCGTAGTTGCTGGTGCCCAGGCTGGCGGGCGAGTCGAGCGACGCGACCCACAGCTGGAACAGCGCCGACGCTTCACCCGTTTCCGCCGGCCAGCCGCCCATCGAGAAGCTGAACTCGCGCTTGGCGCGCTTGGGGAAATAGATGGAAGCCGTCATGGCGTCCACGTTGGTCTTGATGCCGACGCGGGCCAGGTACTGGGCCACGGCTTGGGCGACTTGGCCGTCGTTGACATAGCGGTCGTTGGTGGACGACAGCGTCAGTTCAAAGCCATTCGGGTAGCCGGCTTCGGCCAGCAGCTTCTTGGCGCCTTCCGGGTCGTACTTGATTTCCGGAGCCTTGGGCAGCGCGCCGAACATGCCGTCGGGCATGAACTGGTAGGCCGGGGTGGCCATGCCGTCCATGATGCGGGCGGTGATGGTCTTGCGGTCGATGGCCATCGAAATAGCCTTGCGCACACGCAGGTCCTGCAGCGGGTTCTTGCCGTCGGCGCTCTTGACGAACGGGCTCGGGTTGCGGCCCACGTCCGGCTGGAAGAACACCAGGCGGGTCGACGGCGTGGCCACGAAACCGAACTTCGGGTTGTCCTTCAGGCGCGGCAGGTCGCGGGCGGCCGGGTTTTCGATCATGTCGAAGTCACCGGACAGGAGGCCGGTCAGGCGCGGGCCGGCGGACGGCACCGGCACGAACTTCACTTCCTTCCAGTACGGCTTCTCACCCCAGTATTGTTCATTGCGGACCAGCTCGATGCCGGTGCCCTTCACGTAGGACTTCAGGGTGTACGGGCCGGTGCCGATGGCATCCTTGCCGTTGTTGAAGTCAGCCACGGTGGGCCAGGCGCCCGTCACGCCGCAACCCTTCTTCGGGTCGAACGTCAGCTTGCCGTGTTCGACGATGCCGTTCCACACGATGGGCAGCGAGCGGGCCAGCTCGGCGGGCATCAGCGGAAAGGGTTCGCCGGTCTTGATGATGACGGTGTGCGCGTCCGGCGTTTGCACGTCGGTGATGCGCTTGGTCATGTCCATATAGGACTGCGACACGTTGGTTTCGTTGTTCAGCGTGCGGCAGATCGTGAACAGCACGTCTTCGGACGTGAACGGCTTGCCGTTCGAGAATTTGACGTCATCACGCAGCTTGAATTCCCAGGTCAGGTCGTCCAGGTTTTTCCAGGACTTGGCAAGTTGGGGCGTCAGTTTCATGTCGGCGCTACGGCCCACCAGAGAACTGTAGACGTGCGCGGAGAACGCGTCGTTCTGCGTCATCTTGTGATAGTGGGGGTCTGCCGAAGTGGGTTCGGCCGACAGGCCGATCTTCAGCGTCTGGGCTTGGGCGGCAGCCAAGGGGATGGCGGCGGCCACAAGGGCCAGGGTGGTGCGCAACTTCATGGTGACAACTCCGGATGGATAACGAACCGGATCGTGCTTGCGGGAAAACCACCGCGGCCGGGCGGACACAGCAGGTGTCGGCCAAAGGGCTCAGGGTGTGTTGGCGCCAGGCACGACGGCAAGGGGCCGATTATCGGTAGGGGCTTCGCGCGCTGTCAATGAAGAATGGCAATCCGGGCGCTAGGGAAAACGCCGAGAGGATGCGGGGATTGCGGGGGAAGTGAGGGCGCCGCGGGGGCCTCGCAATGCTTCAAAGCGAGGCCCCCGCGGCGCGAAGGCGCCCGGTGAGGGTCGGGCGCCGAAGGTCCGTTGCAAGGGGCGCTTGGGCCAGCAAGCGGGCGTTGCAACGGCAGCGCGCCGGGCGAAATCGCGGGAGATCGTTCGCGATTCAGCCCAGCGCAGCTGTGCTTACCACTGAGAGCCGGAGAAGCGCGAGCTGGCGGCGCGGGCCTTGTTCATCGATTCGTTCACTTCGTCGATGAAAGCAAAGACGCCAGCAACAGCGGCGATCACGGCTTGGCCAGCCTTCTTCAGGTTGGTCAGCGGGTGGGAATTCGGTTGGTTTTCGAGGGCGCCGCGAAGCAGGTCACGCTCGAGGGCGTCGGTCAGGCGGGCAGTGTGGTTCAAGGTCAGTTCGCTCATGGTCTTCTCCAGTCCGTTTCGTCTTGGGGTAATCCATTATAGGGATAACCCTAAATAGAAAGCAACGACCATTTCAGGGAAAACCCTAGTATGTTGTAAAAATGTTTATTTGGCAGGGACTTAGCGCGGGTTCCGCAGGGCGCGGGCGGCATCGGCGAGCTCGCCGGCGGTCAAGCCGATGGGGCCGATGCCTTGTGCGACCAGGGCGTCGGCGGCGGCGCCATGCAGCCAGACAGCGCCCGCGACCGCCTGGTCCCACGGGAGCTTTTGCGCAATCAATGATCCCAGCATGCCGGCCAATACGTCCCCGGTTCCGGCGGTAGCCAAGCCCGGGTTGCCGCTGGTGTTGATGCGCGTGGAGCCATCCGGCGCGCAGACGATCGTGCCCGCGCCCTTCAACACCACCCAGCACTGATAGCGCTGAGCCAGCTTCCACGCCGCGCCCGGCCGGTCGGCTTGGACATCGGCAGTGCTGACGCCTAATAGACGGCCGGCTTCGGCAGGGTGGGGGGTGAGCACGACCGGGCCATCGCCCCAGTTGGGCTGGACATCCCCCCAGGCCAGCAGGTTTAGCCCGTCGGCGTCCAGCACCAGCGGCGCCTCCCGGCGCAGCACGAAAAGTTCGGACAGCGTGTTGGCCGCCAGCGCGCCCGTGCCAATGCCGCAGCCGGCGACCCAGGCGGTCACGCCCAGGTCTTCATCCAGCAATGCGCGCGCATCGCGCAGCATCAGCTCGGGCTGTTGCGGGTCGCAGGGCAGCGGGGACGTTTCTTGCGCAAAGCCGACCAGCACCTTGCCCGCGCCGATCTTCAAGGCGGCGCGTGCCGCCAGCAGGGCCGCGCCCGTCATGCCCGGCCCGCCGCCCACCACGCCAACCGTGCCGAAACTGCCCTTATGCGTGTCCGCATCCCGGGGGGAGAACAGGGCGGAAAGCGCGGCGCGGTCGATGGGGGCGGGGGTGTTCATTGGCTGAGGCTCCGAAGGGGCAACGGCAAGGTAGGGGCCGATCTATCCACTATAGTGCGCAAAAACACGCCGGCCTTCAGGCCCGCCCCACTGCAAAAGACAATGCGGAGAAGACAATGACAGATATCACGCTGCAACACTATTCGGCCTATGAATCCCTGAAGTTGCGCCGGCATCCCGGGGGCGTTCTGGAGCTGATCATGGGCGCCAAGGGCGGCCAGCCGGGCAAATTGTCGACGGCCGATGACCGCATGCACCGCGAGCTGGCCGACATCTGGCGCGACATCGATACCGACCCGGACACCCGCGTGGTGGTGATCCGCGGCGAGGGCAAGGGCTTCTCGGGCGGCGGCGACCTGGACCTGGTTCAGCAGATGGCCGACGACTTCGACGTGCGCACCCGCGTCTGGCGAGAAGCGCGCGACCTGGTCTACAACATCATCAACTGCAACAAGCCCATCGTGTCCGCCATGCATGGCGCGGCTGTGGGAGCCGGGTTGGTGGCAGGATTGCTGGCCGACATCTCGATTGCCGCCCGCGATGCGCGCATCATCGACGGCCACACCCGCCTGGGCGTCACGGCAGGCGACCACGCCGCCATCGTCTGGCCGCTGTTGTGCGGCATGGCCAAAGCCAAGTACTACCTGATGCTGTGCGAAACCGTTACGGGCGAAGAGGCCGAACGCATCGGCCTGGTGTCCTTGTGCGTGGACGAGGCCGAACTCATCACGCGCGCGTTCGAGGTGGCGAACAAGCTGGCCGCGGGTTCCCAGACGGCGATCCGCTGGACGAAGTATTCGCTCAATAACTGGTTGCGCATGGCCGGGCCGACGTTTGATACGTCGTTGGCGCTGGAATTCATGGGCTTTGGCGGACCGGACGTGAAGGAAGGCGTGAAGTCCTTGCGCGAACGGCGCGCGCCGAATTTCCGCCCAGATTCGCCGTTTTAAGGCGATGGGTTGCGCGCGTCAGACCGCGCGCAACCCACCATCACTTCTTGAAGAACTTCGCGAACGCCGCTTGCGCTTCGTCTGTTTGCAAGCGAGCGCGGAATTGCTGGGCTTCGTAGTCCAGCGTTTCCTGAATGGCCTGACGATCCGCGCGTTTCATCATGGCCTTGGTCAAGCGCAGCGCGGCGGGCGGCTGGCGGGCCAGATCGGCAGCAGTCGCCTGAGCCGCCGCCAGCGCTTGCCCCTTTGCGGTCACGGAGGTGGCCAGCCCGGCTTCGTGCGCGTCTTGCGCCGTAAACGCCTTGCCCTGCAACAGCCATTCGGCGGCGCGGCGGCCCACAAGGCGCGGCATCAGCAGGCTGGATGCGCCCTCCGGGCATAAACCCAGCGCCACGAACGGCATGCGCAAGGTGGCGCCGTCGCCCACGTGAACAAAATCGCAGTGCTGCAATAAGGTCACGCCGATGCCGATGGCGTAGCCCTCGACTGCGGCGATGACCGGCACCTCGGCCGTGGTCAG
>Ga0256772_1000260_pt1 | contig 12477 bp, 1 predicted proteins | sample MC6MC0923MT_FD_186044 | JGI IMG/M metagenome (GOLD analysis project Ga0256772, IMG submission 186044) | Metatranscriptome of enriched soil aggregate microbial communities from Iowa State University, Ames, United States - MC6-MC0923-MT... | ecosystem: Environmental > Terrestrial > Soil >... | reverse complement strand
TCTAATCGCTCGGATTTGAACTCGTGTATGTTAGAATTTTCTCATCAACGAGCAACATCACGGACAATGATGAAATGAGTAACAATGTAATGATTTGATGCCAGATACGAGCATGACATTACCGTGCCGAAGTGACTGAGCTGCATCTACGTGCTTGATGTATCCATCGTCGTCGTCTGTAATTGTGTGTCCGAAGACGAGACATTGCCAGACGGTGCAGTCTGCATGGGTTGAGTGGCGTTGAGGGCAGCAGACGGAGGGTGTTGTTGAGGTGGAAGAGTATGTGCAGGCACAGCAACGGCAGGAACAGCAAGTGCAGGTTGACTAGCGGGAGTCGCCATGTACGGCACACCGCCAGTGGGATAAGCAGACTGGTGTGTGGGAGCTTGTCTCATCTGATGTTGATGTTGCTGCCATTGTTGCTGTTGCTGTTGTTGCTGATGGTATTGTTGTGCTTGCATGTATTGTTGTGTCATGTACATGTGTTGGATGGCCGCATGATTGTTGGCATTGGCCGGGTCCATCATCGCTGTGGCACCATGCGGGTAAGGATGATGCAACATGTTGAAGTAGGCATGAGATGGAGGATGGGTGGACGGCACCGACTGACCATGTGGGGTAGGTGATGGAGTATGGGTAGCAGTGGCTGCAGCTGTAGCAGGAGTAGTAGTCGTCGTACTAGTTGCAGCGACAGGGATGGTGGATGGAGAGGAGGACATGGCACCGGATTGATTCTGGGCGGGAACAGCATGAGCGGTGTGAAGCGGAGATGAAGACGCAGCTGCGACCGGGATGGCAGTAGCAGTATGAGCGACATAAGCCTGGTGGGGTACAGCAGCGACAGTGGCAGGGGTGGCAGCAGCAGCAGCATGCGTCTGGGGTACTGGATGCGCCTGGAGTACCGGAGGGTGTACGGGTGAGTGTGTGGGGGATGGATGTTGGTGTGTGGTTGAGGGAATCTGAACTGCTGTCGCTTGTGTTGGTGTCTCTGCACGTGCATGTACATGTGCCTGAATGGGTGTATGCGCACGTGGTTGTACTTGTACCTGTGCAGGTTGCGATGGTGTTGTATGGTGCGGCTGTTTATGATGTGTGGATTTGTGTGCATTGGGCATGGTTGTTTCAATCTTGTGTAACAGCTCCTGTGCACCGGGCAACTCCATCACTAGCGTCTTCACGACAGGATTCGAGATACCGAAGAATTCCAAACCCGATGGGCCGCCATGACTACTCTTACTAGGATGGTCAGCCTCATCCCCACGCTTCTCATGCACGGCGGCTACAATCGCTCCCCAACATGTCGATGGATTGGACGCCGAGTAGGTGGTGGCTGGATCATCCGCCGGTTGCACCGTGAACAGCGGAGCGGCGTCACCATTATCCAAGATGCGATTTCGATACTCAACCTTCTGACTTGGATTGGAGACAGAGAAGTAGGGCCGAACCGACTCGAATCCAACGGGGAATAACACCGAACCTTTATGATACGCCACATTGTCCTTGATACGACCAAGATTCAGAATACTCACGCCACCCTTGACTGTGAAAGGGAGGATGGGCCGACCATGCGAATCGCGAGCAACATCCGACTCACTCTTGACCTTGAGACCAATGCGGTGAGAATGGGAATGGGAATGAGGATGGGAATGTGAGGGTGATGGCGGAGCGGAGTTGATGGGTGAGACAGGTCGAGAGTTTGCCGGAGAGGAGAGGGCGGATGATGGTGCAGATTCATCACTTGTACCCGATTCCATCTCTGTGTCGGGAGGAGCACTCTTCGACTCTTGCTGTGTTGCAACCTTCTTTTTCTTCTTTGTCGGCGCAGTTTGCTCATGCTCATCATTGCCCGTGTCGGCTCTTGCATGCTTCGACTTGGTTGAGGATTTCTTTGTTGATGATCCTTCACCCTTCTTCTTCTGGCTGGCGGATCTGCTGCTGCTGGATTTCGTGCTCTTACTCTTCTCCTTCTCCTTCTCCTTCTCCTTGTCAGTTGTTGGAGTCTTCTTCTTTGATTTTTTCTTCTGGCTTTCCTTCTCCTTCTCCTTCTCCTTCTCCTTCTCCTTCTCCTTCTCCTTCTCCTTCATGGAGCGTGGAGACTTGGCAACAGCTGCACTCGACTTCGCTGATGAGGACTTAGTGGACTTGGCGGACTTACTGATGCTGCCACGTCGGCTGCTCTGACCAGAGGCAGGGGGCGAAATGACAGATGCTGCATCATCATCGATAGCCATACCCATACCATCCATCTCATCATCACTCATGCCACTGTGTGACTTCTTCTTGCTATTGGATTTCTTGCTACTGCTGCTCTTCTTTTGTGCACTCTGCCCTTGTTGTTTCTTCTTCTTGCTCGTACTTGCATCCGCATCTGTCTTGCCAGCAGCCTTTGCCTTGGACGGTGCTTTCGACTTTGCTTTGCCGGCCTCTGCAGAGGCTTTATTGCTGCTTGCTGCCATTGCCGCCTCACCCGTGCCAGTTGACTTCCTCTTCTTTGAACTCGTCGCTGCTTTCTTCGGCTCCCGTGCGACATCGCCTTCCGCCTCCGCTTCTTCCTCTTCACTCTCCGAGAATGGTGATTGATCACCACTCAACTTATAGTTGAGTATCTTCACAAGTGGAAGTTTGATGCGAGGGCGGGAGGAGGATGACGATGGTGGGGATGGAGTAGGGAGAGAGACGGGGATGGCAGCAACAGCAGTTTCAGATAGCGACTTGGTGGCTGATGATGATTGCGATGAGGCGGGTGTCGCCTCCATCGTGCTTGTGTTTGTTGGTGCTTTGGCGAGCATGATCGTTGCTGCTGCCACACTCCTCGTTGAGTTTTGTGGTAGGTTCGATTTCATCGCATGTGGATTATCCGGTGATCCAAACAGCAGCCAATTCGCCAACAATGCCAAGCGTTTGAGTAGGGGATTACGATCTTGAAGGAACTGCGCAAAGTAACGACGAGTGTCCGCATGCAACTCCTCTAAGCTCATTGGCTTATGATCGGGTGCACCATCCTTGTCAACCTTCTTCGTCGCTCGGCCACTCTCCGTCCCACTCCCACTCGTCGTTGTCTCCCCTCGCATGACTTGTTGATAATGCGTGAACACATCACTGTCTGTCTGTGGATGCCATGCCTCATCGAACATCTCATCATTGAGTGCATCCTCCGCATTGCCCAATCCATGCTTGAATACAATCCTCAATAATGTCCAATCATGAGTCGGAGGCCACCACCACTCCGGTAGTTTACTTGAGATGCCATGAGTGACGATGGGTGGAGGTGGAGGAGCAGAGGCCACCGCATGTAAGATATCCTTCACTGCAGCCTCACCCTTTGCTAAGCCTTCACTCAAGCGTGAGAGGAGTGTGACACGAGCCAGAACCTTGGTGGCGAGATGATGAGAGACAGTATCATCAACAATGGGAGGCTTCTCCAATGGGGCTGAGAGATGGGGCTCGGCTGCTTCACACTCCTCGCGCAACGCTGCAGCATCACGCTCATAATTCGCCACACGTATGGTGTACTCTTCCTCAAGCTCACGCATCGATACATTCTGCTTCTTCTCACCATCGTCAGCTGCATCATCTGTGCTGGCAGCGGGAGTCGACTTGCTCTCTGCACTGGATCCCTTCTCATGCCCCTTACCATCAGCGGCAGACGACTCCGATTGGACTGCACCAGCAGCAGCCGCTGCCGCAGCCACACCGACTGGTTCCGATGAGACGGTGAGTGGTAATGGTTCGAATGGAGGAGGAGGTGGCGGTATATCCGTCTCCAGCATCTGTTCCATCTCCTCATCAATCTCCATCTGCTCTCCATCTGGTGGCTTCCATGCCATGGGTGGCATCTCCACTGCGCTCCCATTCGTATCCGCCAGACAGAATGGGCAGATCCACCGCTCGGGAACATCCTCCTCATCAGCGAAGCCCATACAGAGGCCATGGAACCATTTGCCATACGTACGACAGGCCATACTCGAGCCTTCATCACATCCAATTAAGAATTCCACTGGACGTCGTCTCCGTAATCGTTTGGCTTCAGCTTGCCGATCCGATACCCCCACACCACGACAATAGCAATATCCCTTGTCATGATCCCGCTTCGCCTCCTGTAGCTGGATGATGAGATCATGCGCACGAGCCAACTCACTCTGCTCACATTGGAGGATGCGCTGACGACGACTGAAGATCGCAATACCCGTATCACGCCGATGCCGCTCAATGAGATAATGACACTGCGCCATGAGTCGCTCATGATAGTAGCGTAGCTGTGCCAATGTCTTGCGATTCAATTGATCATTCTGTTGAACATGTTGCACGGCCTTACTCGCTCCACCCGCACACACCGATTCCAGTACGGGAATATTCTTCGTGTATGCATCCGGCTCAAAGAATGCTATACCCCATATTTGAAGACTACGCTGAAATTCATGCTTCTGACGACGAGTGAAAGGTTGATGAATATCAGTGGCGGCAGCCGCTGCGGCTTGTTGGCGTGCAAGAGCTTTGGCACTCGGACCACTACTCCCACGCTCACTGCTTGATGCTGCTGCTGCCTGTGCCTTGATAGCCGCCGCATACTTCTCCTCATCCAATACTGTGAGGATCCTGTCTCGAATCTTCGCTCTTAATCTTCTCTGTTTCGCCATATAGTCGATGAGTGTACGCAATCGTAGTTCAAGTGATCGCATGACCGGCCAGGAGAGTTGGCAACGTGGACAGCGCCAACCATCCAGGGAGATGGGAGTGGAAACACCACCACTAGTACTGGCGGATGCATTCGATGGAGCGGATGCAGCAGGAGTTGGAGAAGGAGTGGCAGAACGATCGAACTTGACTGGCTTACGAGGACGAGTGGACCGACGTGTTGGTTCAACTTCCTCATCCTCCTCACTCGATGTTGCACTCGCATCCGCGTTCCCATTCGACGCTGCCGCATCTTCTGTCTTCACCACCGGTACATCTTCACTCGTATCCATACTCTCCTCCGATGACTGACGTGTGAGGCTGAGCTTCTCCTCTCCTCCATCACTGGACTGTCTGGCTGCATTGTTCGTCTGATTACGCGCATCCGAATGTTTATCAGGCGATGTAATCATCTCAGCCAGTGGTCCTCCATTCACACTCCCCAATCCAAATGCCAATGGATGGCCCGCTGCAAGTGGCGGGAAGGCATCCAGTCGCAGGTGTGGAGTTGGCTGCTCGATGCAACCAAGATGAAACCAGAAGCCACAGCAAGTACACACACGAGTACGACCCATGCCACGTGCATAGCGTGCACAACCACACACACAACCATGACCAGCTGCGGGACTGACATGAGAGGAGACATGCGTGGAGGAAGAGACGAGTGCAGTCTCGCCACCACCATCACCCTCATCCTTGAGAGCAGACGATGCACCACCTGCAGCAGCCGCCGTGTCTCGTTTCGTCGCTGATTTACTGTTATTATTCTTCTTCTTATGTGGTGACGTCTGTGCATTGTCCTCCTCCTCACTGTCCTCATCCTGTCCTCCAGCTGCCGCCTCATCAAAGACACATTCACTCAATTTATATCGAAATCCCAATTCCGGTGCACGCTTGATACGCTCAAAGCCGGTACCATATCGTAAGCCCGAGCCCAACAGAAAATTCTTGTCATCACGCCAACTCCACCACCATGCTGGACTCTTCTCCAAGAGGGCTGTGGAGGATGGTGAGAAATGGATGGATGCATAGGGGTGGCCAAATCGTGCGATGTCATGTGAGGGAGGTTGAGGACGGATGAGCGTACGACGGAGGAGACGAATGAGGAAGGATGGTGGAACGCTGTGTAAGTCACTCAACGAAGCTTTGGCAATGTTGGAAATGATCTTACGATGAGCGGGAGTGAGATCGGAGTAGGAGGTTGGAGAGTAGGAAGGTGAAGAGGAAGATGCAGATGTGGAAGTTGAGGTGGCATCAGTCGAGTCAGGTGATGCATTCACCATCGTTGCATCACTACCATCGCCATCCTGCGACGTAGAGTCAGACTTGGCAGCGGACTTGGATGATGCATTCTTTGATGATGACTCTTTGGTCGCATCCGCCTTTTGGTCGCTTCCTCCAGCAGCAGGCGTGTTGGTGTTGGCTTCGAGATTCTCACCTTCAATGATGCTCAGCTCCTCCGCCGCTCTCTTCTGACCTTCCGGTCTGGATGCATCCAACTCACTATCGGCTTCATCTAATTCCAGGCCATGCTTGTGAAGCAGCTCGCGTAACTCTTCTCTCAGTGTTTGTTCCTTCACATACATGCCAACGAATTCATCGAGCTCACCCCTCAGCTGTAAGCCAAGCAACATGAATCGCGCCCAACGTTTCGCTCGCTTCGCTGCAAACGTCACGAATGCCAAATCTTCACTCAACGACGGGAAATGAGCGATGGTGGCAGTGGTTGGATCACGATGGAAGCGTTGATAATGTGCGACCTCCTCCGCCTCTTCCTTCGCCTCCTGGAGATCATTATACACTGGCTGGAAGTCCTCGGCTTGCACATCTGCTGGGGGTCCACCCCGATAGATGGCTGGCTGCATCTGCATGAGTGTGGCTGTATTGCCCGATAAGCCCACTGTTTGTGGTCGTCCAACCCGCTTGCCACTCGAACTAAAGCTGGATCCTGCTCCTTCCTCACGCAACAAATCCTCAATACTCAACACGCCAATTGGTGTCTGCATGAATGGCTGAATGCCACTCCCCTCCAAACTTGGATTGAATGACAACTCCTCATCAATCAGAGACCAACCCTCGCGAGACGAGGAGGCTGCATTGCCCGAGGATGAGGACGGAGAGGGGAGGGGTGAGGGAACGGCAGATGTGGAGGATGCAGGTTCAATCTTGACAGTTGGTTTGACTGGAGGCATGACAGTATCAGACGAGGACGGGTCAGGTGGGAGAGGCGCTTCTGCAGAGACGGCGGCACCGCCGGCTGGTACAGCAGTATCGGACACGGTGGTGATGCCATCCGTCTCGCTCTTCGACGCTTGATCTTGTTTCGCCGCTTCCGTCTCAGCTTCAACCTTCGCCTGTGTCTCTGACTGCGCTGCCTCTCTCTGCTGCCTCCTGACAGCAGCAAGCTTGACACGAATCTGTTCCGCCAATACTTTCCTCAATGCTCGATGTCTCTCCTGCTTCCTCCTCTCCTTACTCTCTTCCTTCTCCATTCGTGTCAATTCATCCATGGATGGGACACAGTGGAGTAACTTCGCACGCACAGAGCGGAAGAGTGGAGCATCCTGCTCATCGCTCAGTGATGCAAGTAAGGAGAGGAAGGCGAGGCAATAGGCCATGAATTCACGTAGGCGTCGTGTACGTAACGAGGCTTCCATTTGTGGGCGCAGGACATTCCATACATTCATCTGCTCATTGAGTGTTGGCCTGGGCAGTGCATCCAACTTGATGCTGAGTGGGTCACGTGCCTCCTCACCATACTGCTCAGTCAGTGCGGCACGAGCGAGAACACTCTTTGGGTAGGGCAGGATACCAACCACATCGAGTAGGATGGCCGTCAAGGATTTCCTCTGCTTACGACTGAACACAATGCCACCCAGACCATGTAAGGGCTTACCATGTAAGCGTCGCTTAAAGGCAGAGTCAATGACCATTGAACTCATACCTGCTGCAGCAGCGGCCGCCGCTCCTCCTCCGACCATCGTGGCTGATTGATCCGTATAACGCTCCGCCATTTTCCGTTGACGACGTGGCTGCTCGATCGCACGAAACCAATCATCACACTGACGAATCTCAGCAAGACTCCAACCGAGGGAAGGACCAGATGATGCGGCGGCTGATGCTGTTGTTGAATTGCCAGACTCGTCACTCACATCCATCGCTGCACTACTATCACCATGCTTCTCTGCATCTGTTGTCTCCTCCTTCTTGACACCGCTGTCTTCCCCCTCCTTCTTCTCTTCTTTCGTGTCCTGTGTGGGTGTGGATGTCGCAATGGCTTTGAGTATATCGAGTATCTGTGGCACATGTTTGAGACTCTTGCCTTGTTGGTAGGCTTCAATGATCTCCTTCACATGATCCTCCAGATACTTCATGAATTGTCGTCGCGCCTGTGGAGTGGCGTAGGCGGCGCCACTGAACAGCTTCTCAGTCAGCTTTGCTGCGCTGCCTTCATCGGGTAACAACTGCTGCCAAAAGTCCTCCGCATTGAGATCAATCTTGGTGTCAGCCTCATCGGATGTGAACACTGCCTGTGAGAATGTGCTGCCCTCACGTGGCTTATCCGGGTCCTCATCCTCATTGCCTCCACTCTTGATGACCGTGGTACGGGTGGATAGAATCTGATCAATATCGGCCTCACAGAAGGATTTCGATTGTTGCTCACTCGTTGGATCATCGAGTAAGGCATAGGCTCCATTGCGCAACAATGCTTCAATCTCCTCACGTGAGAGTTTGGAGAGTGCATTGGAGTCACTGCCCGTCGTTCCCAGCTCTCCATCCATACTGACTTGATCAAATCCACTCTTCTTCAACACCGCCTGATCCAATCCAAGCTTCATGCTCGCTCGTTTCATCATCGACCATTCATACGTGCCGCGCGTAATCAAGCGATAGACCTTCACCATCTTCTCTTGACCGATACGATGACAACGAGCCTGAGCTTGTAAATCATTCTGTGGGTTCCAGTCCGAGTCATATATGATGACGGTATCTGCTTGTGTGAGAGTGATCCCCAGGCCACCCGCCCGTGTACTCAGCATGAATACGAATCGATCCGAGTCCGGTCGTGAGAATCGATCGATTGCTGCCTGTCGCTCATTGCCACGTACACTCCCATCAATACGCTCATACAGGTAGCCCTTCAGCTTCATGTAATATTCCAACAAGTCCAAGATCAATTTCATTTGAGAGAAGATGAGTACGCGATGACCGGTCTCCTTCAAGCGAGCAAGTAACTTGTCGACGAGTACGAGCTTGCCACTGGCAGCGATGAGAGTCTTGAGTGCGATGTCATTACTCTTCGCTGCTGCACCATTCGCTGTCGCTGCCCCTGCCGCCTCTGCTGCAGATGTTGGATGCTGATCCTCATCGAGTCCTGCCGCTGCCGCTGCTGCAGCCAACTCCTTCTCCTCCACTCCTGGTAGCAAGAATGGGTGTGAGCATACTTTACGCAGCTGCATGACCACGTTGAGTAGATGAGGCACATTGCCCGATCGACATCCTTTGTAGAGGAAGGTGCGATTGCGCTCATACACGGCACGATAATACTGCTTCTGTAACAAGGTCAACTCGACTTGAACGATGGTCTCTTCCTTGGGGGGAATCTTCTTCGCAACATCTTCCTTCATTCTTCTGAGTAAGAATGGACTCAAGCTTGCTTGTAATGCTCGTACTTGCTCATTCTGTGAGAGGACGCCATACTGAGATTGAAACTCCTCCAAGCTGGGGAAAGTCACAGGCTCGATCACATTCAACAACGTCCATAACTCATCGAGATTATTCTGAATGGGTGTTCCAGTCATGAGTACCCGATGTTCAATGTTGAATAGTTTCAATGCCTTGAACAGTCGACTCTCCTTGTTCTTCAACCGATGGGCTTCATCGACAACCATCAGCTTCCATGGAACACGTGACAGGAATCCAACCTCCGATAGGATGGACTCATACGTACACAGCAACACATCGAACTTATACTCCACATGGTTGAGTACAGTCTTGCCATCATACTCTGCCGCCTCATTCGCGAAGAAGCTCCATTCAAATTGTTTGACCATATCCCGATCATGCTTGCTGCCTTGAAAGATGACGACATTCATCTCACTCCACGCATCGAACTCACGCTTCCAATGTTGCAGTGTGGACAGAGGAACGATCACCAAGAAGGGACCACGAGCGTACACACTACGAACGTGCAACAAATGCGCAACGATGGAGACGGTCTTGCCTAAGCCCATTTCATCGGCCAGGATGCATCCCTTTCGTTGATACCAATTATGATTGAGCCAATTGACTCCTTCAATCTGCCATGGTCTCAGCTCATTCCCATTCTTGAATGTCGGCAGGTGATGTGGTGGAATCATACGCACACGATTGGTGGACCATGCGGAGGGTGGAGGGCGTGGATTGGTTGTCGAGGCGCCCAATGCCAGTTGTCTCTCCGCACCTTTCATGTTATGTGGATTTCGTTGTCGACGCTCAAATTCATGAATCTTGCTGTCATCATGCACGAACTTCTCATGCTCCCACGTGGACGCCGAATAAGGCAAACCAGCCCATTTCACCAAGTAGAACGTGGCAATAGCCCGATGAGGAGAGCGCCGATGACGATGAATTGATTTGCGGGATGACTTGTTTGAGTCCTCCACATCCATCTTGCTTTCCTCTCCCTCGCCTGCACTTTCACCGTCCTCCTCACCTTCTCCTTCACTCTCACTCTCTTCGACTTCCTCCGTTTTGCGTGCCAAGATTCGATCGATTTCCACCCACTCCGGACAGAACAGTTCTTCCTCATCCCCAATGGGCACTGGAGTCGACTTCAAGAATCGTTGCAATTTCACACGGAGTTGCGTGTAGGCTTGTTGGTCCTGTGCTTGTGCGGTACCAGTGAGTTCAGCGGCGCGTGAGTCGGGTGGAGTGAGGAAGGCGAATACATCCACCCATTTGGCATGAAGGTAGCTGCGTCCTTTGAAGGTGACAAAGAATTCCTTGTCACTATTCTCAGCGATCAATCGATTACGAACTTCAGTTGGGGATGGACGACCCGGATGGCGGTTCTTGGGTGCAGCGACAGAGGTGGTAGTGGATGCAGTGTGAGTGTGATGCGAGGACTTCTTCTTCGAGGAGGCAGAGGTTGCACGCTTCGACGACTTCTTCGAAGAGGAGGCAGATGAGGCTGTGGAGACATTGCGACGAGAAGATGAGGATGAGGATTTGACGGCAACAGTCTTCGTGGAGGTCTTACGACGTTTATTGGCACGTGTGTCATCCTCTGCTGCAGCATCCTCTTCCTCCTCCTCGTCATCACTCTCCTCATCCGCATCCTCCTCATCACTCTCTTCATCCGCAGCAGCATTCTCCTCCTCTTCTTCTTCCTCCTCCTCTTCCTCTTCTTCTTCCTCTTCCTCCTCATCTGACACATCATGATGATGTCTTCCGAACTTCGTTGTCCTTTCTCTTTCTTTCCTCTTCGGTTTGAACAGTCCCGATGGTGCGGCGGAGATGCCACTGGCTGCGCGCGCCGCAGCCAGGGTACGCTGGAAGGATGCAATCGCATCGGACCGGGAGATGGGAGTGAACGAGCGGGAACGACGATTCGATGCTAGGGCAGCGGCAGAGGCAGCAGAGGATGAGGCTGGATCAGCGGATAGATGCTCCTCATAACCACGACCTTTACGCTTCCTGCTATCCTTACGCTTCTTCGCTGCGAGTTCGGCTGCTGACATGGGAGTAGCATTGGCATCTCCACCTTCTTTACTCTCACTCTTCTCCTTCTGTGTCGAATCATCAGTGGTGGAGGATGTTGAAGCTGCTGGTGTAGCAGTGGTTTGAGCTGAGGGTTCCTTGACCATGTGCTTGTCCGCCGCGACATCCGCACTGCCACTGCTGCTATCAGATGTCAGCATCGGAACAGGAGAAGGTGCTGGACTGGATGAAGGAGAGCCAGAGAGATTCGATGGTGAAGGTGAGGGTGAGGGTGAGGGAGCGGCAGTGGTAGGGGAGGAGGACGGCGATGAGTGATCGAGTGAGGCAGAGGCAGGTGGTTGCTTGCTTTCTTCCTGCTCCTCCTCATTCTTCACTTTGTCAACTTCATGTTGATGACGTTGTGTGTTTGGATGATGCAATGGATGGATATGTAAATGTTGTTCTTCCTTGCTCTGGAATGGTGCTTTTCTCTTCTCCTCATTTCCCCCAACCACGACTTTCCCATCGGCCGAGGTGTGCTTGATCGACGTACTGTGACGGTAACGCCATGCCAAGATCTTATCGACCTCCATGCCATAATGCTCTATTGGTATGTCAACAATTCGTTCCTCCACACTCTGGTGGAAGCTTGTATCGGAGGGGGAGTCAGGGTTGTTATTGAGGGGGATGGCGGGCATGGCGGAAGCTGAGGCGGAGGAGGAGCGGGAGGCGGATGGAGAGGAAGACAGAGAGGGAGAGGGAGAAGCACGCAGCATGCGACCATGGACATCATCACTGGATGAGGGTGACAGACGTGGGGAAGCAGTGATGGCATCAACAAACACTTTTGCTTTCTTTTGTCTATGGCCTCTACCAGCGGGCTGATCTCCCTCTGTTGGCGACTGCGAGTCAGGGTTGGTTGATGAGGGCGGGGCAGCAGCAGCGGCGGCGGCTGTTGTTGAGACTGAGGAGACTGGCGGCTTGTCTTTCCCGCCGCTACTCGAGCCCATTGGGCTACTGCTCATCCTGCGTACAATGCACGATCACTCGATGAGTGCTGGTGTATACTGATAGATATATGAATAGGAATAGGAATAGGAGTGAGGGGTCAGCATTGGATGG
>Ga0256772_1000245_pt1 | contig 12708 bp, 4 predicted proteins | sample MC6MC0923MT_FD_186044 | JGI IMG/M metagenome (GOLD analysis project Ga0256772, IMG submission 186044) | Metatranscriptome of enriched soil aggregate microbial communities from Iowa State University, Ames, United States - MC6-MC0923-MT... | ecosystem: Environmental > Terrestrial > Soil >... | reverse complement strand
TGCATCATCACCATGCGTCTCGCCGACGCCATCCAAGCTTCCATTTGGCAGGAGGGAGCAGACCTGGAAGCCGAAGTCAGAGCCGAAGTCGAAGTAACAGCATTGCTGATTCGGGGCAGAGGAGTCGAAGTGGAAGTGTGGACGTGGCAGAACCGCTCGCTTTGGCCCCTCCTTTGTCGTCGGCGTCTCCTCCTCCCCCACAAGCCTCGATGTCTTCCGCTCCGGTTTCCGTGCACCATACCGATTCATCATCTCAAGAGGGAGATACAGTTCCGTCGCATGTCCATCATCGTGAATACCTGTCGCTTCATCTTTCTAGCCCTGCGATCGTGCGTGCGCTGATTCGTCCTCCCTCCAAGAAGGGCGGGGCTCAGAATGACAGCAGCGATGATAGTCAAACGGAATCGTTGCAATCTAGAGGAATCAGCTCGAATGAATTGGTGCAGTTGCTGCTGGTACCACAGGAGCTCATCGACGATGCACGGCGCAACAGCAGACAACCCACGGATCCAACTGCAGGGTCAGCTGATATTGCGTCTGTCGTCTCCCAGAAATATGCTGAACATCTCGCACAGATTCTTCATCACCTAATGCAACGTGCTGGGCCATTTGCTGAGGCTCAACTTACCTCTTCATCGTCCATGCCTCATCCGCCAACCCTGTCATCGTCTGGCGCGGGAGACGAGAAACTTTCTTCTCAACTTCCATTTGCAAGCATTCATGATCTGTGCGCCTTCATGCGTTCTGAGGCGATCCTTCAAGCCCGCAGGAAAATGGGTTTGGAGACATCATCACTGGCTGCCGAGACAGTGACATCCGCTCACACCAATGTTCTCGAGCAGCGAGATGCTCCCTCCGCACACCATATTGCCAATGCCGACGACATCACCGATGCCCATGGTGCCATCGCCAGTTGTAACGCTCCTCCATCACCTCGCCCTACCGACGATGTCACAACAAGCGCTGCCACAGCTGATGCCATTGGTCCAGTGGTGTCTTTCCTATCCATTGCCCAAGTCAGCCATGCCTTGTTTGGATCAGAGGCCATCGAGACTGGTGCCACTGCGAAACACGGCGACGGTGGCTTATCAACCTCCCCCGAACAGAAGCATAAACAGAATCATCAACATCAATGGTCTCGTACTGAAATCGAGAAGGCTGCAGGGGATGCCGCGTACACGATAGATGAACATACGATTGCCATCATACGCGATATAGTGTTGCATAACTCTCGTTCATTGCACAAGGATGGTAGTGCTGTCGATTCGGGTAACACTCAAGCTGTGGCCCCCCGTCGTCTTCCTGTGACATCCTCATCCGTACACTCTCCCTACTTGTTACACTCTCTTCGCGACCTCTTTCAACTCACCTCACGTATCAACCCTGCATCCCGCCAATATTCATCTGGACAATTAACGCAACTTCTGGAAAGCCGTCCAGTTCTTCGACCGATCTTGGAGATGCTGGAGCAGAAGCCCTTGTTGAGGAGAAGATGCGTGATACTGGTTGAAGAGATTGAAGAGCTGTGGAAGGCGGCTGCGAAAGCGACTGTGACTGTGACTACGACGGGCGTTGCTGATAACGATGCTCACAACGGCGCTGGTGCGGCCAGCGCTGATGTGCAGGCTGCACATGGTGAGAGACTTTTGCAAATCCTTAACGACATTGCGTCGCGTATTGTAGACGACCACAGTCGCGCTGCCACTGCTGCAACTGATGACGGAGGCTCACCGCACAGCTCATGGCAATCCAATTCAATGGATGAATTGATCCAAAAGGTTCGATTTGTAGCTGAGAATGGTCCAAACCAACCACACGACGCAGCATCCCGCCCCATGGCCATACCAGCACCAGCAACTGATGCATTTAGCACCGGTAACGGTCGACGATCTGGATCATTGTCTTTGGAGCGACCATCGTTTGCGGCACCAGCACCATTGATTGTACCTGCTCCGTCTGCACCTGGATCTCCTTCCAATGCGGTAGGTTCTGGAGCAGCGACAGCCCAGTCAGGTCATGCGACCCATCCATCGATCGATGTTGATGCGTCGCCAATCTCATCTCCTTCAGTCCCACTCAGTTCCACATCGACGACGAACAGTGCAGCAAGTGTACATGCTTCACCGTTCATGGCTGTACATGGCACGACTCCTTCGAAGATACTCGACATGACCGCCGCGCTTCCTTCGCCTTCGTCTAATATTACACCCAAGGCCATTTTGACTTCGACATCCTCCCCAACGCCGAAGCCATTGTCAGCAACATCGAATCCGTCCGCCACCCTTGCCTCCGCGGCTACTGTCGCTGCAGCTTCACATGCAACAACTACTGCCAACACTGTCGTCGAGATTCGTTCAGCCATTCCAAGCCCAATCGAGACTTCTCCTCCAACCGTGTCACCAAGTGCTCCAGTGACCATCGGTGTTCAACCTAAGCCACAACCAAAACAAATTGATCGTCCCGAGAAGAAGAAGAAGGCGTTGCGCTTACACGATCCTGGGCGCGCCAGCGGGCCCAACGTCGCAACGGCTATGGGGATGGGCATGATGCTTAGTCCAATTGAGGAAGCGACCTCTTCACCGAGTGTCAGTGTCAGCACGGTGAACAACAGAGCCAGTAGGAGTGGAGTTGATCTGAACAGCAAGGTTGGTGTCACTCTGACAGATGGGAATGCAATGCAGACACATCGAATCGCCGTGGCCTCAACTGGCTCACCAACGAGTGTGGATGCATTTTCACCACCTGCCCCATCCTCTTCTCCTTCCCTCAACTCACCCATACGTTCACCTGCTTCAGACATCGACATACAGGAGTCCACTGAGCGGCAGGGTGTAGAGTGCGTTTTGCAGCCTATACGGCACAATGGTGAAGGTGTTGGACAGAATGAATCAACGCTGAACTCCACTTCCAGGGTGCATGGTTCGCCATTTGCAACAAACATCGTCCCACAACCTGAGCCGTCGCGGGAATCGCCTACGTCGCCATCGGCATCGGCATCGACATCGGCACCGCCGAAGAAACATCAGGTCGATGAAGCGAATTCGGCAAGTGAGATGGAGGCGACTGCTGAGTGTGGCGATTCCACGAACAGGGCGACTGATAATGAACCACATAAGAAGGAGCTGCGAGTAGAGACAACGGCAACCAATGAGAACAGTAATGATAAGAGGAGCGCAGACGTTGGAACAAAAGCGAGCATGGACAAATCGGATGAGTCGAAGGAGCACAGACGTGAGGAGATCAGCCAAAGCACAACGTCTTCTCCATTAGCAGCGATCGCATCATCGGCTACAACGCAAAGCGCTGAACAACAGTCAGTTGCTCAAATGCCAGCGACTTCGAGGGTAGCGCACTCACCAGCCTCGAACAAGCGCACAGGTACTGGTGTAGAGGCCGACAGTGATTATGATGACCGCGTGGAGAGCAATATGACCATGCGCAAGTCGCCCATTTCTCCATCGCCATCGCCACCGCCACCGCCATCCACATCTACACCAGCAGTTCATTCTCACAGCGACGTCATCACACTCGACGATGTTAAGGCTGGTACGGATCGTGGCAATATGCACGCGGTCACTCACGATGGTCAGCATCGCGCCACAAGAGAAGCAAAGGCAAGTGAGACTATGCAGAAGCACGATCCCACTCAACGAGAGCATATCAGAGCCCAGCCAATGGATCCTGGAGCTCACATGGAGGGCAGGAAGCCCACCAAGCCCACCACGCTACCAGCTATTGAACCTGCCACTGGCAAACCAGATGGACGGAATTCATCCGCTTCGCCAACGTCGTCATCACCTGAAGAACAGCAGCCCAGTAATGTTGATGTGACTCAGACAAGCTCTGGATCGCACGAATTGCAGCGCGCCCCACAGGATGGACAACAACAGGACAAGGGAGAAGAAGCGAGGAAGATGGGCGAGGTCATGAAGGTGACGGATGATCCAAAATCTGACCAAAAGGAGATAGGAGTCGAAACATCTGACACGAAATCACGAAAGAGTGAAGGAAAGAAACAAACGAATAAGCGTGATACATCATCATCCATCCCCACGATTCCTCCTCTTACTCCTGACACGGAGTTCGTGCTCGATATTCACGCCGAGAACTTGGATCGTATGCATGTCTTCATCAAGGCCAGTCCATATTTACAAGTGTATGAATGTAATCGATTGGAGATCGATGTGGCACAACTGAAGGGTGGAGGAGGTGGAGGAGGAGCTGGCTCAGCTGCAGGAGGAGTGGGCAGTGCGCTCAACTCAACTACAGCACCCAAGTCAGTCTTATCATCGAAAGTGTCCACCAAAGGTCAATTCTTCAATTCTGTGTATCGAAGTGAGACACATGCACATGATCTCTGTCCAAGATTTCATCGCTTCATCCTTCCAAGTTCGTTGTTGTGCCACGGGGATCTGGAGCGACTCATCATGTTCCGTGTGTGGGATGACAGTCGTGATGGGAGCCAATCGAAGCTCGTCGGGGAAACACATACAACCATGGGTGACATCATTCGTGCCCTTGGGGGTGGATCGAACACGTCGGACCCCACGGACGTTTCCACATCGGATGAGCAGGGTCACACCGCTGCTCCAGTTGCTGGCGTGAAGTTACCATTGACTCGTGCAGAGATGATTGGCAAGAAGGGATACGAAGATAGTGGCCAATTGATTATCACTGGTGTTGGACGCTATCGAAAGCTTGATCGGCTTCCTGGCTATGAGTGTAGGGAGCAATCTGATCCAAAGAAGAGTATTCTCGAAGAGCCACAGCCACAAGCTTCTCCACGCCGAAGACAAACAGACAGAAGAAGCCGTGGCAAGACACTTGGGCAAGACAGCGTGCCGATGCCGTCCATCGACACTGGTAGCGTTCCACCCTCTCCGCAGCCACAGGGCTCACCACGAGAACGCGATGGTGATCATGAAAACTTTGACCGCAAGAGGGAGCGAGAGAAGGAAAGACGCAGGAAGGAGAGACGTGCCACTCGCAAGAAGCGCAATCGCACGACTACCGAATCAACGTTGTCCGCACTACCGAGTGCAGACGGGCAGAGTCCAAGCACACCACCGTTCGCTTCCAAGTCCACACCTTCTTTCCCTTCTCAACCTCCCACGCAGCCCGTGGCAACTGAAAGTGATGAGATTGTTCGTGTTCCAGGTGTTGGTCACTACTTGGCACAGTTGAGTCTGTCACTGAAGTCTCTGCCCAAACCTTCTTGGTTCTCGATGAAGGATCCCAACCCATTCTTCGTCGCGCTTGTACGCAGGGATTGTGACATGAGATGGAAGAAGAAAATTGAGGAGGGAATGGATGGAGATGAGAGCTGTGGAAGAGACAGAGGCATGCATGTAGCGAACTATGATGAGTCGGAGACAATTCACATGCATAGTGCCGTCGCATCCACTGCTGCATCAGATGGCGTCACCGGTGCAATGTTAGGTGGAGATGATGAATGGACACCAGTGTGGACGAGTGAGGTTAAGCACACGAACTTGAATCCATCCTTCGATGCATTCATCATGGACCTCTCCTCCGCAACTGGTGGCTCTTCCCTTATGGACACCATCAGCAACGACAATTTTAAGCCAGCATCACAGCAAGTCAAGCCACCAGATTGGAACATGCCGATCAAGATTGCAGTTTATTTCAGTTCCAGTACGGACAAGATTACCAAACCTGAGTTGGTCGGATCGTGCGAAGTCAGTGTGAGACAGCTGTTGACTGGATCCAGATCGAAGGAAGACGATCAGGATGATCCATCTGCTGGATGGATCAATGGTATCCCTCAAATGAAGCGTGGCACAAGCATCGGCAATGACAGTCCTGTTGGCAACTTTGACACGACTCTCGCCACGACTCGACCGAAGCTCAAGAGAGGAAGAAGTCGTGGACGTCGGAGCTCGCTATCGATGCGCACAGACATACCACTGCATAAACCTGCTTCAGATGGATCGATGGATACGAATGCGACACAAGGATATCTGTGCATCAAGAATGCATCATTGTTGGAGAGTGCCTTCCCAGTTGTAACTCAGTCTGCGCAAGTTGAGCAGGTTACAAAAGAACCCGGTGGCACCCGGTCGAATGAGATGGAATCATTGCAATTAGGCGACGGATTGGTTATCCCGACATCCATTGGATCCGCTGTCACGAGTGGTCCATCATCCACAGCTGTGTCTCGTCGAGGTAGCATGAATGGCGGGTCTGGTCTCGTGCGTACATTCTCCACATTAAGAAGCAAGGAAGTTGGTGCAGTATTGGTCGGTGCATCCAGTTCTCAAGCGATGGCGGCCTCAAGTGCACATGGCGCTGGTGCTCGACCAAGCACAGCTGACAAGAATGGTGGATCAGGTAGCGGTGGGTCAGCGAGTGGAAGCCGACATGCCTCGATGGATGGTTCAACGATGTCAGTATTTCTCACAACTGAGAAGAGCCGATTATCAATGAGTCGTCGATGAGGAGGAGGTCGATGACATCGACTTGGTGCCGTCGCCTTCTCGCCATGCCATTGGATGATGAATGACGCAAGACCCTTCACGATGTTACTGACTCAGCAACATCTCCGTACCGTGCCATCAAGACACAAAACGATGCACAAACAATGAACGTGATGATGCATCATCATGGAATGCCATGCATAGGTGGGAAACTACCGGTGAATGCTATGCTGTAGATCAGACCGCTGCCAACCTGCGAGAAAGATAAGATCGATCTTCCAACAGTCAACAATTCCATCTGCTGTCGTTCCTGCCTTTTTCCATCTGTATTTCGTGACAAACGTCATCGATCACATGCAACATATATGCCCGTAGCTCACACAACTCATCGATCATATAATACAGGCAGCCAGTCTTTGTATGTACATTGGTACGGTATTCTCCAATAGCCATCCCCGATGCGTCAGACGCGAGGTGGTGGCAGGTGCGATGGGGCCGCGCGAGCTCGAACTCGAGTCGAACGATTCAAGTCGAGACGCAAGCGAGCCCCATTCCAAACCGCACTTGTGTAACTGCGCCAAACGATGGAGACTGATGAAGAGTTGAGGGAGGGACGCGCGCAGATTAAAGTTGAAAGAAATCGGAAGGCACCGCGGGGAGCAGTGCATAACGATCCAGCAGCGAGTTGAAGAATTCACTGAGGCGTCGGTCTAAGTCACACCCAAGCTTGTATAAGTGGGGTGGCAGTGTCTCAGTGAGGTCGACCGCCTGCAGCGTCTGAATGTAGTGATCAGCGCTCTTCGTTGCAGCCCACCTACCCCGGCGCTGCACATACTCAGCTGGACGACCACAATGTGCATAATCATGCGTGGCTCCGCCGTGGCGGAAGGAGTGAGGGCGGAAGCCAAAGGAATCAAGCTGGAGGTCCCGGAGCAGAGGACGAAGGATGCGATAGCGGAAGAAGTTGGTGGTCGGGATGTCGAAGACGGACGTGTCAGGCGTGCGGCCATATACACAGCGATGGAGCAGTCGAGCGATCGTCTTGTTCTCAACCACCACCGTCTGGTTGTCTCGCGTCTTCGTTGTGCGTAGGTGTAGCTGCACGTTATCGTATGGATCGGCAACCGCGGCACCCCTTGCCGCGGCTGAGGAAGCGATAGCCAATGCATTACGAGGAATACGCACGTCTGCAACACGGAGTTTCACCATCTCACCCACGCGTAAATAACAATGAAAGAGAACCAGCACGGCAACTGCAGGTCGGGCCAGGCCGTCTTGCAGGAGAGTGGATGCCAGAACAACGCAAGTCAGCCACGGTATTGGCGGAGCAGGTGAAGGTGGAAGATGGCGTCTCCAGCCAAGCAACAGGCACTTTGCACCATTGAGCTTCCTTGTAAGTCTTGGCATGAAGAAGGCCAGACCACAGCGCAAGTGCTCAAGTGCACCTCTGCCCTGCAAGCCGCGTGATTGGGCAAAATGGAGATGAATGTAATCACATAGGATACGATCGATGTCGGATGTGGAAAAGGAGGCGAGAGTGTCAGGTGTCGGATGAGTGGAGGTAAGAAATGAACGTACAGCAGTCTGGTATTGTCTGAAGCTGGATGGGGCCAGAGAGGCACGCGTCAGCGCCGGAGGATTGTGGAATTCCTCCAGGCGACGAGCGGCCTTCCCATCCAACTGTAAGTCACGGCTCGAGCTCATGGCGAAAGCTAGGATCGCGACGGTGCATCGGCAGGGTTCCACGCCGATGGTATCCAGACTGCATGTAACGTAACTCCACTGGCCAACGATGTGGCATGAATCTGACGTGTGACTGATGATAAGCTGGGTGATGACGTACGCCCTTTCCACAAGACATAGAATGCAACGGCTGAGTCCACGAGGCACATAAGGCGTGTAGACAAACAGCCCGGGGATGAAAGATGATGTCGAAGAGCCAGCAACACTGCATGAAGCTCCAATGCATTGATGTGCTGACCGTGGCGCCAACGAGAGGCTATAATTGTGCGCCACCTCGCCTCGCGGATTGATTGCTCCAACGATATGGAAAGGTCGAGGAGGTGGCTTCTGCTGTGGGTGTCCAAGTCAGCACCCTCCAGCTGCAGTACTCGTTGAACATCAAGCAAACTGAATCGCGCATTTCTACTGAGCCGCCACATAGCTGATGCGAGTGTGTCTGTGAAGGGGGTGGCACAGACTCCCGCTGCCAATGTCGATGCATCGGTTGCATACACCGTTGAGTGAAATGGTGCGCGTAGGTTTGTGTGTAACAGAGGCAGGACGGTACACAAGGCAAGAAGTTCTTGCACAACAGACGGCCACAAGGTGAAGATACGCCGACCTGCCACTTCTGCAAACCGGTAGGAGTGATGAAGGGTCGCGAGTGCCGGGCGCCGCAGCATCAAACACCAAGTCCAACTGCCGACCAATTGGGCGATGGTTTGACCAGTGCATCGGCCTGCTCGAAGAACGGTTATTGTCTGGCTGAGGAGCTGTAGTGCATCGATGGGTGCTAGATACAACCGCCCCTCGGCTCCATCCAATGTGAAACCGATGATCTTGATTGGTGCAAGTGTGGGCTTAATCACCTTTTTCTGACTTACCGGCAGCCCAGCCGATGCATAGGCTTGTAGTGCGGCGAGTAACTGCTCTTCTGCATGGGCTTTGATGGTGCTGATGATGAAAAGGTCGTCCACGTACAGACCATGAATGGTCTGACCTGGTGACATGATGGGCGAACGAAGGGAGAGAATATTGTCCTTTCTCTGTAATGCAGCGCCCGTGCCGGGGAAGCGATACAATGTATGCTCGTGCACCGCCTGAGCCAGCACTACCGCGTGCGCAAATCCCATCGGCAGCGTCGTACACATTGGGTAATGATCTGTAGAGCTCCACCCGTGTTCCCGCAACTCCGACTCAGTGAGTGGTGGTAGGCAGAAGTATGGCTGCCAGTCGGCAGGCAGGCCAAGGTGGTGGTAGAAGTTGGAGAGGTCGGATTTGGCAACAAACAACTTGATGCCTTTCCCGAACCTGTAGCTGCACCAAATGTGAAGCGTTGGGCAAGCTGACACGGTCGGGATCAATGAAGAGGCGATTGGCTGGTTGAGCATCGATGATGAGTCGGTCGCTGTGTTCATCCTTGGCAACGGCGAACAAACCGTTGGTGGCGCGTGGACGTGATGTAAAGGCAACCATACCAACTGAATGCATCCTCTTCAAGTGTGCCAGATATTGCACCCTGCTGCCACCAACTCGCGGAGGTGGCAACGGCTTAGTAGCATCCAGCCTATCAACATCCTCCCTTGCGCGCAACATCTTTGCAGGAGACGAAAAGGTGGAAGCGAGTGAATGGGGCAGTAGCTGAAGGAGTGGGATTGCATGCAGTTCAGTCGGTAGTGCAATACGAGAAGCAATAATGGGTACAACTGCAGCTGGTGCAGTGTATGAGGCAGGTAAGGTAGAGATACCCCGCGGTGCTCGCTCATATCCCGGCAGATGAACCGGATGGAGAGGCGATGGCGGCGGGGCATCAGAGGCAGTCATGTAAACGGAGGACATGACTGCTGGTGGTTGAGATTGATAAGATGGCTGCATGGGCATGTCACTATGACTGCGTTGGAACTGCATCTGGGTGACGAATGAAATAAGCTGCCGCACGATGCCAAGTGGCTCCGACCCGAGACTCTTGTTGATGCTGGAGCCCGCGTCAGCGACACTTGTTGACGTATGAGCCTGCTCCTTCTTCTTCAATGATTGGAACAGGTCAATGCGTTGGATTCGGCGGCAGGTAAGAAGGAAACGCCGGGCAGTGGCGTGTATGTGTTGCAGCGCTCGTTGTTGGCGCGCGTTGGGAGGCACAGTTGTTTGGAGGGGGGAGGCTGGCTGCCAGATGCTCGATTCAATTGAAGAGCAGGGGATTGGGGTGAGTTTGTGCGCACAGTGGCAGCATCAGCTGAACAGCGCTCGGTTGCAGCAGCTCTATGCTCGTTAGCAGATGAGGAGCGCATGGCGGCAGCATGCTTTTCAGCTTGTGCATGAAATGCAGATGAGGATTTACAGTTTGAGGTATACATAGTACATGTTGGTGTGAAATACATGGCATCAGCCGTTAGGCAATCCATGAGTGGTTTACCAGCGGCGAGCACATTGATTGCCGCGATGGTGAGGTTGCTTATCTGAATCGTCAGTCGAGCAAACGCACGTCGCTGTTTGGACCTGCGATTTCGGGCCGGAGGACATGTTGCAGGTCGCTGAAGCTGGAGGAATGGCAGAGGGAAGAGATGAGTGCTTCCATTACTGGCCATGGTGTTGTGGACTCCATGCTTCGATTTGTGTCCCCGGCCCCATTCCTCACTCATGCCTTCTTTCCGCTGCCAGCCGAGCCAGCAGCGGAAGAGGCTGGTGTTGAGGAGGGAGTAGAAGTTGCAGCGCGTCCCCGTCATGACGAATGCAGCCCCCCAACCGAAAAGAAGGCCTAAAACCCCATTTCACCCATGCACGGGCCCACATTTTCGCTCCTCGCTGCCCCCCACCGGTGCTTCTCAACGATGCTTGCCACAGGCTACGCCGCGTTGCCATCCCATACAGCCTCGCCATCATTCAATCACCAAGCATTGCTCCGCAGCAACGGTGTAGTTAGCACTGAACAACAACTACATTGGAAACCAAACTATCATCATGAGCAAAGTATATCAAGTCGAATGCGAGTATGACGGTGGCGATGATCGCCGTACATCGGTGTTCTCCACGCGTGAGAAGGCGGAAGATTGTCTAAAGAGCGCTCTCCTGAAAGAACTGGAAGAATACCTTGAACCGACCAATGATCCAAAAGCTAAGATGGACGACCTAAAGCTGCCGCAGGTAGAACGACTGCTGCACAGCCTTCAGCGGTATGTGGGATGTGCAAGGATTGGTTGGAACATTGAGGAGAAGACCATGGACAAGATGGAGCGAGAAGATTGCCCAGCTGGGCCTGGTGCCCGCCCTTGTGCTTAGCCTCGTTGACTCGCACCGTTGATCCACTCATACAGCCAAACATTCGTTGGTGCGCTATGCATGCCATTTCTCGGGAAGTGCAATGCCCAGCCGTTTTGCCGTACGCTCGATAACTGGTCGGGCAGTCGCGCTCGTCACGCCAGCATCGTGCGGAAAACTCTTGAGCGCCTTGTTGAGACGATTCACCGTTTCATATCATGTCACCTCAGACTGGCGGTATCGATGTTGATCATGATTGCAAGGGCAAGGCAGCTTACATATTGCTCATCAGACTCATGCATCATTGTCGTATGCAGCTTCACGCTGTTAAGATGACCTTCGAGTCGATCGCGTGATGGGAGTATGTGCATGGCTATGCATCTGCCTAGTGGACGATGAGCCATTCACCATTGATACATCCTCATGACCATGTTGATGAGATCGTGAGAGTGGAGTATGCGAATAAGACATACGACCCATTGGAGTGACAGGTGGTTCCAACTTCATTGGACTTCCAGGCACCATGGATGTGGATGATGTTGGATCAACAGCTGCAGCTGCTGCCGCCGCCGCTGCTTCTTCTTCCGCCCTCGCATTCTGTGCTCTCACTCGAGCGAGGAACCGTTTCATTTCCTTCCTCGCTCCCAATGTCGGAAGCAACTCTTCCAAGTCTTCATCTTCCAACAGCAACACACGAGGAACCGTCAATTCCTCCTTGGCGAATACCGCCAGATACTGGGAGAGGCCCAAATGCTGCAAGAGGGAAGCCAAGGAAGTGAATGGAGTTGGGTTGGGTGCAGGAGTGTAGAAGAAGGCGGGAGATGGTGGCAGGTGCATTGGGGCAGATGACGAAGGTGGAGTGAAGAGACCAGCTGATTTGTGCGCGTTTGGTGTAACAAAGGAGTCTCCGGTACGCTGTGGTGTGGTATGGTGAGGAGCGGAGTGTATGGCACCATGAGGTACAGGTTGTGTGGGTTGTAGAGTGTCGTCATCTGCTGGAGCTGCTGTGGATGGCAGTGGAACAGGCGTAGACGTATTGCCGTTCATACCTGATGCTTGTTTACGCCTCTTACGTGCAGGACTCGAAGGTGGCGGTACATCAGTTGTCACCAATTCGACATCATCCTCGCCTGCCTTATCACGCTTGTTCACATGGTTGTTGTTGATGTCAACATCCATTGGCATGGACGTGCCAGAAGGCGATGGAGAACGCGCGTCCTCAACAATGAGCTTTCGCTTCCCTCGACCTCCTCTGCCACCGACACCTTTGCCTCGGTTGGATGGTGTGGGTGTG
>Ga0256772_1000225_pt1 | contig 13219 bp, 21 predicted proteins | sample MC6MC0923MT_FD_186044 | JGI IMG/M metagenome (GOLD analysis project Ga0256772, IMG submission 186044) | Metatranscriptome of enriched soil aggregate microbial communities from Iowa State University, Ames, United States - MC6-MC0923-MT... | ecosystem: Environmental > Terrestrial > Soil >... | reverse complement strand
TTGGGAAGCGCGCAGGGGCGGTCACTACTTCGTCAACGTCGACGCGAACACCTTTCGCGTGCCCGATCTGCGCGACATGTTCCGCCGTTTCACCGGAACTGACGCTGACACTGCAAATGCAAGGGCGCTAGGATCACGCCAGCGCGACGCTATTCAAAACATGACCGGCTCCGCTGGGACGCTCTATCGCGCCGGGGAAACCGTCGCGAGCGGAGTGCTCACCGTAGCCGAGTGGGGGAATACTCCAGCGAAAATTGGGGTGCTAGGCGCAGACCCTGGAGACAATGGCACTGTCGCATTCGACGCGTCTAGGCAGGTCCCCACCTCGACCGAAAACCGCCCGGTGAATACCGCCTATTGCCCTCGGATTCACGCGTAATCTATGCATGGATGCGCGGGTGATATGCGGCGTTGACGGGACGGATTTCTCCGGTTTGATCTGTGGGTGGATAGGTCTTTGCATGGTTGAAAGCCTCAGAAGATCCGAAATTCTCGCCCGTGATTTTTATCCCTTGCCCCCCGCCGGGCTGCACGACGGAACCCGCGCCAGGACCGCCGCTAGCTTCTCGATGGAACCAGGCGACGTTGCTGTAAAAGCCAATCGGCACTTCGTGTATGTGCGCGGGGATTCTTCCAACTTGCACCGTTCCCATGCCCCTTGCATTTGCAGTGAAAGTGACGCTATGCATGGATGCGGGGGTGATAGGCGGCGTTCACAGGCCGAGTTTCCGTAAAGCCGCCACCCGTTGACATGCCACTGGTTGAAATCGTTCCAAAGTTGTCAGCGTTACGCGAAATGGCCCCGCCGGCTCCTTGAATATTGCGTTCCGCGGGCAAAAGGTGCGAGTGGTCCTGTGTGGCCCCGACCTGCCGTGAACCGAGCAGTCTCGCATTTGCAGTGAGACGGACGCTACCAATGGAGGCGCGGGTAGTAAGCGGTGTTCATCGGGCGGGTTTCCGGCCCTCCTGTCGGGCCGGTGAGGCCCGCGCCGTAAAGCGCGTAGGAGCCGGCACCCGCGTTCAAAGAGCCATTTCCGATGCCGACCGCGAGGCTGGTGTGGATATGGCTTTGAAGCTGTTGGTCCTGTCGGCTCGCGAGCGGCCTCGCATTTGCAGTGCAAATTACATTTTGGAGAAATCTATATGCAGAAGACCGTATACCAGGCCAACGCCGATGGCCTGTTTTTGTACGAAACCGTCGCCAACGAGCTGGCATTGACGCCTGGCTCCTTCAATGTCCCTTATGGCGCCTACGAGGACGCGCCGCCCGCGCCGCCCGCGGGCAAATGGCCGCGACGGGTGGGAGAAGCCTGGGCCATGGTCGACGACTATCGCACCACGCCGTTATGGCTGGTGGAGACTGGCACGCCGTATTCAATCGGTGCCGACCATGATGGCGCCGGCGGCAATGTCAGCTACCCGGGGTGGGGCACGCTGCCGACGTGGCTAACCGCGGACGAGCCGCCTCGGCCGGCTGAAGGGGATTCGGACGAGGCCTAGGCTCTACGCCGCCAGGGGCAGGGCCTCCGACTCTATATCGCGCTCACGGCGCATTTCTTCCAGTTGTCGCCTTCCGAGTGGGCTGCGCACCAGCTTTTGGGCTAACTCTCGGCCGTGTGGGTGGTAGTAGCGCAGCAGCATTCGCGTGTCGACGTTGCCGTTGACCTTGGCCAGCTCATGAATCTGGAACACCGTCGCAAGTTGCGAGGTGCCTTCGTGTCTCAGGTCATGAAATCGCAGGTCACGGAAATAGGCGCCGTTCGGCCTGCGGCCGTATTGGCGGCACATCCGTTCGTAGGACAAGCGAGCGCGTCGACGTGCCCGAATGAATGCGCGCGTAACTGAGCCCGGCTGCATTTTGAAGATGCGGCCCCGCAGGGGCTTGCCGGTCACCCAGCGCCGCAGAGCCTCGCGTGCGCGCGGAGTCAGCGGCACGTTTCGCGCGCGACCGTTCTTCGTGTGGGGCAGGTGCACCACCCCGTGCATAAGGTCCAGGTGCTCGCGCAGGATGCCCACCACCTCGGACCGACGCATGCCGGTTTCTTTGGCCACCGTGAGGATAGTGGGCAGCTCGGCCGATCGGGTGGCACGGATGATCCATTCCAGTTCTTTACGGGGGCAGTCGTCGTCAGACACGCCGCGCAAGGTGATGCGGTCGAATAGCCGGCGGTCGCGCGCGTCGTCTACCGCTGGCCTTCGCACCAGCTGCACCGGATTGGCCAACTGGTCGAAGCCCCAGTCTTTCCGTATGACCGTGTAGACGTGGGACAGGAAAGCCATTCGCCGTACTACGGTGGCGGGCGCCCTGTCCTTCAGCCACTCGTCTCGCAGTTCAGTTAAGTCTGAGCTGCGAATCCGATCAACTGGCCGGATGGCCAGGCGCGTAGCGCGCCAGACGCGCGCGATGGACTGTTCCGCCGCATGGCCCTTCTTTGTGGATGAAACCTCGGCCAGATAGCGCGTCAGCGCTTCAGCCAAGGTGGGCGTGGATTTGCGGCGGGGCTGACGGCGGGACCAGGGTTTCATGGGCAAAAGCCCCGAGTTGTAACGCAGATCAGCTTCTCGTGTTTTTACCGGCCCGCACAAGCGGGCTTTTCTTCGTCTATAGGGGACGCGATTGAATATCCAAGATTTCGACGCCATTGCGGCCAAGTTCGCCGGCGTGCTGGGCGCGGCGGTATCCATGCGCTACCTGCAAGGTTCCTGGCCAGCCCGCGTCAGCATGGCCGTCAGTGGGTCGCTGGTCGCCTACTACGCCTCTCCGTACCTGTCGCTGGTGCTGGGTATCCCCGAGGGGCTGGCCGGGTTCTTGATGGGCATGTTCGGCATGGCCATCGTCTCGCGCGCATGGGAGGCGGTACAGGCCGTGCCTATTTCCGCGCTTTGGCAGGCCGTCATTGACCGCGTGCGCGGTAAAGGGGCATGACATGGACAGCACCATTTATCTGACGTTGTGGGCAGTGTTGGCATTCATCTGCTGGCTTGTGGTCGCTGGCGGCGCCGTGCTGGCGGTGTTCTCTAAGTCGATCAATGACACGACGCTGGAGCGCGTCGGTTTGGCAGCCGTCTGCCTTACCGCAACCGGTGCGGCAGGCCGCATCTTCGTGGCCGGCTGGGCCAGCGCCGGCGATGCCGCGCTCGCCGCTTCGGCCGCCTTCTATGTGGCCGCCGTGACGGCCAAGCACATCAGGACACCGAAGCCATGAACCCCTCTGAGATCATCAAAACGGGTATCGAACCGGCGCTGGCGTTGCTGCCCGCGAATATGGACTCGGCGGCAGCGCGCGTCATGTTGCTGGCAATCGGCCTGCAGGAAAGCCGCTTTGTGCACCGGCGCCAGATTGGCGGCCCTGCGCGCGGCTTCTGGCAGTTTGAGAAGGGCACTCGCGCCAGCCGCGGCGGCGTGTGGGGCGTATGCCTGCACCCGGCGAGCAAGGGCAACCTGGCGGCATTGTGTGAGGCCCGCAGCGTGACATTCGACCCTGACGCGATTTACGCAGCGCTGGAATACGACGATGTGCTGGCTGCCGGCGTCGCGCGGCTGCTGCTATGGACTGACCCCAAGGCGTTGCCCGGGGTCGGGGATGCTGACGCAGCCTGGGCGCTGTATCTGCGGACCTGGCGTCCGGGCAAGCCTCACCCGCGGACCTGGCCGGAGCTGTACCGCCAAGCTGCGGCTGGGGTAGGGCCGTGAGCGCGGTGACGCGGGCGGTCGGCGCGCTGTCGGGCTGGCGCGGCTATGCCGTAGCAGCGCTTGTGGGCGCGGTGTTGGGCTGGGGAGTGCAGGGCTGGCGCTTGGGTGAGCGGCTCGCAAACAACCGAGCGGATCAGGCCGAGAAGGTGGCGGATGGTCAGCGCCAAGCGCGCGAAATTCTGGAGAGGCGACACGCCGCGGTCGCCAATATCAATGAGAAAAACGCGCGGGCCGAGTGGGCCGCCTATGGAGGGATGCGAAATGCCCAAGTACAGGATGACCGCTTGCGCGCTGACGTGGATGCTGGCCGCAAGTGGCTGCACGTCACTGCAGCCTGCCCCGCCGCTGGCGGTGGAGTGCCCGACCCCGGAGCCGGCACCGGCATGGGTAATGGAGCCCGCGCCGAACTTGATCCAGCTGCTCGATCGGATTATTTCGCCCTCAGGGCAGGAATCCAGCAAGTGACTGCCCAGCTTGCTGCATGTCAAGCGACGCGCCGCTAATCCTTCTCTCCGCGGCATGCACCACCCGTGGGCCGAGCGTCTGCCACCCCACCCGCATCCACATGCCCGAACAGGTGGAGGGAACGCTTCCGGCCGTGCGTCGACAGCTGCGCGAGGGTGACAATATTTGGAAAAATCTCAGTGCTGAATCCTAAGTTTGTTGAGGAAGTGGCGCGGGCATACTAATTGCTAATGCGTACCTTACGTTGTGCTTCGGAGATTTAAAGTGCACGCCGTAGAGAGGGTTGCCAATTTCATGCGTGAGTTTGGATTAAAGCTCGTCACCGCGGAGTCGTGCACAGCCGGGTTGATTGCTGCGACGCTCGCCGATGTGCCGGGAGCCGGTGACCTTTTGGACTGTGCTTTTGTGACCTACTCCCCGGCTGCCAAGATGAACTGCCTGGGCGTCAACTCGAGAACGCTGCAAACGCATAACCTGACCAGCGAAGCCGTGGCAAGGGAGATGGCGCTTGGCGCAGCGCGTCGCAGCGCTGCCAATGTCTCGATATCGAACACTGGGGTCTCTGACTCGACTGATGCTGAGATCCCCGCAGGGACGCAGTGCTTCGCATGGGTGTTCAAGTCTGGAGCGGCCGACGCCGCGCCAGCCATCTATTCTGAGACAGTGCGCTTCTCGGGTGGACGAAATGCCGTGCGACGGTCAAGCGCCGAGTACGCGCTGACTCGGCTAATGAAGTATCACGAGCGATGGCGCGCGGGTTCTGGCTGAGGCGATATGGACATAACTGACATACAAAAAATCTTCGAGTTCCAGGCAGGTTTCATGGAAATGATCGTTCGTGGAACCACTATGTATTGGGTTCTGTATGCGCTGCTCCGGGTTTCCGGGCGACGGGACCTTGGATCGCTCGGTGTCGCCGATATGCTTGTACTTGTGCTGGTCGCCGACGCTGCGGGGAACGCGATGTCAGGGGATTCCTATTCGCTAGGTGACGGCATTATTGTGGTCGCCACAATAGTTGGCTGGAGCTATTTTCTCGATCGGGTCAGCTACTACGTACCTGCTTTACGCCGAATTCTCGAACCGCAAAAAGTGTGTCTGGTGCGAGACGGACAAATCATTGTGTCGGGGTTGCGGCGCGAGCACATCAGCCGCAGCGAGCTGATGGAGCAGCTGCGGCTGAAGGGCGTAGATAGCTTGGCTAAAGTTAGACGTGCATACCTTGAATCGACGGGAGAGTTCAGCGTGATCCACGCCGGCGACGTCGCAAACGAAAAGCTCTCAACGTTGGAGGAAGAGGGCAGCTCGAAACATGAAGTTCAATAGGCGCTCATCGCGAGCGCCTATGCAAGGGCTATATTTTTCCCAAGTGCTTCGTGACCGCGTCGGCCGAGACTCCGACCGTCTTCACCGCTTCCCGAAGCTGCGCCTCTGACACGCCCAATTTTTGGGTCCAATATCGAACTTCATGGGATTCATTCACATTGATACGCGCCCGATCTTGGGGGCCACGGTTGGATAGGTTGTCCGTCATTCCATCTCCTTGATGATGATTGTCGAGAGGGCGCCGCAGCGACGGGGGAGAGGGCCGGTCTCGCCATCCTGGAGTGAATGGCGCCCTGTCGCTGCGGCACCTACGGCCAGCAAGTCTTGTACCTACACGGGCGCCGCAGTGCTGACGTCGAGTGCGTGGATGGAGTGACTTAGGAGAGCGAAGCACAGTAGGCCACCGCAATTCCCACTTTGCCGTCGGGCAACCGATACTTTTTTCCGGCGAGCCAGGTCACCAGTTCGCCGGTAGGCAGCGTGCAGATGAACTGCGTGTGTAATGAGCCACGCCGACCTGGCCCCACCACCAAGCGGCGTTGAACGCGGCATGTCGAATGATCGGGCAGCTCGAGAACCACATCGGATAGCCGAGAGCGGGCGGGCATGATTGGTCGTTCCTTCGTTCCCCAGCGGGCTGAGTGGGTGCGCACCGTGCCAACCCATTACCTAGGATTGTCGGTTGGACTGCGAGCGTGCCGCTATCCGCCATCCGAAGGAAAACGGCCTTCACGTTTGAAAAAATGCACCTGCTGCGGAAGCAATGGGCGCGGGCGCGGGTACTCGAATTACACATTGGGTATCGACCGCGTCGCGCGACGCCCTGGGGGTTAATGCGTATCAGTCTATAGGCCGTTTGTGGGCCACTGCCACGGCGATGCAGCCGTTTGGCATTCGGTATTTTCCATCGCCAAGCCATATGACGGTTTCGCCTGTCGGGAGCGTGCACACGTACTGGTGGACCGGCGCGGAATCGGGGCTGCGCTTAACAACTAGCCGCCTTTCTACCCTACAAGTTGACCGGTCGGGCAGCTTGACGATGACATCGGACAAGCGGGAGCCGGAAGCCATAAATCTCCCCTCTATAGCCCGCGCGTTCGCATCGGGATGGGTTTCATAGGCCAGCGGCCGGCGCGATCTCCCTGGCCTTCACAGTAAGCACTGCCTACGCAGTTCGGCATATCCGCTATGTGGTGGAGGGCCACGCTGATACTAGGTCCGAGCAAGAAAAAAGCGCCCCATCTCTGGGGCGCCTGTCGGCCAGCGGGCCGCTTCGGGCATTTAAATTGCTGCTCTGTGCTCGGCTTGGAAATTGAGAGGTACTACCATGCTACGAGACGAATTACTTGCAAAAATGATTGTTCAATCCTCACCTAGTCGCAAGTTCGAAGACTGGGCAGAAGTACTGACAGAGTTCGCGAATTGTGTCGTCGAAGTCAGCCCGAAACTGAGCCAGGAAGAATGCGAACGGCTGATTGCCGTCGGGGCTTCGTTTTATCGCACGTTAGCCCGCGCCGAGGACTATCGACGGACTTCGGTGTTGGGCGACTAAGCGATGAGCCTGGCTCTTGACCGAAGACGGGCGGCTTCGCACCTCCTTGCGCCAACCAGCTTCCCAGGCCTCCACTTTTTCTCGCCACTCGGCAATCGACTCACCGCAGTGGCCTGGCATCTCCGAAGTACGCAAATAGGGACAATCCAACAGGGTAAGACCCTCTCGGGCGGCTTGCGCGCCGAGCTTCTGGATGTCATCGCGGTCCATTGCCATTTCCTCCAAAAGAATGATGATCGGGAATCCAGTATTGCCCATCTGAGATGACATTCGCAATAGTGTTGCAGGACTACCAGGGCAGTGTCGCCCGCATCAATTGCCGAGCCACTGCATCCACCAGCCCTGGTAGTAGCGCCTGCCATCGATCTCTTCGAAGCCGCAAACCATCATGCCGCGATCCGACCCGAAGGTAAGAAGTTCGGGCTGCAGCAAATCTGGGATCTCACCTTTCTGCGTGGCACCAAAGGTCTTCAATCCATCCATCGTCATGACGCGGATGTAGCGCTTCAGATCCTCCCGCATGATCGAGTACATGCGGACCACGCCGGTGACAGATGGGGCTGGATCGTTGTCGCGGCGCTTCTGGCCTAGATAATGCGTGCGTGTGACAGTGCAGAGCATGATGTGCTGCCAAATATACTGTATAAATGAACAGTATATTCCACGGAAACCGGGGTCATTTCATCGGCGTTGCGAGGAGCTTTGCGGGTGGGAAACGTACGAGGAAGTCGGGTAGCCTCGCGCGGCGCGGTCAGCCAGTCGCCGTATGCCCCCTCAGGCAAAGAAGACGCCCATGCGCTTTTCCTTGCCCGCCTAGTGGTTGTCGCGGACGAGGGGGATCATCGTAAAGTTCCTACATCGAGAGAGGCGCGAAGCGAAAAGCGCCTGTACTCATATAGCTAGGCCGCAACAAATACCCGCGCCGCAGTCCAGTTATTGTGATAGCTTCACGAAATCCCTCTATCAATTGGTTACACCATATGGGAGAAGGCGATGTTTCGTGCCAGAGATTGGACTAAAGCCGGCGAAGTGTGGGAGGAATGGGGAGAGGTCGCATTCCTCGTTTTCGCGTATTTACTTGTCGTCCATCAGGTCTTAGTGGGAACTGATGCTTATGAGCTGATCCGAAGTCTTGTAATTCAGCATGAGCGCTCTCAACTCGCCGAGGTCTTGCTTCTTTCGGCAATGGCGTTTCCCGTCGCCTGTATTGTGCTCTTCATCCAGATGCGCCGCCTCCAGTTAGAAACTCGGCGCCGAAGAGCGCTAGACGCGCGCATCACTGAGCTCGTTAAGCGGGTGCGGGATGCGAGGCTCGGCGAAATCAGCCGTAGTAGGCTCTAGTGCGGCGTCATGCCTTTGCATAGCGGTCGCGGACACACAAGTGTCCCAATTCAGGGCGCTGATCCATCTGCCGCCTGAGGGTGTGGGGTGTCACGTGGCAGGTAGCGGGCATGGCTGCTCGGCTGCCCGGATGAATAGCCCCGCCTTTGCCTCATCCACCCGGATTCCTACGCCTCAAGCTTTTCTCGCCATCCTGTTATCGACTCGCCCGTATGACCGGGCATTTCTGCCGGCTGCGCTTAGGCTCCGTCGCCGGCGCTCGGCGTTTCGGGGCTTGGCAGTGGCTGAACATCGAGAGCCCTGAGATCATCAGTCCACGAGCAAGCATAAAGGAATGAGGGTAGGAATAAGGGAAGGTTTGCGGTCTAAGAGCGCCGCGTCCCTTTTAAATCAACAATTTACGCTGCGATTCCGCTTCCAATACCGCCTACCAGATTCCTGCAAAGCAGTGCCTAGCACTGTTAAGCAATGCCTAGAAAGCCGCGTAAGTCTTTGACTTCGCGGCTTTTTTGCATTTGTCGATTAAGTTTGTCGCGGTTAACTAACTTGCCACGCCGGTATTAACTACCGGCACTCGTCTTGATAATCGACGGGGTTATGTGCCAGTGCAAAAAACACACTTGAATATGTCGTTGCCCTGGCCACGCGAGTAGCGAGTGTCTTTGGCTCACGGTGATTTTTCACCCGGTGTCGAGTGCGCATTTTTCATTACGCCGCGAATATTCAGCGCCGCCAGCCCCAATTGCAGCGCGATCAGTGCGAACGCGCCATCGTGCATGCCCCACGCGATCCACAGCACATTGCTCAGCAGGAATACCCAGAATCCTGCTTTACGTTTGCCTGGGCCTTGCGAGGCTACGAGCCAAGCCGCCGCAAGCGACGTGACCATGGCGGGCCATTGAAGAAAATCCCACATCGCTTCCCTCTGGCGCGTCCAGGGTCAATACAAAGTCAGCCGGTTCCGGCAGAAAATCAGGGCGGACTTAATCAATCAATTCCAGGCGTCTGCTGAGGGTCCACACCGGGCATCGGGTTGGGAATGCTATCGGGCGGCCAGGGTTTGCCGTCCTTCTCGCCCGATGTCGGCGGGGCGTCTTTGCCTTCGTCCTTTCTCTTGGCGGGCGGCATCTCGGCGGGATGCGGGTCGCGTTGTTGGTTGGGCTGTTGCTGGGATTGTTGGCTGGCGTCAGGGGAATTCATGGTTTGCTCCTAGCTGATTTTCTTTAGCAGCCTGGCCACACGCGCGATGCCGCCTGTGCCGCTTGCGGCGCGCCCAATGAGCGCGGTGCCGGCTGCCGTGAGGGCCGCTCGTCTGAACACGGTCGTGCCCCGCATGCCGGCCACGAGCAGCCAGGCGCCAAGCCCGAAGACCAGCAGATGCTCACCGGGAAAGTCCGGCCGGCTTGCGTCGATGTCTTTCAATTCCTGTATCAGCGATCGATCCCCGCGCGCGGGAACGTCGGCTTCGGCGATGGCGTCGGATTTCATTGGGGTCTCCCGGGTTCGATGAGCCGGCTATTCAGCAAGTGCCATGCCAAGCAGGCTGATTCACGCCCAGCGCAAATTTTGCCGGTCGAGCAAAAAAAAGCCCCGCCAAGCGGGGCAAATCCACGGATCAGGTGGTTGTCGCCGCAGCGGCAGTGGGAGTGCCGGCGTCGCCATGCTTGACCCGAATGGCGACCACCGCCGCGGCGTGGCTGTTCAGCAATTGGCGTGCCTGATGGCGCGTCGCGCGCAGGGCCCCACGACCAGCACGCTGCGCTCGGTTTGAACGGGCTTGATCTGGAGGGACGGACGTTGTGCGCGCGTTCTCGGGGACGTTATCTGATATGGTCCGGGTACGTCCCCCACTCCCCAGACCATGCATAACTTCCTGAAGGCAATTCTTTTGACGCCCGCCCTGTGGCTGGCCGGGTGCGCGATCCCGCCGATGAAAGCAAGCCCCACGGAAAAGCCGTCGCAATCGCGCCTGGACGAGCTGCCCATGTACGGCGGCATGGACCGGTCGGCCGCCGCTGAACTTCAGGCCAGTGACAAAAAGCTCATCGCGGATGCGACTCGCGCATTTGGTTCGGCGGAAAAGGCCTCGCAGGCGTGGGTGGGGCAGGGATACCGCTTCTATCAGGCTGACCAGTTGGGCATGGCGATGCGGCGCTTCAATCAGGCGTGGCTGCTGAACCCCGACAACCCCGAGGTCTACACCGGCTTTGCCGCGGTGCTGCATGACCAGGGGAAATATTGCCAGGCCATGAGCATGATGGACCAGGCGATCAGCCATGATCCGCCTACGTTCCAAGGCATTTATGCGGACGCTGGGCGCATTGCCGCGCGCTGCGCGGCGGACGACAAGACGTTGCCGCCCGAAGCCCGGGTGGCGGCAACGGCCCGTTCCGATGAGTGGTACCGCAAGGGCGAAGCCGTGGAACCGGACAAGGGCTATCTGTATGCGTCGTGGGCTACGGCCTATTACTGGCGTGGCCAGTATGACCAGGCGTGGGCGATGGTCGTCAAGTCTCGTGCAGCGGGCGGTAACCCCAGCCCGAAATTCATGGACATGCTGCGCGCCAAGCAGCCGGAACCCCGGCCGTAACGGTTGGCGCGCGTCTGCCTGCTCGGCTGCGGCCCCGCATTTGCGATATTCTGCTGCCCATCATGATCAAAGCTCTATGGTTGGCGTTGGGCTGCGTGATGCTGGCACTGGGCGTCATCGGCGCGTTCCTGCCGGTCATGCCGACGACGATATTTCTGATTCTTGCCGTGGGCTGCTTCTCGCGGTCGTCGCCGCGCCTGGAAAAATGGCTGCTCGATAGTCCCACCTATGGGCCGGCCCTTCGCACCTGGCGCGAACAGGGCGCCGTGTCGCGCAAGGGCAAGACGTATGCCTGCCTGGGTATGGCGGTGGGGTACGCGGTGTTCTGGTGGAGCGCGCATCCGTCCTGGTTGTTGGCCGTTGGGGTTGGTCTCTTCTTCCTTGCCAGCGCGGCTTACGTGCTGAGCCGCCCGGCGCCAAAAGCGTCCGATTCTCCCGATCGGTTCGGCCAACGGTCAGGCGATTGATATCTGCTTGAAAGACAAGGGTTTGGCGTAACGCAGCGAAATGGTTCGCGCCTTTTCGCCTGCTCGCAGCGGGCGCCTTCTCTGATGTAATGCCCCACAGTCGGGCTGTTCAAGCAGCGGCGCATCGTTCCGAAGGCGCCCATGGCCCGGGCAAGGATGCGTCATGTTGAACAAGCGTCGGGAACTTCTATTTGCGGCTATGTCGGGGGCGGCGCTGGGGTGGGCGAGTCCGTCATCCGCCGCCGCGACGCTGACCACGCAGCAAGAAATCTTGGACCTGTGGCCAGGCAATCGCGCGCCTGACGGGCGCGGCCCGGAAGGGTCTGAGCAGGTTAGCGCTAAGGGTTCCATCACGCAGGTGTCGCGGCCACGTCTTGTGGTCTACCGCCCGGCGCAACCCAATGGCACGGCGGCGCTGGTGATTGCCGGCGGTGGCTATGCGCATATTGAATGCGGAACGGAAAGCACGCCCACGTGCCTATGGTTGCAGGCGCAAGGCGTGACCGCGTTTGAGCTGGTGTATCGCCTGCCGGGCGAGCATTGGCCGGCGATCGCGCCTTTGCAAGACGGGCAGCGCGCATTGCGGGTGATCCGGGCGGCGGCAGGGCGTTTTGGCCTGGATGGCGGGCGTGTCGGCGTAATCGGTTTTTCCGCCGGCGGGCATCTGGCGGGCTTTACCGCCGCCACGCCCACCGTGTCGCATTACGCGGCGGTGGACGCGGCCGACAGCATGTCGTCTCGCCCCGATTTTGCAGCGCTGATCTACCCGGTGCTGACCTTCATGCCGCCGTTTGACCACACCCATGCGCGCCGCGAAATTGTGGGCGAACATCCCACGGCCGAGCAAAGCGCGGCGTACTCGGTGGATCATCTGGTCACGGCGCAGATGCCGCCGGTATTCCTGGCGCAAGCGCAGGACGACCCGATCTCGCCCGTCGATAACAGCCTGCTGATGTTCAACGCGCTGCGCCGGGTGGGCGTGCCCGTCGAGATGCACCTCTTTCCCCAAGGCAAGCATGGCTGGGGGCTGGGCAAACCCGGCACGCGCGTGCATGCCTGGCCGGACTTGTTCAAAGACTGGCTGGCGTACAACCAGTCAGTGTGAATGCCGAGGGTCGCCCCGCGTTTCAATCACCTTCAGATAGAGCGTGGCTGGCTCCAGGCAGCCACCGGTAGATAGTTGGCCGACCAGTTGCCGATACAGCTCTTGCCACGGCGTTTGCGAGGCGGGCGCCTGATAGGGAGGTTCCTGTTTGCGCCGCGCCATTTCGGCGTCATCCACCAAGGCCGTAACGCTGCGTTGATTCAAATCGACGCGGATCTTGTCGCCCGTGCGCAGCAGCGCCAGGCCGCCGCCGACCGCCGCTTCGGGCGACATGTTCAGGATGGACGGGCTGGCCGACGTGCCGCTTTGCCGGCCGTCGCCCAGGCAGGGCAGGGAATCCACGCCGCGCTTGATCAGGTGTGACGGCGGCGCCATGTTGACGACTTCGGCGCTGCCCGGGTAGCCCACCGTGCCTGCGCCGCGTATCACCAGGATGCAGTGCTCGTCGATGTTCAGCGCAGGGTCTTCGATGCGCGCGTGATAGTCCTCGGGGCCTTCGAACACGATGGCGCGCGCTTCGAACGCGTTCTCGGAACCCGGTTCGGACAAGTAGGCGCGACGGAAGGCTTCGCCCACGACCGACATCTTGATGATGGCGCTGTCGAAGAAATTACCCGACAGCACGATGAAGCCCGCGCGATGTTTCAGCGGCGCATCGCAGGTGCGGATGACATCGGCA
>Ga0256772_1000223_pt1 | contig 13262 bp, 1 predicted proteins | sample MC6MC0923MT_FD_186044 | JGI IMG/M metagenome (GOLD analysis project Ga0256772, IMG submission 186044) | Metatranscriptome of enriched soil aggregate microbial communities from Iowa State University, Ames, United States - MC6-MC0923-MT... | ecosystem: Environmental > Terrestrial > Soil >... | reverse complement strand
GTTGGATGAAAGCGGCAGGAGAACTGCGTCTGACAATGTGTGTACAATATTGCAAAGCAATGTATGATCAGCAAGGCACGCAAAAGGGCACTTGGTGACAGACTAAGATTGTTGGCGGGGTGTCGCAATGAGGAGTGGCATGAGGCATTGACATGTGTCAGCTGCAGGGCCTGACTGTGATGGCATCATTCATCACAAAACAAAGAGCAGAAAGAAAACCTGTCCAATTTCTTTGCTCCATGACATCATTCGATTGGTTTTCCAACTCTATTCTTGAGACTGTGCGTTGTTAGATGTGACTGCTTATTCGAGTTCGATCGCACCCATGTGCATATCCGAGTCGGATGATTGACGAAGGAAGGTGTTGCACAGGGAACAGATGGTGGCACTGGCAGGATTTAGCAACGTACATGCGCGACATGCAATCTCATCAGGAATGGGGCTCACATTTCTTGCTCGATAGCTTGATGCCTTCTCATCATCTTCGTCCTCAACTAATCCAGGTCCATTCCCTCCTGCTGTTGCTGCGGTTGTATCTGCCTCTGTGCGCATCTCGCAATCATCATCGTCGTCGTCATCATCATCATCCACCTCAGTGATACCAGCCGCCCTTCGTTGTGCCGCTGCAGCCTCCGCGCCATCCTCATGTGGTAAACGACGTGGAGGACCCGACACACTGCCATCACCATCATCCTCTTCATCATCAAACTCGTCATCAGATGCTGCACTAGTACCATTCGTACGCTGAGCCGTCGAGGGAACATTGATCTTGATGCCCGATGTGTTCAAACTCGTTGGCACACGATCATTGCTGCTGGGACTTTGACCAATTGCTTTACCGGTCACGACCAACTCCTGACCTGCATCGTTCGAGTTCGATGAGGACGCACCAACAGGAGGTGACTTGGATGATGAGGAGGATGATGAGGATGATGACGAGGACTGTGTTGGTTCAATGCATATCTTGCCACCATTTGCCTCAATGATGGATTTATACAGTGCATAGGTTGCTTTCCTCGCTTCACTGATCTTATTTGGATTCGAGTCCAATTTATTCGCCGCCGCTGATGATGCCGCCGCCGACAGCATGGGTGGTTTCGCTGCAAAGTGATGAATCCATGCATCGATCCATTGCCATGATCCCTCACGTATGGACATCATACGCTGAGCGAATGGTGCAGTCTCTTGCATGATGCGACACAGGAACTTGATGGAGATATAGGTGAAGCGGGTCGAATGATCACGATACAGCCACAGCGAATGTAAGACACCCGTATTCGGTGCCAACAGTTGATCATAGCGTTGGGATTGGATGGAATCATTGAGTGCGACGGTTGCCGCCATCAATTCAAAGAATGGTTTGACATTACTTGCATCACTCTTCAAGACGCCATTAATAATGATTTGAACAATCTCCGTCGACAAGGAGCGATTCTCATACATCATGTGCATGGTGAGAGGGATGAGATGGGTGACATCGGCAGATTGGAAGGCCTGAGCATACAGGTCCTTACACGTCAACAACTGATAATCCAACTCATCGAAGGACTGAGCGGCGCGATCAGTGATGGGCGCAGATGCATAGATGGAGGTAGGGGTGGATGAGTTGGATGGCGGGAGAGAAGAATCAGCTGCTGCTGCTGACGAAGAAGATGCGACTGTAGCACCATTCTTGTCCTGCACTGATGTATCAGCGGCGGTAGATGTTGCATCCGATGTTGCAGCAGATGTATCATCCTTCTTCGGTTCTGTCTGAGGTTGTTGTTGTTCCAATGGTGGTATGTATGCATCCGGTAGCATCGTTGGAGGGATGGGTAATGTTCGTTCCTGCTTCTCTCCTTTGTCATTGGTGATGATCTCCTTCGGTCGATAGCATGTACGTGCAAGTAAGCTGAGTGTATGAAGCAGTGGACCGAAGGATGGCTGGGTCACCATGTTGCCCATACTCACTCGTCGCTTCCTATTGGCCTTATCCGCCACAGCTAATGGAGATGCATCCTGCATATACATATCAGCCATGTTGGCCGCGACATGATGAGCGATCATGAAGCGTCGGCCTTGGACTCCACTCAACTCAACCAATTGTTCATACAATTGTAAGTACTCATGAAAACGAACCCAATGACGAGGTGCCGTCTCCAACAACAAGGAATGATGAAGGAGGAAGTAGCGCATGATCAGAGATTGGGAAGTCACTGCCTCGCCATATCCATTCTCACCACTCCATAAGCCCTTGGCAACCTCGATTGGGTAGAGGGTCTTGATTGCGGTGAAGATGAGTGAGAGTGTGGCCTTTCGAATATGCGATTCACGAGCAGACAGTAGCCATTCAACGATCAATGCTGGTGATGGCTGTGTCTTGCGCTCGGATAGTGGCAGCATCCATTCCTCCTCCTCCTTTCCACCCATGATGAAATATTCCAATAGCCAGCTCGATGTCTTCGTACTTGCTGCAACCAGATCACACAGGTCTGCTGCATAGCCACTCACAACCTTCTCCTCGGCTGAACGCAGCAGAGTATCGAAGAAGAAGAGACAGGTGAGACGGAACAGATCGAAGAGGCCATCGGAAGCAGATGGAGTGGAAGATGAAGGCGTGGCAGATACGGATGCGGATGCGGATGGAGTCACATCGGCAGGTACAACAGCTGCTGTTGCCGTCCCTTCTGCCAATGTTGGTGGAGCAAGTTGTTGAGTCTGATTCTGATTGTTGCTGATTCTTTGTTTACCCATCTTGACGACTTGTTGCATGAAGTTGAAATAATCCGCATTATAAATGAATCGATCCTCCATGAATTGTGCATTCTCTTTCAATACCTGCTGTTGTAAGCGTTGAGGGAGGATACAGGACAGTGGCAGATGCATGTAATCATGAGGGATGCCTGAGACGGCAGGTAGGGGTTGGCAACCGGCACCGATGGCAGTGGAGACGACAGCTGCAGCAGCGGCAGCTTCAGGGGCAGCAGAGGCAACCAATGTGCGTGCATCAGCTAGTGGAGATGGGGAGGGTGAGAGTGATGGTGACGGTGAGAGTTGCGGTTGATTGCTAACAGATGTGAGCTGTTGTTGATCAGCATACTGTTTACGTGCATGTTCAATGGCCTTCTTCGCCAACCCCTTCGCGCCACCATTGATCCGATATGCTCCCTCCCGTTCATAGCAGAGCATATAGGCTGATTTGATTCGTTCACTCGTCATGACACTTTCAATGCCCCAACTACTCTTCTCCGTCACCGCACTCTCACCACCATAACATTCGGCATCGAGATCACGATCAATATCGAATGGACGAATGGTCGTATCATTGAACTCATACCAACGACCTTCATGAATGGATTCACCTGAGTCATCGATCAAGGTCCGTTCCTTGATGAATGAGTAGTAGTGGCCACTCTGTGCGGAACCCGTATGCACCAATACTCCATACAATGTATAATTATAATATTCCGGTGGATGCAATGCATACTTGTCAGCAACGGGTGGAAGCAGGTCGATGTTCGTGGTTGTGGATGAGCCCTCGGTGACACAATTCTCCTTGGTTTTGGCAACGGCTTCCGCCAGCTTCTTCTCCGCCTCCTGTCTCGCGAGTCCTTCCTTCGTATATGGTTCCATATCGATTGTTCGAGGAAATTCGAAACGATTATTTAATTTTTCATGTTGAAATGTTTCAAAATTTAATTCAAAACGTTTCATATGAAAGAAGAGCGTATGGGGCAAGGTACCAATACACACACGCTTCGTCGTCTCCTCCACTTTACGATTGCATGCCGAACAGTTGATGCCACTCAACACTTCTCCTTCCACATACGATTTCAATGACTCATGTAGATTGGGTTTGCCCTTCACTTCCACACTCATCGTCATGAAGCTTTCACTCGACTCTCTCACACTATTACATCCACCATGACAAATCATTTGATTGATGAGTTTGCCTTCGAATAGACTGGCCAACAGTCCCTGGAATCGTTCGTCAGTCTTGAGTGCAAACTCCAATCGATCCATGAGTACATTGAAGAATTCCTGCGCATCTTGTTGGATGCGTGGATTGATCGGTTGACCGAACTCATCCTTGTATGTGCGCACGAATGGGGTCGTATCAATGAAGCTCTTATGGCTCGTGCATAGCTGTCCAAACAGACTCTGTAGGTGGTAGAGCAGGTCATCAGTGAGATCCGCACGCTGGGCCAACTTCTCCTCCAACTTCTTCGGCATCGCTTGGAGTAATCCAAAACGGAATGCAGGAACCATGAAGAATTGTTGGAGTAAGGCATTCATATAGCAGGTCGAACCAAGGTTGCGCAAACCAACATAGCCGAATGGAGAGATGACCAATCGATCAGGATTATAATCACCAAATGGACCAAACATCGATGATGACACCATGGCAGATCCACTCAATGCACCTGGTTGAGGTTGAGCTTGTGCCGGTGCAGCGAGACGTGTACGAAGTGCAGTTTGCTGTCGAGTGAGTAGACGATGAAGCTGTTGGAAGTTGGTTGGTGCATCGGTGCAGAGTGTGAGCAACAGTGAGAAAGCCAACTGACGACTCTCCTTCGTATGACAGCGTGGAGGAGGAGAAAGAGTGAACGAATCACCACCATCCTCTGCATTCGACGCTTTCAATGGCAATGAGAATAGGAAATCGAAGAAGAGTAGATAGACCAATCCTTTACGCTCACCATCTTCATCCACTTCCACTTGGTCGACTTTGTTCCCCCGCTCATCCATCGCCCACTCTCCCTCACCTTGTCCAACCATCGGTCTCAATTCCCTCAACTTCAACATGACTTGATTGACGAGTGAGAGGAGACCAGCTAAAGCGGTATCATGTGGGGGATTGGTGAGGGCCGAGATGAGACGAGCACGAAGAGACTGTTGAGACAGGGAATGACTATGAAGTGCAGAAAGTTGAGGAACCTCGCCACTGGGATGAGAGAGTAGTTGAGTCAGCAATAGATGGAGAAGATTGACCAGGTCCTTGCTATCACTCATATCCCCTTCCATACGACGCTCAACCAATCGAGAAAGGAGCCAGAAGAACTCGCGGCTATATACGGATGATGGTGCGGGCAGTGTGGCGGCACTGACACTGTCTTGATTAGTTGCTTGTTGAGGTGGTGAGTTTGCGTTCGCGGAGAGGTGCTGAAGGAGCAGTTGGAGGAAGAATTGCTGTGGCGAAACAAGCTTCTTGCCCGCACTGCCTTGCTCCTCACTACTATTGACGCGTAATCGTTGACAGATCTCATCAACGGCACGCACGAAGAGCTTTCGGAGCTTGGCTGATGGTGATTGGAGGACACGGAAGAATGAGGCCGATCCATCCCGTCCAACCAATTCATACAGCTGTGCCAACAGATTTGGATCATCAGCATCATGTCTTGGCCAATTGTGATCATAGATGAGAATATTGACGAAGCAACTCAGTGCTGGTTCAACCATCTCAGTATTGACATGATCCGCCGCAGTGGCATGTCGTGCAGAATCCGAGAATGTATCCTCATCACTCGTATCGGATGCGGGCGACATTGGACTCATTTCCGCTTGGCTACTGCTACTGACTGCAGCTGCATTGCCAGGTCTCGATTGATCACCCTCACCAGCCAGCAGGATGATGTGCCACAACACTCGTTGAAGTTGTGCAAAGTCAATCGACTGCAGGATGCTGGATGAGAATCCTGTCGACATCTGACGTGCAAGTGCAACCTGTTGCTGATGCTTGATGTTGCTCTTGTTGGTATCACTGTCGACACGCTCTCTCACTCTCACTGGTGCATCATCCGACTTCACTTCCTCAATCGTCAAAGTACTCCTTGGCATTGGGGGTGGGGGAGGTGACGCTGAAGCTCCATTCATTGGTGGTGCCGGGGGTGCACCCTCTCCAATGACCGGACCCGCCCCATTGAGGAATGGTCCATACACTGGTGCCGGCTTACACACTGGATGATACCCACCCGCTGCACGATTCTCCTGCTCGATACGACTCTGCTCAGCAGCCAATGCACTCTCCTCTTGCTTCATTTCTGTCTCACTCAACACATCCATACTTGTGCCACGGATACGTGTGACAAAATTCAAACCATTCACCTTGTCATTGGCTGCTGTTGCACCAACCATACCAGTTGTGAGTTGTGATTGACTGGTCATGGCGGCAAAGAGGTAATGATAGATAGTCTTGAGTAGCAGCGTCAAGCATTTCTTGCGTAATGTACGAGAGAGTGGTGTTGATGCTGATGCGGATGTTGCCGTCGACTTCTTCCCATTCATATCCTCCTCACTCGCTTCATCAGTTAGGTGCGCATTGACCAGTATGGAATAGAGATGTTGGAAGCCGCCATATTGTAAGAACTTCCGGCTCCACTCCTCACGCGCAGCAACCGATGCTTGACGATCCATGGTTGGAGGCGACGTAGGAGGTGTCGCCGCTGCCGCCGCAGCAGCAGCAGCAGTAGTAGTATGATTGGCAGCCTCAGCTGTTGCCGGTGCCACACTTCCATCTGCGGCGACTTGCTTCTCTCCATTAGCCGCCGAAGATGCTGCCGTTGGAGTTGGAGTCGGCGCCACTGCAGCACTACTAGGACCATTATTCTCCTCTTCCTGTTGTACCGGTTCAATGAGACTCTCCACAATCTGAAGTGCATAGAGGAGCTTATATACATTACGTGAGTCCAATAACTCATCCCATGACTTCGCAGTTGAGTTTACATTTGCATTGTCCTTCGTCTTCAGCTTGTCATGGGACGCATCCATCACTCCATTATCCATGACTTTCCCATTCGGCAGAACAGCCGCAGTATGATGCTCATCATGTTTGACTCCATCCAATGAGAATAGATTGCGATAGAGTTGCTGGTTGGATGGCAGACGTTGTAACAATGACCAAATCTGCTCACTCAATGAACTGCCACCTGCCAACGCTGAAGCAGAGGCAGATGCGGATGCGGATGCAGCGGACGACGATGACGCGGCGACATCGTCGCCCACTTCACCGTTCTCGCGGTCACTCTCATGATCGAGAAGAGCTTGGAAGAGGAGTGTGAAATAATCATTATTGGTCGCCAATAGATATCGTGGCATGACACGACTATTCTCCGCCTTATACTTGGGGTCGGCTCTCAGCTGCTGTTCTTCACGTATGATATCCTGTTCCTTCTTCAAGTCATTGCGATATCCATGCACTCGCAAGTCACTCCACACATTCTCGACACGATCGTTGCATGCATCACGATAGAACTCACAGAAGCCTTCAACACACAACTCATCCGGGTAGGACTTCACCCAGTCCGCTGGATTGTACTTCATAAAGATCGAATGGAGACGCTCATCCTTGGCGGAGGATTCACCGGCACCACATGCTAAGATATAGCCAGCCATATCCGATTTGGTCATCGTCATCCCACCGGTTGCATTCTTGTTCTCATGTTTGGCATAGAGGAAGAACACATCGGAAACGGCCTGTCTGAACTGAGGCGTCATGGACTTATCCGTTTCCAACAGTTCCACCTTCTTCACCAATGCCTGCTTTCGTGACACCAAGATCGATTGACCATGCTTCATATTCAACTCATTCAAATGGAGACGATTCAATGAAGGAGTCAAGGCACGTCCAACCATGTACAGCGTCAATGCATCCATCGGAATGAGGAGTCGATTACTCAACTCACTTCTCAGATCGAACAACGTATCATTCGAATGGACATACAATTCCAACTTGTTGCTTCCGATGAGTGCCTTCGCTGAGGGAATGGTCGAACAATTAATATACAATTTCATTCTCCTTCCTCTCGTCTGTGTTCCATGACTTCTTAATCCACCCAGACCACGAAGATTCTCGGAGGTATCCAACAGTTGATGCAGGAGGGCGAGACAGCGGCTGGCACGCTGAGCAGATGGACCACTGCAGCTGGACGGTGAAACATCATTATCGTGTGTATTGGTTTGTGCACCACCATCACCATTCGATTCTGTTCCCTGTACGATGTCTCTCTTGAATGTTTGGATACACTTCTCAATATAGTGTTTGCGAATGGCCGCAATTCCTCCATCGGCTTCAGTTCGAACCTTCTCATCCAAGCTGGTGGGACTATAGATTCGATTGAGGAAATCCGCGGCTTTGTTCACGACCTCCTGCATCGAGCTCACATGGACGCTGCGTCCAGTCGATGGTGCGAGGCTCGAGGTGGGTGTATCCAGACAGATACGCCAGAGTGCATCAAACCCAATCAAACCATGGAAGTCATGGATAATAAACTCTCCATTCAATGCTGCAAAGGATGCAGAGGACATGACATCCGTTGAAGATGAAGAAGAGGACGACGAGGAGGAGCTTGACGGTGTCTGTGCTTTCATCTCCAATTTTCCATGCTTCTGATTGATGGCCAAGAACGCTTGTTGGAAGGCCAAATAATAATTCAATTCCATACAACTCGGATCCAGATTGGGCAGGAGAAGTTCATGGAAGATATGATCGAGTAGCTCAGGCGAGTCGAAGAATGACTTTGGCTGAGGAGGTGGAGGTGGTACATATGAGTACGAATGCAACTTGACGGGTGCTTCATATGGCACATGAATCACACAGTTATTACGAAGCCAACGAAGGAAGGTCTCTCGTTCCGCTGCAGACAGACTCTCCGTATAAAATAATTGCCAAAGACGATCAATGTGTTGTTGGGTCAATTTCAGACCGGGTGGAGATTGTGCGACGGAGGATGTTGCAGGACCAGGAGGTGGAACTTCGGGTGGAGGGCTCGCACTAGATTGAGATGGTGCACCAGGATCAGGTGAAGCCGAGGCCGATTGTGTTGATGAAGCCTGCTCAGCAGCTGACACAGATGTGGTAGCTGGAGCACCAGGTGACGGGCTCGTTGCCGACACATCAATTGTCGCCTCTCCAGGTGTCTCCGTCTCCGTCTTCTCCTCATCCTGTTCCTGCTCCTGCTTCTTCTCCTCCTGTTCCTTCTGTTCTCCGGCGACTTCAACAAGTGGTGGAGCTTGTAATGTTGGATCCGGCATGGTTGGTGCAGTTGTCATCAATGCAGGATTGATGACTGGAGGTGGAGCGCTGCTACTGCTACTTGAGCTTGCACTTGCACTTGAACGTTGATGAGGGAGTGGTGGTGGAGTCGTTGAGGGCTTCTTCGTTGGCACTGAGCCGCTGTTCGAGTGGACCATCAAGTATTGCAGGAAGTTGATCCGATCTTGTACCTGTTTCAGGTAGCTGGTCTTACTGGATACTTGCATGGCATTGACATGTGGAATCTTGCGTGGTTTGCCTGGTGGTGCTGTGGATGCTCCCAACGCTCGTTCGGCCATGCCCCTGGCGCGTGACTTGAATCTCGACATGTCTTCAAACAGCGCTTCCATCAATCCAAAACATGAGTCCAAATACAAGATGACATGATTCTGTGTCTGCTCCTCTGCACTGGTCGTGGATGATGAAGAGGATGCCCAATACGTGTTGATGGTTTCCGGGAAGGAGTCATTGAGTTTGGTCATGAGTGCGAGTGTATGGGGGATGCTACTTCCATTTCGCAGGTTCTCCACCACACACTTCTCCAAATATGGTAGACGCATATTCCGATGACTACTACATAGCTCCTCCAATCTCGTTCGTGCCGTTGCACGAATCTCATCACTGGCTCCTCCCTCATCCTTCATGGCTGCCCACAACAGTTCAGTCGCATGCCTCATGGCTTCCGGGCCGGCTCGATGCGAGAATTTCGTGAGCTCATGGATGAGATTCAAGGTACCAACAGTGTAATCTGACATTGGGATACATGTTGCCACGAGATGGAATAGATGGTTGATGTGTGAGAGAGAGAGGTTCCATGCAATATGATCCAATACTTTATAGATGACCGCCAATCTCATCTCATCCGCACGATTCATCGCCAGCTCCAATGATCTCCATATCAAATCTAGATGTGCCGTGGTCAACTTTTGTTCGCCAGCAATAAACTTGAGTAGGTCGGCGGATTTCCTCATCAGCTCCGGATGGCCCTCCGATCCATAGCATTCTTCCAACACACGATGGGTGGTGATCCATTCCACATACTGCGCCGAAGACAACCAGGAGACGGAGTAGGTTCGTCTACATGCCGTCGCGTACTCACACAGATAGCTCATCCCATTCATCCTCCTCTCGACGATGGGACATTTGAATCGTTTAAATGCTAGTTCCAATTGGAATGCATCGAGGAATGCGGTCACATCTCGCGTGGAGTATACCCGGGGTAACATGCGCTCCAGGGCCTTGATGATCTCCTCCAAGTGATCCTTCGATAGGCCACGTAATTCAATGTCATTCAAGCCCAACAATGTCTCACATACCGCCATGCGAAATCGAGGGAAGAGTCGATACGCCAAATCTGCACTGGCCAATGCTGCCGTACGACTGACTGCTTCCACCATCTTCCTCAATGCGGAGATGGGCATACTGGCCTGGTTGCTCGCGGCTCCATGCTTGTGCACGAGTCGTTGGATCAAGAGATCGAAGCCGCCATGTACACGTTGGAAGTAGTCAATATTTTGCACGAGGAACCAACTGCCCCATTCCTTGCCTCTCCAGAAAGCAAACCGTCGTGAGGTATCCGTTGAATCATGGAACTTCTTCTCGGCTGCAGTGGCACTGGCGATCATTGCTCCAACATCCTTGCCTCCGATGGCACGTGTACGGTATGGAGCCAATCGCTCACTTGTACGACAGATCCAATCATTGGTCGCATCGGTCCATCCATCATATCGTACGAGTATCATGGCCGCACCTTTCGTATCGACATCAATGACCGTGGCCGTCCACCACTTGCGCATGGGATCACACACATCGAGTCGGTCGCCAACCTTCAACTCCAAGCGCCACGCATCAACCAATGGACCCACACGAGAGAACAATGGCGCAAAGCGCTCCGGGGCCTGATGCTTCGGAATCCACTCCATGCTGAAATCTGATTGTCCCTCATATGCAACACGCCACTCAGGAACGAAGGAAGAAGATACTGCAGTGGTAGATGACGACGAGGAAGAAGAGGCTGATGATGAGGATGGGACAGGGGGACCTCCTGGAGCAGTTGCACCAGGTTGTGTCTCAGCTCCTCCTTCATTGCTTGTTGGTTGCTGACTCTGGCCTTCTGCGGGTGCCGCATTACCCTCGCTCTGTGCCTTCACCGTTTGGGCGGGTTGACCAGCCGGAAGAGGAGGTGGTGGTGGAGGCGGGTTACGTTCATCAATGATTCTTGCACATCTCCACAATGGTTCTTTCTCTCCATTCTGTTTGACATCCATCCACATATCCACATGTAGCTTCTCACGCCACTCTCGCATCTTGGCTGAGTCCGGTAGGAGCGTGGGGTCGGAGGGTGGCATGGATCCAGGCATCGGCTCCATCCTCGTTTGGCCATGGTATCGATAGAATGATTTGGAATCATCAAATAAGGAATCAAGTAGATCCATCATCACTCCATCCAGATCACGATTATTCAACGTCTGTGGTGCAGTGCTTGTGCTAGTCGTCGTGGGCGCGGCAGCAGTTGATGAGGATGGTGCCGAAGCTGGGCTCGGTGATGCGCGTCCAACATTGTTTGATGGTGATGGAGAGTTGGCTGAAGGTGATGAGAGTGTTCGTGATGAAATCGTGGGTGATTGATAGCTGGCACCACCATCACCAGCCATGCTACGTGCAATCGAGAGGAAGGATGGCGGAGGCTCCGTTGGGGCTGGAGATACAGATGGACTGGCCACACCTTCTACAACTACATGCATATTACCCGCTGGAGACCTGGTAACTGTGCCGACCTCTCCAGATGTGGTAGTCGTAGTTGTGTTGCTGGATGAAGCAGCATCTCCAGTGGTGGGCTTGGTTGGCGCCGCAACATTGCCCATGGCTGCTTTCTCTTCTTCAGCTGCTTTCTTCTCTTCACCAACGGCAGCATTGACCTGTTCGGGCTGGGTAGCGGATGTCGCTGCACCAGGTCCATTCTCAGATTCAGTGGTTGGCGGTGTTGTCTTGGTTCGTTCTTCCATTTCTCTCTCCTTCTGTACTTGTTCGACTCTTGCTGCATCCATCGCTGTTGGCGGTCCATACTCCACTGGTTGAGCAATGGGCAACTCCACGCCACCAACAGATACGGTACCAACAGGTGGACTACTGGTTGTTTGAGCGGTGAGCACGACTGTTGGCGGTGTGGGTGGTTGGAGCAATGCGATGGGTAGAGATGCGGGCTCAGGGAGTGGGTAGAGTGGCTGGGGCAAGTTGCGTGTATGATGTTGGGCAATGATATCCATCATCCTTCTCATGATGGTTTGTACCATCTGTTCTTCTCCTTCCACGACAACTCTTGCTTGTACTGCATGTAGCAGTTGCAACAGGACATCACGAATGACATGTCTGGTCGCATCCTCACCGAGGCTCCCACCCAACACTGAATCGAGTAGGCGCAAGGCTCCACCAAGCTCCGTCTTCGTGTCAGTGAGGACATCTTGCATCCTCTTGATCATGGCAGTTGTCTCCTTCTTGAATTCTACCATATCTGTGACAGCTGGCATGAGTTCCGAGCTCACTGATGATTGCTGATCTTGGCTGGCAGTCGATGCTGCAGCCTGTGATTGTGACTCGCCACCACCTTGCATGACCTCACTGGATTGTTGCATGATGGGTAACGGGAGAGATGAAAGGGGAGAGGCAGCTCAAGGCGGAGAGGATATTATGGATGCAGCGTTGCTGGTGAGCGGAGATGTAGTGTACTGCTTTACCAGGTATTGTGATCTCACCAGCTCCACGATGATGATGATTGATGAGGTGTGTGACGCTTTTCTTCTGGCTCAATGCTCAATCTCACCTCCACAATCCTTGACAAACACTTGCCCTCTTAATAACACCAACCTCTGTTGAACTGAAACAGACGTTGAGTTGAATCTGAGAGACAGTGTTGGTGAGTAGTGACGTGAGTCTGTCTGTCTGTCTGTCTCGGATGAGCTTGGCTTCAGTGAGGGCTGACTCCTGTTCCTTGCTTTTGCTCTGATTCTGTCACGCTGCACTGCCACCGCATCGAACTCTCACCCCGTCGTCAACTCGATGGGGAAATATACAATTTCTCCAACATAAGCACGGTAAGCTTATAACTTCCAAGATTATATAGAAAATGAAGTTTGTTGTAGCATTATGATGTTAACATGCACCAAATTGTCCGCATTGGCATCCACCCGTCCAAAAGTCCCTTGTTATGACCAAGTCCACAAGGACGGAGAGAGGATAAAAGGCTGACACTCTG
>Ga0256772_1000205_pt1 | contig 13742 bp, 2 predicted proteins | sample MC6MC0923MT_FD_186044 | JGI IMG/M metagenome (GOLD analysis project Ga0256772, IMG submission 186044) | Metatranscriptome of enriched soil aggregate microbial communities from Iowa State University, Ames, United States - MC6-MC0923-MT... | ecosystem: Environmental > Terrestrial > Soil >... | reverse complement strand
TGCTCGGCGCCATCGTCCTCGACCTTGACTTTGAGCAGATGCATGATTCAGAATAGAATCTGATGCTAGCAATGATGAACCTGGAGAACATGGCTATGGATGTGGAATTGCTCTCCGCGCTGACATCTATATGGAAGTTGGCATCACGACAGTCACTGGCGAGAGAAGAGCAACGTAAAACTTGCAAGAGTGGACAAGTAGCTGGGAGTTAATGTAGGATGCAAAAAGGGGGAACCTAGAAAGTAAAAGACCTAAAATGGGTGCCACTGGGCAAAGTGAGCGAGTATTAGTGTACTGATAGCGGCGTTTGTGCGTGTGTTATGTTGTGGTGGTTGGGCCAGGCGACCTGGGATTAGCGTAGAGTGGAGTACATGGTGTTGAAGATTTGACTAGATGTTAGTGTTTGTCCTTCTTCTCGTGAGTGTTGACATGGAGTCTTCTCGTTCCGTGATCTTAGCTTGTAATCTTGCGACATTCGCTCCATCCTGCAATTTATTGACTCTATTCTGATATTGCTTCCTCTCAATCTTGATCGCCTCCTCGGCCTGACGAGTGTTGATCGTATGAGCGGCAGCTTGATCAGACTCATACTTCACGGCAAGCAAACGAGTCGTCACCCATCCCGCTTGATCCGGTATGATGGACATGAGGAGAACTTTGATATAGCGTCAGCCCAAATACGAGCATGGAGAGATCACGATTGCTGCTACTGTACGAACGCCATTGCAGACTGGTATGGAATATGAGCACACAGTTGGTAATGATAGAAACGAAGCTCAGGAAGGTCAAGATAGAGACCCAAGCTCCAATGTCCGCAGCTCTCTCCTGGATTGGTCTTTGCGCGATGTGGATATACTTATGTAAGAGTCCATGTCCGTTGAGTGCCAATGAACCGATCACCAACAGTGGAGCAGCGGGGAACACAGCAGAGAAACAGGTCACGTATCCAATCTGTGTAATTATCTCCAAATATTGGTCGAGTAGACTTGGCGATGTTGGGCGTTGAATCTCCAACTCCGCGCCAAATTGGATGGAGTTGAGCGACGACTCTGTGCCGAGCTGGTACGTGATAGAAGAGGATGAGGTAGAAGAATCGCTAGTGGAGAGGGGTGCGGATGATGGAAGTATCGCTCCGCTTGATGGCTGATGTTCCTCCATACTCGGAGCGACAAGTGACATATCAATGCGATGTTGATCAGTGGGTGGGAGCTGTGATGGTGATGTGGCGGCAGTGGGTCGTGGCTCCTCCGCTTCTCCTGCCCCATCTTGTTGTGATGGAGTGGCACATTGGTCCACTGAAGCGTCAGGCTCAGACTGCTTTCGATCATCCGTCGACAGCTTTCCATCCATGTCTTCCGTTGCACTGCCAGTCCATGCTGCCTTTCGTTTGGGTGGGTCGATGCGAATAATGGAGACGGCAGCGGTCGAATCGTTCGTGCCCTCTGTCACAATGACGCGAGATTCAGGACGAAGAGGAGACGATGCCGATGATTGCGCAACTGCACCTGACTGGGGTCGCACCGTACCATTCGCAGTCTTTCCATCGTGTACAATGTCGGTTTGTGTCTGTGGCATCGTTGAGGTAGCAGACTGTGCGATATCGTGCACCATGGCAGTTCGCCGAGGTGAATGTTGGGCCGACGCAGGTTGCGATGATTGAGACGCAGCACTCGTTGCTGCCTTATTGGCGATCATCGTTGTGAATCTCGCCTCTCTCTCCTTTCTTAATTTCCGTTTCGTCATGACGAATATGACATATGGCAGTGCATCATCAAGCAGTAGGCCAGTGAGTGTTCGTGAGAGCATGATGGAGACGAGTTGAGTGGCGAGCTCCGCTGCGGCATCATCAGGATCGGCAGTGAGGGACAGATAGAAGAGCGCGAAGTAGCTGTTGACAAAGGCGAAGGAAAACACCTTGATGATCTTGGCATTGGAGAAGGCATATTGAGTGCGATGATTCTCCCAATTCAACACAAAATCGGTGTAGATATTGTACAGAGTGTGAAAAATCTTCATGCTTGCACCGCTAATGACACCGATTGCTGCTGGCCAGTATGTTGTGAAGTTCTCACTGGGCGAGTATTGTGCATCCTTCAGCTCCAATAAGAGAAGATTCCATGCGATGACACCAGCGACCCATGCTAAGGTCAGGATAGAAGTAACGAAGAGCTTGACGCCATAGAGAGTAAGAGGGTAGAAGTCCTCCACTGCTGAAGTGATCGGGTTGGTGCGCTGCGCAATGAGATGAACAATACCTTTGTCATTGTCCTCTCCAGCGTACACATTCGCGCCAGCGTCTCTCATCTGTCGTTGTTCAAGTGTGTCCAGCTGTGTATCGGCAGGGATAGGTGCATGTGCATGTGTATGTGCATGTGCAGGAGTGTTGGTAGCAGCATTTGTTTCATTCTCATCGGGTGCCACTTTGTTTGTCCGTCGTGTGCAGTTGCATTTCGCCTTGAGTTTACTCCACCATCGTTGTACACGTGATGGTGTCTGAACGGGTACGACAGCAGGTTCAACACGGCAGCTGACTTTCATCGCACCAGTCAAACTCTCCTGAACCCACCATTCCAGATCGAATAGCCATGAGGGAAGCAACAGATAAGCAGGATCAAAGGCTGGAGGTGGAGGAAGGGGATGGGACGGTACAATGCCTCGTCGTTGCATCTTCTCGAATCGTCGCTGTTGAGTCTCTGCAACCTTCTCTTCAAATTCTCTCTTCCTCTTATTATATGCCTTCCTTGTCATCGTCACCGTCCATCCTTTGAACTGTGGCCGACATGCCTCTGTCTGCTGCATGCCGAGTGTATTGTACGTGTAGGCGAGTTCACTGCTCTTACGATGCCAACGGTCAATACACACCGTTGACCAACACATGACCAGTAAGGAATTCCATGGTAGGGCGGCATTGTTCGAGCCATAGAGGAGGGCGATAATCGTCAGTACGAGACCAGGAAGGAAAAGAATGAATTGCCACAGTAGCGTGTAACTGACGAATGCGAAGAAGAATGCGACACGATCGCCGGCATAGGAACGAAGCAATGAGAGAGCAGTGAAACCACGGATGACATGCTCACCCTCTCGTAAGGCAAATCGGATCGCTTCACGAGTGAATGGCTGGGTCATTGGTGCAAGCCAGCGCTCCTCGTCCTTCTTGGGTGGTTCAAACGCAACTTGCTGCTCATCCTTCTCACCCAGCAGCATGGCTTCACTCAATCCAATCTCTTCCGCCAATCGACGTCGCTGTCGTCTCCATGCCCTGTCATTCTTCTCCGCTGTAGATATGTACATATGTCTCCATGCATGTTCAATCATCTTCTTCTCCTTCTCACTGTGCATGAGTGAGATGGCGTGAACCTCACCACGCGCCACAAGTTGCAACACATTGAATGAGGCAGCGGCGGACAGCAGACTCTTCACTTCATCCACACTCGGGTCCATCACGCCACTGGACTTCACCTGGTTGGTCGGTTCAGCGACGGGAGCACGTGAGCGTGAGTACTCATTGACTTGGGCGGAGACAGCATGACTGTTGGCACGAGAGTGATTTCTTGACGGACGGAACGAACGATGCGGCACCATGAGACCCGTATTCTCCATTGCACCATCATCGTCAACCTGTGGCAGCGCGGCATCGTTCAACGTCTTCATCTGACTCCTCTGACTCCTATTGGTGCTGAGCACAACGGAGGGTCGGCGAGAGCGCGCTCGTGCCTTTGCACTCACTGGCCGTGACGGCGACAACATGACGCCCCCTTGGGCGGTTTGACTCTGACTCTTTTTCCTCCTCTCCTGCTGCTGATATGCGACCGCTGCTCTCAATGCTTTGAGTGCTTCAGCCACTTTGATCGCCTCACTCTTGACATTCCTCTCCTGCACTGCTTTCTGCATGTCCGTTACATGTTTGAGACTGGTGCCAAGTCCGGACAGTATGCGCATGACCAGTGCCTGACGCTGAGCACTAGTGAAGGGAGCACGATGAAGATGAGGATCATGACGAAGCTCAGCTGGCAGGGTCACACTACTGGCAAGACGACGAAACGAATCGTATTGACGATCATCCTCCAATGCACGACTCGAACTCTCCAATAGAAGACGGGAGTATGCAGCACTGATCAGCAGCATCTTCGTCTTATCTTCATCATCCTCACCATCGCACGTGTCATCACCTTCATATATCTCCACTGCCAAGCCTTGCTTCTCCAATGACTCCGCCACTTCCTTCATCTTCTTCTCCATGAATGCTTGCTTCTTCATCTCCTCCTCATCTGTCTCCTTCTTGCCTCTGCATGCGATGATCCTCCAGCATGCATGTGCGGCCGATTTGAATGCTTGTTCGAATACATCCGTCTCAATCAATCGAGGTTGAGCGAACACGACGATGGCGTCAATACCCAGTGGGGAGAGGCCCAATGCGCGCTCCCAGTGACGGATGATACGAAGAGTCGGCAGGGTCAGACCATAATCACGAGGAGTCAAACCTGAGCCATCAGGCAAGAACAGCTCACGGACACGTGACAGCAGGGAGGGTGGAGCAACGGCAAGTTGCTGACTCAACGGTATCATCTTCTCACAAGCTTGAATGATTGCCTGCCGTTCGCCCTGCGTCTGTGAGTGTTGGTATGAGAGTGTCTGTATTTGAATATCCGTGTCATTCGGTTGTACGATGTCAGCTGCATTCGAATGGTAGAGCCCATGCTCATCCACATGCTGCAGCCAGGTCATGGCACCAAAATCACGCCCACCATTCCAACGCTCCTGACCGTGACGACGCTGCCGATGAAGCTGATAAGGACGATTGGCATTGGCATGGGCATTGGCGTGATCATTGTCAGCTGGGGGCTTCACCACTTGTCGCTTGCTCCATAAAATGCGTTGAAGTTTCGCCTGTTCTCTCTCATTCTCAGCCAAAGCCCGTTTTGCCGTGTCCATCTGATTGTCCAATATCTGTTTGATGAGTGGATCCTCCTCTGGTATGGCGGCCAGATGCTCATCGCTCCACGCATCAAGCAAGAAATACCACCAACAATTGGTGGAAGAGGGAATTTCCAAGCTGGCGGGACTTGGATTAGCATCATCAACGACGTTAATGGCCGAGCCAGAATCGCCTTGCTGCACGGGATCCACGACGCTAAGCTCAGCGTTGCCAACGCTGTCTTCAACATCTGGTGGAGCCTCATCTTCAACCTTTTTTCCTAATCCTTGTTCGAGCTCCACCCCCTCCGTGTAATTCGGCCCCTTCTTGACTTGACCATCAACGAGTATATAGACACCTTTCGCTGTGTACTCACTCCTCTTCCCTTTGATGGCCACACTCAGCCATATGTCCTCTTCATCCTCCTCATCAAAGTCATCCTCATCATCATTGGTGGGATCGTCATCATTCAAGTTGATGTATTGCTTATATTGTTTGGATGTGACGAATCGTGCATAATCATTTCTGAATCCCATTCCGCGCACGTCACACCATATACGCGGCATATTCTTCAATCCCCAATTCTTCACTGCTGGACTGATGTAACCGTGCGGGGAGGCCTGAATCACATCAGGACCACAGGGGTCCGGCGGCACTTCATCATCATCAACATCAACACCACCACCACGAACGCGGCCACCAGCAGCAGTATAAGCAGCAGCGGCATCCTGAGCATCCTGATGTCTACGCTGCCGTTCCCTTGCCGCCATTGACATCGTCATCGACATGAGAATTTCTTCAGTCGGAGGAGAGAGGGCTGACGGTAGCACACATTCACCATGAGCATACCAGCCGCATGCTTCGCATTGGTATAGCTTGACTCCCATCGAGCACTCTCCATCGCATACCATACAGATCGTTGAGCATGGTGAAGTGTATGGCTTGAGCAGGATGGGATGATGATGGAGATGACGAAGGAAGAGAGGAAAGTCATTGACACCACTGGATGAGGCGTCGGCGGGAGGAGAATCAGAGATGGAGGCGAAAGCTTCAGCGTCTGCGAGAGTCGATGATGGTATATATGGCATGTTGCTGAATTCCTTTGAGCGTGGATGTGGCATGGTGTTGGGTAGGGGTGCGAGTAGGTGGAGTGGTTCATCATTGTAGACCTGTTTGTCTCGTTGATTATAGATGGCATCCTGCACCACATGCATTGTTGTCCATGTATCCCGATCATTACTTGCCTGCAGGATCCATGAGCGTGGGTCATGATGAAATTTGAATGGTGACATCGTGTCACTGGATCCAATCCATCGTGCGAATTCATAGGCATGAACCTCAACCGGCATAGAGAAGGATGCGATGAGCTCACTCACCCCTTCGACACCGATCGCACCATCGATGAAGAAGCTGTCCATACCATGTGCATCCACTTGGTTCAATGCATCCAGACTACTCTTCGTCACACTGTCGGATGGCAGGACGAAGCGAGGATTCGACCAACGGGAGGGGATTAGGCGACTGCCACCACTGTCTAAGAAACGGATGGCACTCAACGCTACTGCGCGAAGTGGATTCAACTCAAATGAGGGATAGATATCGAGCCGATAGTAACGAAACGCGCGACCGCTGCCGCTCAGTCCATCACCATCACTCGGCTTCTCGTCACTGTGTGATGCTGCATGAGTGCTGTTCGATGATGCGTCTCCATGAGGTCCGTCTTTCTCTTTCCCAGTCTTCTCCTCGTTGCTGGATGTGCTGGGCGTCTGCGTTGTCTGAATGGAAAATTTGCCGAGTGACTCCGATGTTTGCGTTGCTGGCCTCTCCACTGTATGTGTGTGTAGCAGCGTCCATGCTCTCTGCTCCTCATCAGACTTTGTTGCGAGTCGATCCCCATTCATCTGATAGTGGCATGCCGCCTGCTCATCGTCTGTCGCATATAATGACCAGCCAGTCGGTGTGAGATTGACGTACATGGCATCTCCTCCGATCTCATACTCAGTGACACATTGGGCCTCAGGGAATTGGAACAGGAGGCTGGCACGAGGGTAGCGAGCAAACGAACGCCGACAACCGACACAAAAACTCTCAAGCTCAGTATCCTGCCACTCAACTAGCTCAGCTGCCTTACGCAATCCATCGTTTGTCTCGGGATCACACCATGATGAGCTGGCGGCATGACGCTTAGGTTGGAGTTGAGTATGATCGGCACCGAAGAATCGCACAAATGCGAATGTGTACTCAAATGCATATGAACGAATGTCCGAGAAGAGGAAGCGCCAATGCTTGAAGCCCGATGAAATGTCACGCTCGACAACGTGAAAGAGGCTGGAGAGTGACATGCCTCCAACCAACGATACCAACTTGTTGCTACCTGCGGCAGTGGCAGCAGCCTCCTCGCCCTCCCTCAATACTTTGAACCGGCCATGCCCTCCAGCTCCTCCACCACCTCCTCGTCTCGTCATGCCACGAGCCGCAAAGGACGTCGTACGATGGAGGACATGCCAGCGGCGGGTTGGAGCATCCTCATCATCGTTGGTCGCGCTGAGTTGCCATCGTCGCGGCCGAGTATGCCACGGTTGATTGGCATAGTACAATAATTCATAATGCGTGACCACACATGGGTAGGGGAGGGAGAAGCAGATGAGGGATTGACCACTCCTCATGCATGCAGAGGAATTGTCAAGGTCAGACAGAGGTCGATTTGGTAGCGTGGCGTAGTGTACATTGCTGATGGGCAGCACCGTGTCATGATGGTCGAGACGAATGCCAGCAATGCCTAATTCACTCACATTGCCTTCTTCACCGGTCTGCGAGTCTCGTTGGTGCCCTTGCGTCGCGACTTGTCCTTTTCCATCTTTCTCTTCCATCCTCCTTCGTCGTCCCTTCCATATGATGAGTTGGAAGTATTTCCATGGTCGCTGCATGACGGGTATGTTGATGTTGGGTGTTGGGTGGATGAGCATGCAGAGGATGGAATGGATGAGTGAGGCATCTTGATGAATGGCCACTAGATGCAATAAACTGCGACCAGAGGCGAGAGTGTAGGTGGAACTGGCAGCGGATGATTGAGAGGAGGATGATGCTGATGGTTGGGGTTTGCGTGCGGAGAGTACGATGGCCTTTCCATCTTCCACGCTCATCCCTTGTCCAGTGTAGTCACCGTTGTCAGCCTGTTGGCCATCATGGTTTTGTGCGAGCTCGATGTTCGTCCTGAAGTTGAGTGCGTCAAACGACCAATTCTTGACTGCATGCAGCAGATCATCGAAACGGAAGCGACCCTCAGCTGACAGCAGATGGCACAACACAATATACCGCTCACTGCGTTGACGATCCAATTCACTCTGATACAGATGAGGAGCAGATACTGAAGATGACACACTCATACCAGTGCCATTACCATTCCCATTCCCGTGAGTGTTCGCATTGACATTCGCGATCGCCGGTGCATCGCCCACAGCTATTGTACGATGCGATGGTTTGGTTGCTGCTTGCATGGCCGCATCCAATGCCTGGAATCGATTGAGATAGATCTCCTTCAACTTGTCAATGCTCACGCGACCACTCTTATGATCCTTGACAATGTGCGCAGCCGCACCACAGATGTCACAATAGAAGCGGGTGCAAGTCTGACAATAGTAGGTAAGCACACCCCAACATGGCGCACTGCATCGAGTCTGACATTGACTCAGATCCATGCCCACTCCTGTGCCCGTACCCGCACCCATACCCGTGCCCATCGCCGCTGCATCCATGTGAAATCGTACATATGTATTGAATCCTCCACTGCCGCTACCACTCGCATTCGCGTACTCCGTATGATCCAGCAAATTGACCGAATCATGCCCCAACGCAGCAGCGACCAACCGATCATATTCATGGCGCACGATGGAGAGAGTAGAGAGGGTGAGTGATTTCAGCTGGACTGGTGACGATGAAGAAGGGATGAGAGAAAGGGACGCAGATGAGGGCTGCAAGGAGATTCCTTTGTCATTCGCCTTTCCCTTCGCCTTATTGTCCTTTGTATTTGTATACTGTAGATAGAGTTGTTCCATGAACATTTTCGCATCTTTCTTTGCCTCATGTTTCGTTCCCATCCACTCTTGAATGACGATCTGAATCGCCGCTCGTGCGAGAATATCCGCACTGTTGGCAAGTGCCGGTATGGGCTTACATTGAATGACGCCCATCACACCCTTGGAATAGCTGGCGATGGCACACGCTGTCAGGAGACTGTACTGATCGGCAATGGTAGGGTTCATGTGCAGATATTGACTCCTCTCATCACGTGCCAACTGGAGGATGAGATTCTTCTGATGATGGCGAGCGAGTAATGGCAAGAGTGACATGATGACTTGAGGACTGATCTGATCATGGAAGAGTAATTGAGTTTGGGCATGTGGATGCTTCAACATATATGGATGAGTGAGTGCTGCGTAGAGTGCTTCAGCAGAGGCAGCGAGAATGCAATCACGAGAGAAGAATGAGAAGAGACATGCAATCTCTTCCCACGCAACACTCATGAACTCACGACTGCTCGTCAATTGTCGCACGAATAGAGCGATGAGATGTTCTAACTCCGGTATCGATTTCATGTCAAGGTCACCCTCCCTGTCAAGGTCCCACTTGTGCTCCTCCTCCTCCTCCGCACCGTCACCGTCACCGTCGGCCTTGACAACTTTCCGTCGTGATGCTTGTCGTACGAGTTTGGTTGGCATGGTCGTGATCATGTTGCCATTGTCATTACCATGTCTGTCCTTCCAATTCTGTATTCGTTGATAGAGGTTGGCCACATGGCGTGCCAGAGTGCGACAGATGGCCAACTTGGTCTGGCTGGGAAGTTGCTGGTTGTGACGAAGGAGGAAGAGAGGAGTCGGGGCATCGACATCCAGAGTGCGACCAGGAAGGGAAAGAGGGAAGGCAGCAGATGGGGAAATGGAAGAGGATGAAGATGAGGCAGTAGGCGCAGAGGAAGGGATATCGAGCTTCGTACCAACCTTATCAGCGGGTTGTGCAAGGAGAGCAGTGGCAGCATTAGTTGCAGCGTGTGGCGTTGCGGGTCGTAGTGATGATGCGCCTCGTGTCAACAGCCACTTGACGAGTCGATGTGAGCACTGTGCACTGGCGCATGCCGCATGCATGACGGAATAGCCATTGAGTGGGTCAATCTGTGTGCAATGATAGACATCATCAATGGAGACAGGGATTTGCTTCTCTCTCGTTCGAAGCGAATCGTCGGGATCAAGTGTGGGGAGTTTGACCATATGATCCAATGCGAATCGAACGAGTGCTGTATCACCGCTGAATGCTGACACCACAGCGGGAGCGGACAGAAGGGCCACGGTGCTTGGATGCTTACCAATTTGCTGGAAATCCAGATATTCAGACACAGTGGAGTCATAGATAAAGCGTCGGATGTTGCGCGTCGATTGTTTCTGAGCAGCTGTCCCTGTGCCTGTGCTTGCCCCTCCAGTCGTGATCTTGCGTGTGCGTGACGTCTTGGCCAAGTAGAAGAATTTGGCCAGGTGTCTGATGACGACCTCAACACATGCTCGATGCCCATATGCCGATGCACGAACAACCAACTTTGGCATTTTGAACGATACTAACCAATCTTGGAAGTAGGATGGACGATGATGAAGCAGGATAGCGAGATGAGAGGAACATGGATGGGAGGACTGCACCATTTGTTCCAGCACATACGTCAGCCACTCCCATGATCGGGACTCGATCAATTGAGTTGGAGTCATAAAATCACTTTTGTCGTCAGGTTCAACCTTCTTAGCCTTCGCCTTGTCGTCCTCGTCAGTGGAGTCATCGGCGTGGGAGTCCTCACGATGTTTCGTTGTCGTCGCCATTGCCGTCTTCCCTTTGCCTAATCGTCTGACATTGCTCGCCTCAATGCATGCTTGCTGTAGTACGGCACGCACGAGGTCCGGACATTCGACTTGTGTACAGAAGGCCAGTGAGAGACATGAGTCCTGATCATGGTGATGCGTCTCCAATACACTTGCACCATTATCAATCAATAGCTTGGCCATGTCGAGGTCGCCATGAGTACAGGCGAGATGGAGGGCCGTGGGATTCCCGTCACTGTACTCACTCTGACCCGTCGTACATGGAGAGTCGGCAAACACGTCAGGAGCATCCAGTAAACTCCGAGCGACATTGACATGACGATTGTCAGCCGCGATCCATAAAGCACCAGCGACAGGAGAATCAGCGGCCAATAAGAGTTCAACCATTGCTAGATGGCCAGCACGAGCAGCGAGACAGAGGGGTGAGAGCACTTGTGGGGCAGTCGAATATCGATAGTCATACTCGCCCTCCTCCTCTCCTTCATGCTCGTCTTCGATGATCTCTCGATCATCATTGAGTGTAGTTTCATCCATCGGTAGTCCATCGCTATCATCGTGTTCTTCCGCCTCGCTTGCAATGCCCGCAGCGATCCTTGCACTCCGATAGTGGTATGGCAGAAATCCGAGTACCATCTCGAGTATGGCGACATCGCCACATTCAACGGCCGCTTGGATGGCATTGCGACCAGTCGTGTCACGGATGTGCACACCGGCGCCAGAGCGGAGGAGAGAGGAGACAGTGGGCAGGTCCTTGGCGGTAATCGAGCGGATGAGCTGAGTCTTACCACTGGCATCACGATCCATATCAACAAGAGCATTGGGCCAATTGACAATGGCGGATGTAGTCAATTGTATCATCGCATCGATGGTGTCATGATCGGCAGTCATGAGCATTGATGGAGAGGCGAGATGAAGTTTGGCCGCACAGAGTGCACACAGATTCGTCTCACACTCCTTGCAATGGAAGACTGCCGCTTGATCCCATGATGGCGACGCTGCACCATCCTCTCGTTGCATACAACGCGCATAGGAGCAGCGATAGCCAACATGCTTGTCACCATGCTTGAACTTCGTTTGCTTGAATGTGCGTCGTATGTCATCAATGAATACATGTTGCGACAGTCGACGAATGGCCCATGCCACACGATATATTGCTTGTGCGTCCTCCTCCATGCGTGTGACCACACTCTCAAACCACTGACTATCCTTCCATCCATTCTTCTTCTCAGTCTCCGGGTCATACTGCAGACTCTCCCTCCAAAGGATGGCCAGACTCGGACACATGTAACAAGCGAGATGAACCTCAAAGCCACACACTCGACATGCGTAGGAGTATGCAAGCTTCTCATCGGCTATATGATGACACACTTGACATGCGTTGCCCCCTTCATGATCCTTGCCCTTCTCATAGATCTGTAATGGATGTGGGTGATAGAGTGGATGATGCTCATCCTGCTGTGGTGGCATGACATCGGCGATGGTGCCGGCGGCAGTGGCAACCAACGATGCCATGTCCAGATCACTGAAGGAACTCGGAAGAAACGGTGCAACGCAGCCGGGATGCACGTCGAACAAGCATTCGTCACATGCGTATCCCCATTCACCTCCATTTTTGCAGCACAGATTACATACATATTCACCCTGATATCGTTTCTCGTACAGTTTGAGTGGATGGGGATGACATGGGAGTTTGATGGCCGGTGCCTGGGTGACATGCTGGGATGGTAGAAGTTTTGCATAGATGGATGAGAAGAGTTGAGCCACGCGCTGCCACTCGTCATACAATGCACGAGTCATGACTCCATCCTTGACAAGGCGTTGATAGAAGCTGTCCCATTCTGTTGCCATCATGCGCTGTCGCAGCTTCCATGCACCAATCATGATATCACTCTCACTCGCACGACCACGCTGATCCGCCTCCTCCAACCATGCAGTCTCATTGAGAATCTCATCACAATGATGAATCGACACGGGACCACTCGTATCCGTACTATCGTGCGTGGGCTCCACCGTCTCAGCCTTACGATCAATCGGATCAAACTCCTCATCAGGAATGCGCTTCCATGCACTCCCCTTGATGATCTTGCCATTCATGACATGATAGGCACCATCTGGTGTATGTTGATTGCGACGACCGCGCAATGCCACACTGAAGTAAGTGAAGCCATTGGACTTCATGACCCAACGTCCATAGTCATTGCGCCGACCAACGCCACGTACATCATCCCAGATGACAGGATAGGAGGAGAGGCCATAATCAGTGAGGTAAGGATTGATATAGCCATGAGGGGAGATGGGCTTCTCCACAATGACGGCATGGTGAGTATGAGAGGACTGCTCATGAATGTAACGAGACGGTGAAAGGCCGCCGAACATCATAGCATCTTCATCATCATCATCGTCATCAGCATTGTCATGCTCATTGGCAGCCTCGAACAAATGATACTCATCCAGTTGCTCATCCCCATCAAGCGTACGCTTCTGCCTATCTTGTGGTAGGAGAGATACACTTCGCTGTCTCTTCACTGCATGTGGCTCATCGTCCAATTCACCGCCGCCATAGACAACGTCATCTTCATCATCCTCATCATCATCGACATCACCATCCTCATCAAACATATGGCCGAATCCATCGTACTCAATCGCCTTCTCCTTGCCCGTGTCAGAAGCATGGTCATTGAGCGAGATGAATGTGAGTTTGAGTGTATGATTGGAGTGTGAGGGTGGGGTGGTGCCGTGTGCATTGAGCAGGCGGATGGATGGAGCACCGGAATCACGACACACAACCTCAACACCTAACACATACATCGATCAATCGCACGGAATGAATGGATGCCAGCACAACACAGTACAGGTGGACAGAAGCAGCGGCAGCACAGGTATGGGACGATATCGGACTCCATTGCATTCGCGTCCACCCCCTCACTGCATGTTGTCTGTGCTTCCAACTCTGATTCGATTGATGTCCT
>Ga0256772_1000198_pt1 | contig 13927 bp, 10 predicted proteins | sample MC6MC0923MT_FD_186044 | JGI IMG/M metagenome (GOLD analysis project Ga0256772, IMG submission 186044) | Metatranscriptome of enriched soil aggregate microbial communities from Iowa State University, Ames, United States - MC6-MC0923-MT... | ecosystem: Environmental > Terrestrial > Soil >... | reverse complement strand
CGAAACCGTCAAGGCCGCATTCGCATTCGACGGCATCGTCGGTTCCTATGCCGCGCCGTCGACGCCCGGCACGGCCTACGTGCTGCTGCACCACTGCTTCGGCGAGGTGAACGGCAAGACCGGGCATTGGGGTCATGCCAAAGGCGGCATGGGAGCGATTACGCAAGCTATGGCGCGTTCGGCGGAAGCACGCGGCGTGGTCATTCGCACGAATGCACCGGTGGCAAACGTGCTTGTCGAAGATGGCCGTGCTACCGGCGTCGTTCTGAAATCGGGCGAGACAATCCGAGCGCGCGTTGTTGCTGCGAATGTCGGCCCGAAGCTGCTGTTCCGCGATCTCATTGCTCCGATAGACGTGCCGCCAGAGGTTCGCGAGTCCTTCCTCGCCATCAAGACCGGCTCGGGATCGTTCCGTATGAACGTGGCGTTGGCCGAGCTTCCCGATTTCACCTGCCGCCCCGGCAAGGACATGGGTCTGCATCACCGGGCGGGCATCGTCGTCGGTCCGACGATGGATTATCTCGAACGCGCCTATCTCGATGCCCGCGCCTTCGGGTGGTCGCAACAGCCGGTCGTCGAAATGATGATCTCATCGACGCTCGATCCGGCTTTGGCGCCGCCTGGGAAACATGTGGCGAGCCTCTTCGTCCAGCATGTTGCGCCGCATTTGCCTAATGGCCGGAACTGGTCCGACCCGCGCGAGAAAGATGCCTTCGCCGACGTCGTGATCGACACGGTTTCGCAGCATGCGCCGAATTTCAAAAGGGTGGTGCTGGCCCGACAAGTGCTGTCGCCACGCGATCTCGAAGACCGCTTTGGCCTCGTTGATGGCGATATCTTCCACGGTCAGCTTGGGCTCGGTCAGCTCTTTTCAGCACGGCCGGTTTTGGGCTACGGCAATTACCGGATGCCGCTGAAGGGCTTGTATTTGTGCGGCTCGGGCGCGCATCCGGGCGGCGGCGTTACCGGCGTTCCCGGCATGAACGCAGCCCGCGAAATCGCCAAGGACCTAAAGCACCGGTTTTCATTTTTCGCCTCCCGCAAGCAGATTTGATATGCGCGTCACACCAACCCTCGATATTGACGAAACGGAACTGGAAGAGCGTTTCGTGCGCGCTTCAGGCCCCGGCGGCCAGAACGTCAACAAGGTCTCGACCGCCGTCGAATTGCGTTTCGATCTCGCGGCCAACAGGTCGATCCCCGAATACGCGCTGGGCAAGCTGAAGCGCTTAGCGGGCCGGCGACTGACGACCGACGGCGTTATCGTCATTCAAGCGGATCGCTTTCGCAGCCAGGAGCAGAACCGCGCCGATGCGCGCGCCCGATTGAAAGAACTCGTATTGGAGGCGCTGGAACGGCCGAAGCCCCGCATCAAGACCAAGCCATCTCGCGGTGCGCGCGAGGAACGCATCAAATCCAAAACCGTACGCGGCAAGGTCAAGAAGATGCGCAGCGGCAAGGTCGATTTCGATTGATTATGTGCGTCTAATCTCGCTTAGACAGCCGCCTTCTTACGCGGAAGGGCAAACAAGCCGTCGTAATCGACGCGGGGAAAAACTTCCAACGCTCCTCCGACCGTCGCGTTGAACACCTGGACGCCGGAGCCCGACAGGGCAACCTTCGCATGTTGGTAGTGCTCGATCATCTTCTCCGGGCGCGGATCATGCCACTTGCGTCCCTTGCCGAAATAGCTCGGATCGAAATGGTTGGGATCGTCGTCCGCCGTCGAGACAAGAGCGCCGTCGATCGTCGCGTCTCCGCTGTCCGAAGTTACCGTTTTCGGAACGTGATACGTCGTATCGCAGCCGATGAGATAGATCTCGGAAAAGCCCATGTAAGCCGCCAATTGCAGCATCGTTATCGCAACGGTGAAAGGCTGGACGACGTAACGATCGGCATCGGGTGAAAACATCGATGCCGGAAGATATTTCTCCGAGCTTTGCACCTCGTGAAAAAAGGACCGGTTCTGGCCAGGATTGAGAATCGTTCGCGTGCCATAGCGGCGCCGTTCGCCGAAGTGCTCTTCGACGATGCACGGGAAAAAGGCGCGCATCGCCGGATTGGACTTCAGCATGTCATCGATTTCGGTGGCGCGGTCCGGCAGAACGCGAGAGTCGACGCAGGTATAGTACTGCGGGCGCCAGCCGATCCGGTCGAACAGCAGAAAGATATTGTTGCACCCGAAAACGATTTCGTTCTGCAGCATCGATAGATCCATTTTGCCGAGTGACGGGCCGTTGCCCATCACGAAGCAGCGCTGGCCGGAATGGATATTCTTGAACTGCAAAAGCCGATCGGGCGCATCCGGACCGGATGGTCTGCTCTTGGCGATCTTGCGGAAGAACTTGAAGCCGCTGATGGCTCGAAATGCGCTCACTGTGCGCCCCCCAAGGCATGATCATCGTCAGCGGTACGCGGCCCGAGATAGGCACAAAAAAGGCCGCCGTCCATTGCTGTCTTCTGCGTCACGCCTATCGCCGCGGATGTAAAGACGAGCCGTCGTGGTCCAGCGAAGACGCAATTCGTCGGGCGTTGGACCGGCACTGTCATGCTGCCGGTTTTAGTACCGCTCCGATCGAGCCGTAAAATGGCGCATCCGTCCCACATGGCAATCCAAAGGTTGCCATCGAGATCCGTCGTCATCCCGTCCGGGTATCCGTCGGCTTCGGCAAATTCATGGAGCAGACGCCGGTTCGAAAGCCGTCCGTCAGATGAGCGATCATAAGCGTAGGTCCGGCGCAGCGCACTGTCGTTGTTATAGATCGTCCTGCCGTCGCGGCCGAAAGCCGGGCCGTTGGGCACGCGAAAATCCCGGTCAAGCTGCGCGACGCGGCCGCCGGCATCCAAGACATAGAGGCCGCCGCTAGCCGTGGTTTCGCTGTCATCCATCGTGCCCGCGTAAAACCGTCCGTCAGGCCCGAGCTTGCCGTCATTGAAGCGATTTCCCGGCAAATGCGATTCAGGATCGGCGATCCATTCGATATGCACGTCCTCGCCGTCAATCGCGAGCCACGCGAAACCATTCTCACCGACGGCAAGCAAAACCGTGTCACCGCCGAGCGGCGAGGTCCACGGCGGCGCCGGCATCGTCACGGCGCTGATTTGTGCGGGCATCGACCATATCGCTCGTGATCGCTGGGCGAGATCGAAGCGAAAAAGCCGGCGCGTCTTGATGTCGACGAACCAGATGCGATCGTTCGCCGGGTCATAGGTCAGGCCTTCGCCGAGTTCGGCATTTGCCTGCCAGAGGCATTCGACGGTCGTTGAAAGTGCGTCTTGCATCCGTGCGTCCAGCGTATCCGCGTCGGCGTTTCCAGAGTTGCGCTATGAGCGAGCGCATCGCCCTAAACGGGTCTTGTGGAGCAGGTCGGTCTCAGGTGCCACCCCTGAAAAGACATCTGGTTGCGCTTCTGCCACACCATAAACGCAATGTTCAATTGAGGTCTCGCAGCCGCTCGCGTAAACATACCGTCGCGGAACGGGGAGGCTCAAAGGGAAGGACTCCGCTGCCGGCGCTGTTTGCCGCCGCAGCGTATGAGTTGGGGGGATAATGAAGGTTTCGATTGTTATTCGAAGCTACAACGAAGCGCAGCATATCGGCAAACTTCTGCTTGGCATTGCCGCTCAGAGCTTGGCCGCGCATGAGGTCATCGTTGTCGATTCCGGTTCCACCGACGATACCGTCGCCATCGCCCGCAAGCACGGCGCGGAAGTCATCGAGATCGACAAGCGCGAATTTACGTTCGGCCGGGCGCTCAATGTCGGGTGCCGCGCCGCGACGGGCGATATTCTTGTGTTTGCGAGTTCGCATGTCTACCCGACGCGCCGGACCTGGTTGTTTGAACTGACGAAGCCCTTTGAAGACGACCGCGTTGTCCTGACGTACGGCAAACAGCGCGGCGAGGACGTCAACAAATTTTCCGAGCACCAGATCTTCAAGGCATGGTTTCCGGAACGGTCGATATGCCCGCAGATCAGCTACTTCTGCAACAACGCCAACTGCGCTGTGCGCCGCTCGGTTTGGCTGGATGAACCGTATGATGAAACGTTGACCGGGCTGGAAGATCTCGCTTGGGCCAAAGCGGCTCAGGAAAAAGGCGGGTGGATTGCCTATGCGTCGCGAGCCGAGATCATTCACGTCCATGACGAGACGTGGAAAGGCGTGCGCAACCGCTACCGGCGCGAGGCGATGGCGTTGCGCCGGATCGACAAAACAGGCCACTTCGGCGCCTTCGACTTCATCCGGACCTTGACCACCAATTTGCTCGCGGATTTTCTTCAAGCCGGTCGTGAAGGCAGGCTGCTGAAGGAAACGAAATCCATTCTCGCGTTCAGATACAACCAGTTCCTGGGCACGTACCAAGGGCACAATGGACCGAGCGAAGTGACGGCGGAGTTGCGGAGAATCTTTTACTTCCCGCAATTGGCCCGGACTCCCGACGCCGAGGACCTTTGCCCGCTCGAACACGAGGTCATCAATTACGAACACTTGCAGTCGGCTGACGGCGCATCCAGGGAGCGCCGCGCCTATGGCCACCGGCTTGCAGTTGTCGGAAGCGGATTGCCCGAGGGGCGTGTTTCAGCCGGCAAGACTTAAATTCGCGTTCAGCGGCTAGTCGCGCATTCCAATTCCAGCGCGGCTTCGCTATCAAACCGGCGAGCCAATCAGGTGGCCTTGGCCTTCCCGGCCTCCCATCCAACTCAATCTTAGTACGGTAGAAAAATAATGACCCATAGACTCGTGGCGTTGATGCCCATGCGCCATTCCTCCGAACGCGTGCCTGGCAAGAACTACAGGCCTTTCGGAGACGGACGGCCGCTCTTTCATCACACGCTCGATGCCCTCATGGGTTGCAGCCTGATCGACAAGATCGTCATCAACACAGACTCGCCGACGATCGCAGAGCAATGTGCGGAGAAATATCCGAATGTGATCATCGTCGACCGTCCGGAAAGCATTCAGGGCGGCATGACGCCGATGAACGATGTGCTTCTGCACGACGTAAAGACGGTGGAGTCGCAATTCTATCTGCAAACGCATTCCACCAATCCGATCATGAGCAGCGACACGATCACGAAGGCAGTCGAGACGTTCTTCAAGAACTATCCGATTTACGACTCGTTATTCTCCGTCACGAAGGTGCAGACCCGCTATTGGGATTCGCTCGCACGCGCCATCAATCACAATCCCAACATCCTGATCCGCACGCAGGATCTGCCACCATTCTACGAAGAGAATTCCTGTCTCTACATTTTTGAGCGCAATACGCTGATCGACCGCCATAACCGCATCGGCAACCGTCCGTTCCTGTTCGAGATGGACCCGTACGAAGCGGTCGATATCGACGAGGAAATCGATTTCCGAATTGCGGAAGAAGTCTTCCGTCAACGCAAAGGGTCGCGTTCATGACTGTTGCGGTGACGTGTCTGCATCTGCAGAGGCATTTCGCAAAGTTCCGTCCGCTTTTCGAGAAGCACGGCGTCGAACCGGTTTTGCCGGTCGTCAATGGCCAGCAGCTGGAGGCGGACGAAATTCGCCGGATCTTGCCCGGAATGACGACAATCATTGCCGGCGACGATATCATTGACCGCACCGCGCTTTCCGAGGCCAAGGACAAGGGTCTCAAAGCCGTCATCAAATGGGGCATCGGAACGGACAGCATCGATAAAGCCGCGGCGCGCGATCTCGGCATTCCCGTATTCAACACGCCCGGCGTCTTTGGCGACGAGGTCGCGGATTTGGCGCTGACCTATCTCTTGCTTTTGACGCGCGGCCTGCATCGGATGGACAGGTCCGTCCGCGAAAACGGCTGGCTGAAAGTTGAAGGGCGCTCGCTTCATGCCATGACGGCGGGAGTCGTCGGCCTCGGCTCCATCGGTCGCGCGATAGCACGGCGTTGCGCTGCCTGTGGAATGAACGTCGTCGGATCGGATGCCGTACCAGTCGATGCCGATCTGCTCGCCAAGTCCTCGGTTCGTCAGGTGCCGATCGATGAGCTTTTGGCTGAGGCCGATGTCGTGCTGCTGGCGAGCGCCTTGACGCCGGACAACCGACACATGATGAACAGCGCCGCTTTCGCGCGCATGAAGGCAGGGAGCTATCTCGTCAACGTCGGCCGCGGTCCGCTGGTTGATGAGGCGGCGCTCGCCGCCGCGCTCAGCGACGGCAAGCTCGCGGGCGCCGGACTTGACGTTTTCGAGGTCGAGCCCTTGCCGGCCGAAAGCCCGCTGCGTGCCTTCGAAAACTGCGTGTTCGGCACACACAATGGATCGAACACGCGCGACGCCGTGGATCGCGTCAACCGCATGACGGTCGAAATCGCGCTCGACGTACTCGGCCGCGAACGCGCGTCATTCACGCCGAACCGGGTAGCATGAGCATGACAGGGGCATATGCGATCTATCCGAGCATTGCCCGCCAGGTCGTCGTCGTCACGGGCGGCGCGACGGGCATCGGCGCCGAGATGGTCCGCCAGTTCGCAGCCCAAGGTGCTTGCGTTCATGTGCTCGACGTTGACGAAGCAGCAGGTGTGACACTTGCCGACGAACTGAATCGGGAAGCGCAGCACGCTGTCGTCAGTTTTACTCAATGCGATGTCACGGATTGCGCCGCGTTGCGTTCGGCCATCGAAGCAATTGGCGGCGATAACGGACGCATCGACACGCTGATCAACAACGCCGCCAACGACACGCGGCACGATTGGCGCGAGCTTACGCCGGAGGCCTGGGACGCATGTATGAACGTAAACCTGCGTCACCACTTTTTTGCTGCACAGGCGGCTTATCCGTACCTCCGCAAAGCAGGCGGGGGCTCGATCATCTGCCTGGGATCGATCGCTTGGCTCAATGGCACGACGGAAATGGTGGGTTATACGACAGCGAAGGCGGGAATTCACGGCCTCGTGCGGACGCTCGCCAAGCTCGTCGGACCGGATCACATCAGGGTCAACGCACTGTTGCCCGGTTGGACGATGACCGAGCGTCAGCGGCGTTTGTGGGTCGATGAGGCGGTCGAGAAAACCATTGCGGCGAGCCAAGCGCTGCCACGATTGCTCGAGCCATCGGACGTCGCGCGCCTGGCCTTGTTTCTAGCCGCCGACGACGCACGAATGTGCACGAAGCAAATCTATGTAGTGGATGGAGGCTGGGCCTGAGCTGAAACGGCGTTCAACTCACCGAATTTGCGTTGCAGATGATCTCTGCGCGCAATACTTGGAAACAGCGGGTGTCGTGGCGTTCGCCACGGGTTTGAGGGAGATAGGATATTGTTGCGTGACCAAATAGACGTGAGCGAGTCGTCGAGGCCAACAGAAATAAGGACACGGAACGGCGCTGTGCGCCGCATCTATCTGTATCCGAATTTCTCGACTCAGGACGAGCTTGACGATGTTTTGGCGCGCATAGCGTGGTATTTCACGCCCTTTCTGCAAGATATCGCTTCAATCAATCTTTGGGCCGCCGCCGGCTTGAGCTTGAAGGGCGACGTTTCGGACAAACTCGATCCGGAAATCGCGGCGATGAAAGTCGTCATGGCGCCTTTGTTCGACGTCTGTCACGACCAAAGTCAGGATAGGGCGCTTCGAGATCTCGACCCATCCAACGACGTCCTGTTAGTTTGGCAAAAGGATGCGGCGAACTCCGCCGTCTTGCGCGACACCGTCACACGCATGCGGGCTGCTGGTCGCTACTTCGAAGTTGACTCGGAGAAAAGCCGTTCTGAGGGCTCTCTTTATTTATGGGCGGGTTTGACAAGTTTCACGGATCAACAAAGACTCGCGGAAGAATGCAGGCAGAAGTTTCTGGCATTCGTAAAGGGAATTCCTCAGCGGGATCGTTGTTACGTTTTCGGGACGGGACCGAGTCTTTCGAAGTTTGCGCAGACGCATTTATTTTCCGACGGTATCTGTTTGGCGACCAATTCGATGGTCCGGAACAAAGAGCTGTTGGACAAGCTGGACCCTGTCGCAATCGTCGCTGCGGATCCGATATTCCATGCAGGTTGCTCGCGCTACGCCGCCGCATTTCGACGAAATCTCCTCGAGGTAATGACGACGCGCAACTGCTTTTTCTTCACAGCGCTTCGAGATTACCCGGTTTATCTGTCATATCTCCCGAAGTCGGTTCGCGATCGCGTCATAGGCGTGCCGTTCGACGCCAAAATTCCATACAACGTCGATCTGCTGAAGAATTTCTGCGTCAATCCCAAGGCGAACATTCTGACACTGTTGTTGTTGCCGATTGCGGGGACGATCAGCAAGGAAGTTGCGATCGTCGGCTGCGACGGCCGGCCGCTGAAAGAAAAAGAATACTTCTGGGGACATGACAAAGCATCGCAATTCAACGATGAGATGGAGAACATCAAGAAAGTCCATCCGGGATTTTTTGCGATCGATTACAACGATTATTATTTGGACCATTGCAAGACAACCGAAATTGCGGTGGAGGCACTCGAAGATTCTAATCGGCGTGTCGTATCCTTGACCAAATCCTACGTTCCCGTGCTCGCGGCCCGGCATCCGATAGACCCAGCGTCGGTCACGGAAATCATATCGATCAACCCGGACGCGGTGGACGATTTTGGGCATTTCCTGTCTTATGACGGCAAGCTTTTCGATGTCTGCAAAGAGCAGAAAATCTCTTTCAAGTCCTTGGTGAGCAAGGTATGCGAAGATGAAATTGTGAGGCAACGGGCCTTTGTAGAGCCTGCATTTACCGCTAGATCATGGACTGTTGGCAGAGCGCCCACTGGTAAACAAGTTGAGGCGACCCAATCATTCCAGGACGATTTACGCGCGGCATTGGCAAAAAGACAAAGTGATCCCGCTTGGGAGGGTGCACGTCTTTATATGTACTGCGGCAGCCTCCGCCACGCTGTTGAGATAGAGAAGGTCTTGACAGAATTTCCAAGCTGCTCCGCGTGCATCAACCTATTTTGGATATCTTTTGATGATTACAGCAGTTCGGCGTTTGTAGATAGCTGGCGCGAGGCCTTTCAAAAACTAGCGTTGAATTCCAAAATTGCACTCACGGCTCCAACGCAGGAAGTAAGCGATGGGCTGAGCGATGCTTTTGGATTGGATTTACCCGTCGCGCCGCACCCCAGTCCCACATTCTCCGATGCCGATGTTGAGAACCTGCTACGCGATAATGTGAGTTCAGCTCCCGAGAAATTGCGCGTCCTTTTCCCATCGGGAATGAGTCGAGAGAAAGGATTCGCTGAATCTGTCGATGCTGGGAAAATGCTTTCAACGCAATTGGGAAACACAGGAGAAGTTGTCGTTCGCGCCCTCGTAAGACCTAACTCTGCGAAGGATCTGGTTGCACTTTCCGAAACTATTGAGCTGGACTCGAATTGCAAACGTAGCAGCGATGTAATGACGGATAATCAATTTGCGGACTTTATTAAATCTGGAGATATTATCGTCCTTCCTTATTGTGCGCCCGACTTTTCGGAAAGGACGTCAGGGCTCTTGATCGACGCTCTGATGTCTGCGCAGCCTGTAGTGGTGTGTCAGGGCACTTGGCTTGCGAATATCGCTTCTAAGTACGATTTCGGAATAGTAGTTCCGCCACATAATGCGGAAGCAATTTGTAAAGCAGTTCAAAAAATCGCTGGCGAAATAAATCTCTATCGTAATTTAGCAAGGCGCGCGAGAGAAAGGTACTTTCGTGAAAATAGCTGGTCCAGCTTGCGCGATAGCGTAATAAAAACTCCAACGGTTATCCCACGTGCTGAACGGCCTACAGCGAATCCAAGGCGAGTGCACGCCCAAGTCGATGAAACGAAGGCTGTCGCATATATTATGCGGCATTTGAGTGGGCAAGACCACGTGATGGTCGACGTCGGTGCACACAATGGTTCCAGCGCCGCAGAGTTTTCCAAGCTGGGGTGGACTATCGTATGTTTTGAGCCGGATCCCAAAAATAGGACCAAACTGCAAGCGCGGTGGGGTAATTCAAAGAATATTACGATAGATCCGCGCGCGGTTTCTAGTAAAGCAGAAGTTGGCCGGGCTTTCTATTCATCGGAGGAGAGTACCGGAATTTCCGGAATGCTCAAATTCCGCGATACCCACGAAGAAACAGCAAAAGTTGATGTAACGACAATTGGGGCGATCATTGACGAATATAGCTTAAAGAAAATAAATTTTTTAAAGATTGATGTTGAGGGATACGATTTTGAAGTTATCAAAGGCGTTCCTTGGGATCTTACGATGCCCGAAGTCATTGAATGTGAATTCGAGGATGCGAAAACACTGCTTCTCGGCCATACTTGGCGTGACATCGCTGAGTTTCTAAGGATAAAAGGATATTCAGTTTATTTGAGTGAATGGCATCCCATAATTCAATATGGTGTCGCGCACGATTGGAGGCGGGTTGTGCCTTATCCGGAGTTTGGAGTTTCGTCCAAATCTTGGGGTAATATAATTGCCTTTCGGAAAGATCCGGGGTTTTCGGCCGTTATCGAGGCGTTCAATAGCGTGCTTCGGCTGCCGACTGTCGAAAAGAAGAAGCCTGCTGTTCCATTGGTCGGCAGCTCTAATAGCCATAAAAAAAATGCCGTCACACCAACATCGAAGCAGAATGAGCCGACTGCTGATCGGTCTCCGAGTGGCAGTTCGAAGGGTCAGAAGAACGATACCGCTTCAAAGTCAGGCCAAAGCGAGCTGAATTACCAGCTGCCGGAACACAACAATTTTAATGCCTCCGAGATTGTGGATCGCATTCGGCGGTTCTGGCGGCACAATCCGATGATCGTCGCAGTGACAATTGCCGGTTTAATTGGGGCTTTAGCCGGGATAATTGAAACGGCGCACCCTCTGAAAGAAGGTCTGTGGTTTATTGCACTGTTTGTGGCGGTCTTCGGTTTGGGTGGACTTGTTCTAAAGAAAGCGCTTCGCCGCAAATTAACGAAATTCGATATCCGGCTTGAGGATCAACGTTCAAAGGAGATTAAGAACCTCGAAGCTCGGCTCCGCGATCAACATGCAACGCAGATCAAGAATCTTCAGACGGAGTTTCAAAATCAACATACTAAGCAGATCGAGTTGTTGGCGAGCGAATTTAAGGCCAAGCTGACGAAGGTAGAGGCCGAGCTCGTTACCCTAAGATCCGAAGCGAACGTTTTCGATCTCATGCCCGTATTGCGTTTTTTGAATTTGCTGCGTGGCGGCGAAAGCGCGCTGGATGCGCTAAGAGCCCATCCAAATGTAGAACACGGCCACGCCGTGCTCATGGCCGTGATGACCGAATTGGAGCGAGCGCAACCCGGAAGCTTATCAAAGAAGTGTCTGGTGGAGATCGGTACGACGCGTGAGCGGCTGGCCGGACAAGGTTCAACCGAAAAGCTTGCGATATTTACCGCATTTTTGGGAATGAAATTCGTAACGGTTGATATCGATCCAATTAACACGAAGCGCATCGCAGGAGCATTGCGCTATCTAAATCCCGATGCCAAGGCAATCACTGCGCGCGGGGAAAATTTTTTGAAGTTTGATGAAAACGCACTGGACTTCGTTTATTTAGATGCATTTGACTACGACCATGGGAAACATTCGCAACAACGCCAGGATCGATACCGCGAGCTTCTCCAAACCGATATCAATGACGAAGCCTGCTGGAAAATGCACGAAGCATGTGCCCGCGCGATCACCATGAAGATGAGGATTGGCGGAATTGTCGTCATTGACGACACCTGGAAAGATGCCGACGGCGCGTATTTAGGTAAGGGTAAGCTTGCTCTGCCGTTATTGCTCGGCTGCGGCTTTGCGATCATTGCCAAGACGCAAATGACGATCGCCTTGCGTCGTACCGAGATCAAGAAAGAAAAAAATAACAGCGGTAGGGCCTAGTCATGAAAGGGTGTGAGAGCGTTGGTAACGTGCTCACACACTCTGCAGGTGTGTTTGTGTGTCGAGCGGTCATAGCATGTTGCCGATTTCCAGGCGGCGTCTCTCATCGACCGCTTCGCCGATAAGCTAGCGGTGGCATGTGATACGATGGTGTGCTTGGCGTGCCGTAGCCTCGCGCGCGATTGGCACTGTCCTGTGCGAGCGCCGGAAGCCGAGACTTCCGCCGAATCCTGGGGAAACATTCGCACCATTCGCGATTATCCGGGTTACCTGATATACTCGAACCGCTAAAAGCGGCGTGACTATACAGCGAGTAAACCGCACACTCCGGCTGCCATCGTAAGCTTCCTAGAGTAGTCGTTTGGCATTTCCTGTTTGGTCGGATCGCTCAAACACTTTGGCCTTACAACTGTTGGGTAGTCTCGGTGGTATTTTCAGGACTAGTGGTCGCTTTGGCGGGTGACGTAGAAACAATATGGCCGCTCAGGATGGTGCTGATATACATGGCGGTGCTCTTCGCGCTATTCGGCATTGGCGGGTACTTCCTTAAAAAGAAATTCGCTCGCAAGTTGCTAAAGTTCGAAGGGCGAATTCAGGCCCACAGCGCCGATCAGACAAATAAGTTGACCGCTAAGATCGAAAAGATCGAATCTGAGTTCAACACTCTGAAAGCTCAGGCGAATGTGTTTGATCTTGTTCCGGTTTTGCGTTTTCTGAACTTGTTGCGATCTGAGCAGAGCGCATTGGATGCATTGAAAGCTCATCCAGATATAGAACATGGCCACGCGGTGCTTATGGCGGTGATGACCGACATGGAGCGTGCTCAGCCCGGCAGCTTGGCAAAGAAGAGTTTGATGGAGATCGGCACAACGCGGGAGCGTATGGCCGGCCAGGGATCAACTGAAAAGCTCGCGATTTTCACGGCGTTTCTAGGAATGAGCTTCGTAACGATCGACATGGATCCTAAAAATACTAAGCAGGCGGCAGTTGCTCTGCGTTATCTGAATCCCGATGCCAAGGCGGTCACTGCGCGCGGTGAAAATTTTTTGAATGCTGAGGAGGGTGCACTAGATTTTGTTTATCTTGACGCATTTGACTACAACCACGGAAAGCATTCACAACACCGTCAGGACCGGTATCGAGAGCTTCTGCAAACCGACATCAACGACGAAGCCTGCTGGAAAATGCACGAGGCGTGCGCTCAAGCCATTAAGGCGAAGATGCGTGTTGGCGGCATCGTCGTCATCGACGATACTTGGACGGATGCCGACGGTATCTACCTGGGTAAGGGCAAACTCGCGGTGCCACTGTTGCTCGACAGCGGTTTCGAGGTCATCGCGAAGACGCGCATGACCATCGCTCTGCGGCGCAAGCAGATCAAGAAAGACGTCGGCGCGCTGGAAATGGAAAGCGCCAGTTCCCCAGCGTAACCGTTCGCTGACGCACGCGACCGCCAGGAATACTAACCTCAAACGTTGAGAGCATGCCGCTGATTTTCCGGCGGCATCTCGTCGGCCCCGTCGCCGATCAGCCGGCGGTAGCAGGCGATGCGATCATGCGCTTGGCGAGCACGCTCCCGCGCCCGGGCAGCGCCATCCAGGTAATGCTGGTAATTATCGGCGATACGTAAAATGCCGGCGGCAAAGGACGTGGCATCAGAGCCGGTGCAGCCGCTATCCGCCGTGACGAGGCCGGCGGCGAAAGTACCGGCCGTCGCGACGATCGGCTTGCCTGTCAAAAGCGCTTCAAGTGCTGCTCCCGATCCCCGCTCCGGTGGATATGCGTCTCGATCATAGGGCAACAGCAGTACACCGCATCGTGCCAGGGCAGCCAGATAGGCGTCTTGTGCGATCCCGACGTCGAGGCGTTCGACTGCGTCGCCGAAGGAAGACAGCTGTGCATCGAGTTCGCGGGCGCGCCGGGAGGTGCGCCCGCCGCATTGAAGCAGAAATCGCACGCGCCGCCGAGGCGACCCGGCAAGAACGCTTTGGATGATTTCCGGAAGGAGGCCGGCTCCCTTTTCGGGACGAGGTTCGCCAAGCCAGCCGACAAGCAAATCTGCGGAGTTGCTCTAT
>Ga0256772_1000192_pt1 | contig 13981 bp, 10 predicted proteins | sample MC6MC0923MT_FD_186044 | JGI IMG/M metagenome (GOLD analysis project Ga0256772, IMG submission 186044) | Metatranscriptome of enriched soil aggregate microbial communities from Iowa State University, Ames, United States - MC6-MC0923-MT... | ecosystem: Environmental > Terrestrial > Soil >... | reverse complement strand
GCGTGCCCGGCGAACAGCTGTGGCTGCATGCACCAGAGGCTAAAGTGTTCACCCACCTGCGCAACGCGCAGCAGTTCCTCGCCGCGGTCGCACCGCTGGGCTGCCGGATCGGCCTGGAACAGTTCGGCTCGGGGCTGGACTCGTTCCAGCTGCTGGCGCACTTCCAGCCGCAGTTCCTCAAGCTGGACCGCGACTTCACATCCGATTTCGCCCGCACCCGCGAGCACAGCGAGAAGATCAGCGAGATCACCGCGCGTGCGCAGGCGGCCAACATCCAGACCATCGCCGAGTTCGTCGCCGACGCCAATTCGATGAGCCTGCTCTTCAGTGCCGGCGTGGATTACGTGCAGGGCGAGTTCGTCGGCCCTGCCGGCCCGGTGATGAACTTCGATTTCAGCTGATTGGGAGCGTCACGACCAACGGTCGTGACCTACCCTCTTCCGCGCATCAATGGGCGCATCGCGCGTGCCTCGATGGGGGCACCGCGCGGGGAGATGCCGACCGTTGGTCGGCATCGCTCCTTCCGGTCAGGCCATCTCGACCAGGTTCGGAATCTTCACGTCCGGGCTGACATCGGCGTCGTAATCCACGCCTTCGATGCCGAACCCGAACAGACGCAGGAAGTCGGCCTTGTAGCCGGCCAGATCGCTGATCTCGTACAGGTTCTCGTTGGTCACCTGCGGCCACAGTGCGACCACTTCGCCCTGTACCTCCGGCGCCATTTCCTTGTAGTCCGCACGCAGGCGACCAGCGTCATCGATCAGCGCCACCTTGCGGCCGCCATCGGTGACCAGATCGTGGCGCAGCCGCTCGGTCGCGGTGCCCGCGTCCTTGCCGCCGTACAGGATGTCGTAGAGGGTATCGAGCTGCTCGATGCAGCCTTCGTGCGTGCCCTTGGCCTTCATCACCTTGAACAGCAGCGACAGGTACAGCGGCATGGTCGGGATTGCCGAGCTGGCCTGGGTGACCACCGCCTTGAGCACCGACACGCGCGCATCGCCACCGATCGGGGCCAGCTTCTGACGCAGGCCGACGACCTTCTCGTCCAGATCCTTCTTGGCCGCGCCGATGGAGCCGTTCCAGTAGATCGCCTGGGTGATCTCCTCACCGACGTAGGTGAAGGCCGTGGTGGTCGCGCCCTCGGCCAGCACACCGGCCTCGAGCAGCGCATCGATCCACATCTGCCAGTCTTCACCGCCCATGACGGCGACGGTACCGGCGATTTCTTCCGGGGTGGCTGGTTCGATCGTGGTCTCGGTGATCACTTCCTTGTCCGTATCCAAGCCACGCAGCGTGATCGGCGCGCCGATCGGCTTGAGCGTGGAGCTGATCACTTCACCGGTCTTGGGATGCTTGCGGCGCGGCGCGGCCAGGCTGTACACCACCTGGTCGACCTGGCCGAGGTCCTGCCTGATCAGCTCGATGACCTTCGCCTTGACCTCATCGGAGAAGGCATCGCCGTTGACGCTCTTGGCGTACAGGCCGGCCTGCTCGGCGTACTTGTGGAACGCGGCGGTGTTGTACCAGCCCGCGGTGCCGGGCTTGGTCTCGGTACCCGGACGCTCGAAGAACACGCCCAGCGTGGCGGCATCGCTGCCGAACGCCGCCGTGATGCGCGCAGCCAGGCCGTAGCCGGTGGAGGCACCGAGCACCAGCACCTTCTTCGGCCCGTTGGTGATCTTCGGCTTGGACTGGATGTACTCGATCTGCTGCTTGACGGCTGCATCGCAGCCGACGGGATGGGTAGTGACGCAGATGAAGCCGCGCACACGCGGTTTGATGACCATGTAAACCTCGAGGGGGACTGGCGCAGGGCGGACCGGCGCGATGAAAAGGGAGGTCGCGCGCCACCTGGGCGGCTGCGCGGAACGCAAGGGATCGTAGTGCGCAGCGCCGCTGAGTACAACCGACGGGGGTGTATGGGAGGTGACGGTCCCGCCCTGGCGCGCTCTCCGGGCAGCCCCAAAAGAAAGGCCGCGCAATGCGCGGCCTTTCAGATGTTTCATACCACCAGAACCCTTACGGACGACGCTCCAGCGCTTCCACGTCCTTGGCCTTCGGCAGCAGATCCTGCTTGGTCACCGCCAGCGCGCCCATCGTCAGCAGCGGGCAGGCAATGAAGATCGACGACAGCGTACCGATCACCGCACCGATCATCTGGCTCAGCGCCAGCCCTTCCAGCGAACCACCGCCGTACAGGTACAGCGCCAGCACCGACAGGAAGAACACCAGCGAAGTGATGATCGTGCGCGACAGCGTCTGGTTGATCGAACGGTTCATCACTTCCAGCGGCTCCACACGCAGGCTGCGGAAGTTCTCACGCACACGGTCGAACACCACGATGGTGTCGTTGATCGAGAAGCCCATCACCGACAGCAGGCCGGCCAGCACGGTCAGATCGAACTCACGGCCACTCAGCGAGAAGTAACCCGCCACCACCAGCACGTCGAACAGCGTGGTGATGATCGCCACCATCGCGAACTTCCACTCGAAGCGGAAGCCGATGTAGATCAGGAAGCCGATCAGCACGAACAGCGCCGCGTACAGACCGTTCAGGGCCAGCTCTTTGCCGACCTGCGGGCCGACGAACTCCGCGCCCACGATGGCCGCCTGGTTGCCTTCGACCGAGATCGCCTTCTGCACCGCTTCGGCGGTGCGGTTGTTGGCTTCGCCGGCGTTCTCGCCTTCGGCCATTTCCTGCGGCTGCAGACGGATCAGCAGGTTGCTGCCGCTGCCGAAGCTCTGCACCTGGGCACCGGCATAACCGGCGCCTTCCAGGTGGTCGCGCACGGCATCGACGTCAGCCGGCTTGTCGAAGCGGACTTCGACCACGGTGCCGCCGGTGAAGTCCAGGGCGTAGTTGAAGCCCTTGAAGGCAATGCAGCCGATGGCGGCAATGAACACCAGCGCCGCCAGGCCAATGGCCACCCAGCGGGTGCGCATGAAGTCGAACTTGGTGTCGTTCGGGATCAGATGCAACGGGAAAAGTTTCATGGTTTCTATTCGCTTCCCGTCAGATGGCCAGGGTCTTGAGCTTCTTGCGGCGGCTGTAAACCAGCACGGCAAGGGCACGCGAGACGGTGATTGCAGTGAACATGGAGGCCAGGATGCCGACGATCATGGTCACGGCGAAGCCCTTCAACGGCCCGGTACCGAACGCATACAACGCCACACCCGCCAGGATGCCGGTGAGGTTGGCGTCCAGGATGGTGCCGGAGGCCTTCTCGTAACCGGCCACGATGGCCGCCTTGGGCGGCATGCCGGCGCGCAGCTCTTCACGGATACGTTCGTTGATCAGCACGTTGGCGTCGACCGACAGGCCGATCGACAGCGCCAGACCGGCGAAGCCGGGCAACGTCATCGTCGCGCTGAACAGCGACATCACCGCCACCACGATCAGCAGGTTGAACAGCATGGCCACCGAAGTGATCACGCCGAACATGCGGTAGTACACGGTGAAGAAGATCAGGGTGAACAGGAACGCGAAGCCGACCGCGGTCACGCCGCGCTCGACGTTCTCCGCACCCAGGCTCGGGCCGACGATGCGTTCTTCGACGAAGTCCATCGGTGCGGCCAGCGAGCCGGATTTCAGCAGCTTGGCCAGGTTGTCCGCTTCAAGCTTGTCCAGGCCGGTGGTCTGGAAGTTCTTGCCGAACACGCCGTTGATGTTGGCGACCGAGATCACCTCTTCCTTGACGCGGAAGCTGCGCACTTCCTTGCCGTCGACCACGTTCACGGTCGGGATGCGCTCGGTGTAGACCACCGCCATCGGCTTGTTCACGTTGGCGCTGGTGAAGTCGAACATGCGCTGGCCGCCGACGTTGTTCAGCGTCACGCTGACCGCCGCCGAACCGTTCTGGTCGGTGGTGGCCTGTGCGGCGACCATCTGGTCACCGGTCACGATCACGCGCTTGTTGAGCAGGATCGGGCCGCGGTTGTCGCGCTGCTGGTAGACCTTGGCCTCCGGCGGAATGCGGCCGCTGGCGATCGCGTCCTGGGCGTTGCCTTCGACCACGGCGCGGTATTCCAGCGTCGCGGTCGCACCGATCATGCGCTTGGCTTCGGCGGTGTCCTGCACGCCCGGCAGCTGCACGACCACGCGGTCGGCACCCTGGCGCTGGATGATCGGCTCGGACACACCGAGCTGATTGACGCGGTTGCGCAGCGTGTTGACGTTCTGCTCGATGGCGCCATTGGCGATCGCAGTCAGTTCGGTCTCCGGCATGCTCACGGTGATGCGGTTGCCCGCCACCTCATAACCCAGCGTCGGCTGCGCCTTGACCATGACCTCGCGGGCACGGGCGGCGGCATCGGCACCGGCAGACGGGCCGATGGTGGCCACGATGGTGTTGTCGCCACGGCGCTCGACCGACTGGTAGGCGATGCGGGCATCGCGCAGGCTGGTCCGCACGTCTTCGGCGTAGGCATCCAGACGCTTGTCCAGCGCCGCCTTCTGGTCGACCTGCAGCACGAAGTGCACGCCGCCCTGCAGATCCAGGCCCAGCACCATCGGCTTGGCGCCGAGGTCGCTCAACCAGTCCGGCACGGTGGAGGCCAGGTTCAGGGCGACCACGTAGTCCTCGCCCATCTCGTCGCGCAGGGCGTCGTTGGCGGCGGTCTGCGCCTGCAGCGTCGGCAGGCGCACGATCAGGCTGTCGCCTTCCTTGGCCACCGACAGCGGCTCCACGCCGGCCTGCTTGAGGTCACCCAGCACGCGGTCGCGCAGGGCGTCGTCGATCTGCCCGCCACGGTTGGCGGTGATCTGCACGGCAGGGTCCTTCTGGTAGATGTTGGGCAGTGCGTACAGCGCACTGACCGCCAACACGATCAGGATGAGGAAGTACTTCCAGCGTGGAAATTCGAGCATTGCTTGGGTCCCGCGCGGTGCCCGTCCCGGCACCGCGGTTGAACGGAAAGGAGGTGGATCAGTTGGCCGACTTCAGCGTGCCGGTCGGCAGCACATTGCCCACGGCGCCCTTCTGCACGCGGATGCGCACGTTCTCGGCCACTTCGATGGTGATGAAGTTGTCGCCGATGTCGGTAACCACGCCGGCGATGCCGCCGTTGGTCAGCACTTCGTCACCGCGCTTGACCTTCTCCAGCATGGCCTTGTGTTCCTTCTGGCGCTTCATCTGCGGGCGGATCATCAGGAAGTACATGATCGCGATCAGGATGATCGGGAACAGCAGGGTGGTCAGACCCATGCCCTGCGGCTGGCCACCGGCGGCCTGGGCGTTGGCGGTGGGAATCAGGAAGGCGAGCAGGTTCATAGTGTGTCCTTGGGTTGGGAGGCGCCCCGCCCCCTTTGAGGGTCAGGGTGTCGCCGCGAAACGGGGGTCAGCCTCGAAGTATGCCATGGCCCCGGGAGTTCGTCCTTGGGCCGTTTGGCAGGGTCCGCGCGCTGGATCGGCCGGCGGGGGTCACTTTACAGCGGGGGCGTGACCGCACCACGGGCCGCGTAGAAGGACTCGCGGAAGGCCGCAAAGGTTCCCGCCGCGATCGCCGCGCGCATGTCGGCCATCAACTTCTCGTAGTAGTAGAGGTTGTGGATGGTGCCCAGCATCGGCGCCAGCATCTCGTTGCAGCGGTCCAGGTGACGCAGGTAGGAGCGCGTATAGCCGCTGGTGCAGGCGTGGCAGCCGCAGCCCGGCTCGATGGTGTCCATGTCGCGCTCGTAGCGGGCGTTGCGGATGCGCACCGTGCCGAACGAGGTGAAATAGTGGCCGTTGCGGGCATTGCGGGTCGGCATCACGCAATCGAACATGTCCACCCCGCGGGCGACGCCTTCCACCAGATCTTCCGGGCGGCCGACGCCCATCAGGTAACGCGGGCGGTCGGCCGGCAGGATCGGATGCATGTGGTCGAGCATGGCATTGCGCTCGTGCTCGGGCTCGCCCACGGCCAGGCCGCCGATGGCGTAGCCGTCGAAGCCTATCTGCTGCAGGCCCTCGGCCGAGCGGCTGCGCAGGTCGTGATGGACACCACCTTGGACGATGCCGAACAGCGCCGCGTCATTGCCCAGTTCATCGTGGGCGTTGCGGCTGCGCTGCGCCCAGCGCAGGCTCAGCTCCATCGAGGTGCGCGCGACCGGCTCGGTGGCCGGGTACGGCGTGCACTCGTCGAAGATCATCACCACGTCCGAATCGAGCACCTTCTGGATGCGCATGCTCTCTTCCGGGCCCAGGAACACGCGGGCGCCGTCGGTCGGCGAGGAGAAGGTCACGCCCTGCTCGGTGATCTTGCGGCGGTGGGCCAGCGAGAACACCTGGAAGCCGCCGGAGTCGGTCAGGATCGGGCCGTTCCAGCGCGCGAAACCGTGCAGGCCGCCGTGGTCGGCGATCACGTCCAGGCCCGGGCGCAGGTACAGATGGAAGGTGTTGCCCAGGATGATTTCCGCACCCAGCGCGCGGATCTGCTCCGGCAAGATGCCCTTCACCGAGCCATAGGTACCCACCGGCATGAAGGCCGGGGTTTCCACGGTCCCGCGCGGGAAGGTCAGGCGGCCGCGGCGGGCGCGACCGTCGGTGGTCTGGAGCTGGAACTGGAGTCGGGACATGGAGCGGTCATTCGGGCAGATAGTCTGCCATTGTCGCCGAAAACGGCCGCGCCTGCCCCGCCCCTCAATCGCCTTGCGGGAACAGCAGCATCGCATCGCCATAGCTGAAGAAGCGGTACTTCTCCGCGATCGCGGCCTGGTAAGCCTCGAACACCCGGGCCTGGCCGGCAAATGCCGAGATCATCATCAGCAGCGTGCTTTCCGGCAGATGGAAGTTGGTCACCATCGCGTCCACGCTGCGGATCCGGTAGCCCGGGGTGATGAAGATCTGGGTTTCCCCGGCGTACGGCAGCAGCTCGCCGTCGCGCATGGCGCTTTCCAGGGCGCGGACCACGGTGGTGCCGACGCCGATCACCCGGCCGCCGGCAGCGCGGGTGCGGCGCACCTGCTGGACCAGTTCGGCGCCGACGTTCAGCCACTCGCGGTGCATCACGTGCTCGCTGAGATCGTCCACGCGGACCGGCTGGAAGGTGCCCGCCCCTACGTGCAGGGTCACATGGCCGAACTCCACGCCCTTCTCCTTCAACGTGGCCAGCAGGGCCTCATCGAAGTGCAGGCCGGCGGTCGGTGCCGCCACCGCGCCGATCTCACGGGCAAAGACCGTCTGGTAACGCTCGCGGTCGTCCACGCCCGGCTCGCGCTGGATGTAGGGCGGCAGCGGCAGCCGGCCGGCATGCAGCAGCCACTGTTCCAGCGCCTCGGGCACATGGAACTGCAGCACATAGAACTCGCCGTCGCGGCCCAGCACCTCGGCCTCGCCACCGGCATCCAGCGCGATCCGGCTGCCCGGTTTGGGCGACTTGCTGGCGCCGACCTGGGCCCGCGCCTGCTGGCCGCCGAGCAGGCGCTCGATCAGGATCTCGACACGGCCACCGCTGGCCTTCTGGCCGAACAAGCGCGCCGGGATCACCCGGGTGTCGTTGAAGACCAGCAGATCGCCTTCCCGCAGCAGCCCGGGCAGATCGCGCACCTGGCGGTGGTCGAAGGCGGCAGGGGCCGGCGGCACCACCATCAGGCGGCTGGCCGAGCGCTCGGCGAGCGGGGCCTGGGCAATCAGTTCAGGCGGCAGGTCGTAGTTGAAATCGGACTTCTTCAAGGGAGCGCACGGCAACGTGTAGGCAATGTCGCCCATTGTACGACTGGCCCTCGGTAGCAACGCAGGATTCCGCGAACGTCGCGCAAAATGCTGCTCTGCAACAGTTTTTGACGGGGTTATCGCGCGAAAAACCGCGTGCTAGCATCGAGCCGGAAGTCTGATGCACGAGCAGGAATGCCCGAAGCGCGCGCGAATAGACGCGCGTTTTGCTTTTCCGCCGTGCCGCCATCGTTTCAGGAGATCTGCAATGAGCTTCATCGAACGTCTTGCCCCGCTCCGCGCCCAGCCCGGCACCCGCCTCACCACCGGCCTGGATGACGCCACCCTCGAACGCCTGGCCGCCGGCCACCCTGCCCTGGTCGCCGCCATCGACGCCGCCGCCGCTGAATTCGAGCGCGTGCGCGCCGGCCTGGGCGATCTGCTGGCCCTGGACGAACGCGCCCAGATCGAGGCGATGCAGGACGGGTTCGTCAATTTCTATGCCGATGATGCGGTCACCCCGTACGTCGCCCTCGCCGCCCGCGGCGCGTGGGTGGTCACCTTGAAGGGGGCGGTGCTGTACGACGCCGGCGGCTACGGCATGCTGGGTTTTGGCCACACCCCCGAGGCAGTGATGGAGGCCATGGCCGCCCCGCAGGTCATGGCCAACGTGATGACGCCCAGCCTGTCCCAGCAGCGCTTCATCCAGGCCCTGCGCAAGGAAATCGGCCATCGCCGGGGCGGTTGCCCGTACAGCCACTTCATGTGCCTGAATTCCGGTTCGGAAGCGGTCGGTCTGGCCGCCCGCATCGCCGACGTCAACGCCAAGCTGCAGACCGATCCGGGCGCCCGCCATGCCGGTGCGAAGATCAAGCGCGTGGTGGTCAAGGGCAGCTTCCACGGCCGTACCGACCGCCCCGGCCTGTACTCCGATTCCAGCCGCAAGACCTATATGCAGCACCTGGCCAGCTACCGCGGCGAGGACACGGTCATCGCGATCGCGCCCTATGACGAAGACGCGCTCAAGCGCGTGTTCGCCGAGGCCGAGCAGAACCACTGGTTCATCGAGGCCGTGTTCCTGGAGCCGGTGATGGGCGAAGGCGACCCGGGCCGCTCGGTGCCGCCGTCGTTCTACGCGCTGGCCCGCGAACTGACCCGCCAGCACGGCAGCCTGCTGCTGCTGGATTCGATCCAGGCCGGCCTGCGGGCGCACGGCGTGCTCTCGATCGTGGATTACCCGGGTTTCGAAGGGTTGGACGTGCCGGACATGGAGACCTACTCCAAGGCACTGAACGCTGCGCAGTATCCGCTGTCGGTGCTGGCCGTGACCGAGCACGCCGCGCAGCTGTACCGCAAGGGCATCTACGGCAACACAATGACCAGCAATCCGCGTGCGCTGGACGTGGCCTGCGCCACCCTGGCCCAGTTGACCCCGCAGGTCCGCGCCAACATCGCCGAGCGCGGTGCCGAGGCCGTGCGCAAGCTGGAGCAGCTGAAGAACGAACTGGGCGGCCTGATCACCAAGGTGCAGGGCACCGGCCTGCTGTTCTCCTGCGAACTGGCCCCGCAGTTCAAGTGCTATGGCGCCAATTCCACCGAGGAATGGCTGCGCCAGCACGGCATCAACGTGATCCATGGTGGCGAGAACTCGCTGCGCTTCACCCCGCACTTCGGCATGGACAGCAGCGAGCTGGACCTGCTGGTAGGCATGGTGGGCCGTGCGCTGCGTGAAGGGCCGCGCCGCGAACAGGCTGCCGCCGCGTAATCCCAGACCCTCGTAGAGCCGGGCGCTGCCCGGCTGAAGGGCTAGCCGTGATCTGAACGAAAGACCGCCGGGCATGGCCCGGCGCTACAGAGAACAACGGCAAAGCCTCATAATTGCCCGGACACCCCGCCCTGCGACCGGCTTCACTGGTTGACCGCGGGGCGTTTTCGTTTCCGGCCAAGACAGGAAGATCCATGAAGTCGATCTGTGTGTACTGCGGTTCCAACGCTGGCAGCAAGCCGGTCTACACCGAACGCGCCATCGCGCTGGGCGATCGTATCGCCCGCGACGGCATGCGCCTGGTGTACGGCGGCGGCAATGTCGGCCTGATGGGTACCGTGGCCAATGCCGTGCTCGCCGCCGGCGGTGAGGTCACCGGCGTGATTCCGCGCCAGCTGGCCGACTGGGAAGTGGCCCACCGCGGCCTGACCGAACTGGAGATCGTCGGTTCGATGCATGAGCGCAAGTCGCGCATGTTCGATCTGTCCGATGGCTTCGTCGCCCTGCCCGGCGGCTTCGGCACCATGGAAGAGATCTTCGAGATGCTGACCTGGCGCCAGCTCGGCATCGGCAACAAGCCCTGCGCGTTCCTTGATGTGGACGGCTTCTACGCACCGCTGATCGGCATGATTGATCGCATGGTGGAAGAGCGCTTCCTGCACCCCGAGCAGCGCCAGGACCTGTGGTACGGCTCGGACATCGAGGAGATGCTGGCCTGGATGAAGAACTACCAGCCGGCCCAGGCCTCGAAGTGGATCGACGAGAAGCGCCGCGCGGCGCTGCGTTGAAGACTACGTGCGCGGTGGCTCAGGCTGCCGCGCGCGTCCACGGTGCCGGCCGGCCCAGCAGGTAGCCCTGGCCGTAGTCGCAGCCGAGCTCGAACAGCGTGTCACGCTGCGCCTCGGTCTCGATGCCTTCGCCGATCGTCTCGATGCCCAGCGTGCGTGCCAGTGACAGCACGCCTTCGACCAGCGCGCGCGTGCTCTGCGCCTCCGGGCCGTGCAGGCCGGCAATGAAGCTCTGGTCGATCTTCAACGTGCTGATCGGGAAACGGTGCAGGTAGGACAGCGCCGAGAAGCCCGTACCGAAATCATCCAGCTGCACCTGGATGCCGCGTTCACGCAGGCCCTTCAGGATGCGCAGCGTGTGTGGACCGTCGTCGAGCAGCGCGACCTCGGTGATTTCCAGGCGCAGCCGCCGCGGGTCCGCGTTGCTCGCCTCCAGAAGGCCATACAGGCGCCCGCTGAACTCGGCGGAGCGGAAATGCCGTGGCGACACGTTGACCGACACATAGCCACGCCCACCATCGGCAAGGCCGGCGATGACCTGCTCGTAGATCAACCAGTCGACCTGTTCGATCAGGCCGCTTTCCTCGCCCAGCTCCAGGAACGCGCCCGGCAGCAACAGGCCGCGGCGTTCATGCTTCCAGCGCAACAGGGCCTCATGGCCGACCACCTCGCCATCGGAGAGGCGCACGATCGGCTGGTAGAACGGCACGAAATCACGGTTGTTGATCGCCCGCCGCAGGTCGGCCTCGAGATCCAGGCTGCGCAGCGCCTGCTCGCGCATCTCCTCATCGAAGATCGAGCAGCGGTCGTGGCCCTGGGCCTTGGCCCGGTACATCGCCGCATCGGCGTCGCGCAGCAGTTCCTCGCCGGTGCGATAGCGCGGGTTCCACAAGGCGATGCCCAGGCTGCCGGAGGGGAACAGCTCGCGACCGGCGATCCACATCGATTCCTGCAGCGCCAGCAACAGCCGCTGGCCGAAATCCAGTGCCTGCGCCAGGCCCTCCGGACAGTGCAGCAGCACGGCGAACTCATCACCGCCCAGGCGCGCCACCACATCATTGTCGCCGGCCATGGACACGATGCGCTTGGCTACTTCCACCAGCATGCGATCGCCGGCGGCGTGACCGATGCTGTCGTTGACCAGCTTGAAGCGGTCAAGGTCCAGGAACAGCACCGCGAACACCGGGCCGCCTTCGCGCCGGGCCAGCGCCAGCGCATCCTGCAGCCTGTCCAGCAGGTGCAGGCGATTGGGCAGTCCGGTCAGCGCGTCGTGCATCGCCTGGTGGGTCAGTCGCTGCTCGGCGCGCAGGCGCTCGCCGATCTGGCCCAGCAGCTTTTCGTTCACCTCGCCCAGCTCGCGGGTGCGCTCCTCCACCCGCTTTTCCAGCTCGGCGTGCGCCGAGCGCAGTCGTTGCTGGTCGCGCTGGCGCGCAAGACCGGTGCCGATGTTCTGCGCAACGAAGATCAGCAGGCGCTGGTCATGCACGCTGAAGGCGATCTGCTCGGTGTAACTCTGCACCACGATCGCACCGACCACTTCGTCGTCGCGCAGCAACGGCACGCCGAGCCAGCACTGCGAACGTGCGCCGGATTCGCGCACCTCGCCGGTTTCCAGCAGCGCACCGATCTGCTCACGCGAGGCCAGCAGGGGCCGACGATGGCGGACCACATACTCGGTCAGGCCGCGACTGAACGCGCGCGGTGCACGACTCGCGTTGTGCTCGTCGACCGAATAGACGAAATCCAGCCCATCGCCCTCGGCATTGACCAGCGCGATATAGAAATTGCGCGCATCCAGCAAGCGCCCGACCACGCCGTGCACCTGCCCGTAGAACTGCGCCAGGCTGTCGGCCGACATCGCCATTTCGGCGATGTTGTACAGCGCGGTCTGCAACTGCTCGGCGCGGCGGCGTTCGGCCACTTCATCCTGCAGGCTGAGATTGGCGCGCTGCAGCTCCTGCGTGCGCCGTTCCACCTGCTGCTCCAGCCGCACCTGCGCCTGGCGACGGTCCATGGCGGTCTGCACGTGCTGGGCGACAAAACCCAGCAGGGCCCGTTCGGCCTCGCCGTAGCGGTCGGCATGCTCGTAGCTCTGCACCACGATCGCACCACACACCCGGCCATCGCGCAGCATCGGCACGCCCAGCCAGTCCAGGCTCTCCGGGCCGCGCTGCGGGTCGTGCTCCTGGTCTACCCGCGCCAGCAGTTCGCGCGAAGGCCCGCTCAACGGCCGGCCATGCCGCAGCAGCGCCACTGTCAGGCTGCGCGGCATCTGGTCGATGTCGTAGCCCTGCGCCGGATCGGCGACGAAGTCATCGACCTGGTCGGCGAAGTACAGGAAGCGGATCTGCCGGCGGGCATCGTCATACTCGACGATGTAGCAGTTCTGCGCGTACATCAGCGTGCCCAGCACGCCATGCACGTGGCGCAGCATCTCGCTCATTTCCAGGTCGGCACCGGCCAGGTCGGCAATCTGGAACAGGGCCTGCTGCAACCGCTCAGCTTCTTCCAGCGCCTTGATCTGCCCCGCCTGGCGGCCCCGCTGCAGGGCCAGCTCCATGGCCTGCCGGGCCAGCCCCCACCAGGCCGGGGAAGGCGTCGCGCCGCGTACCGACAGCAGCAGCCGGGCGCCGTCGTATTCCCAGCCGTGGCGGCCTTCGGCGTGGTCGGCCAGCGGCTGCCAGATGTCCTCCTCGCCACCGCCGATCGGCCAACCGCCCTGCCCGCTGCCGAGCTGCGGATCGTCCCAGCCGACGCGCACGATCGCCGTTTCCGGCAACAGCGCATGCAGCGCGCGCACCAGCGCTGCGCTCAGCACAGACTCGTTGTTTGACGCTTCCAGCGCGCGGTCGGCTTCGGTGGACAAATGACGTTCTCTTGGCGCCGCCTGAGCGCCGCCTCCCCTGAATTACCGAGCATAACGCGCCACCCGGGGGGCAATGGAAGCCCGGCAACCCCGAAACGTGCCCTCGGGCGTTTTTCCTTTCGATCCCCTCCCGGTTCCTGCCGTGACTGTCGCCCTGTCCCACCCCATCGCTGGCTATGCGCCACCGCCTGCAGGGCTTACCCTGTACGGCGTGGATGCCAGCGCCCTGCCAACCGATGAAGCCTTGATGCTGGCCTGGGCCGCCGGTGAAGTGCACGCGTTCGAAAGCCTGTATGCCCGTCATCGCAAGCGCCTGTTCGGCTTCCTGCTGCGGCAGCTGCGCGACACCGCGCTGGCCGAGGAGATGTTCCAGGACGTCTGGCAGCGGGTGATCAGCGCGCGTGCAGGCTGGCAGGCCGATGCCGCCTTCAGCACCTGGCTGTTCCGCATCGCCCACAACCGCCTGAACGACCACTGGCGCGCCGCCCGCCATCGCCCCCCTGCACCGGCCGATGCCGATCTGCGCCTGGCCGCGCTGGAAGATGGGCAGACACCGGAAGCGGAATTGTCCGAATTCGAGCAACGTCGCCGCATCCAGCTGGCGATGGAAGAACTGCCCGCAGAACAGCGCGAAGTGCTGCAGCTGCGGCTGGAACAGGAACTGAGCCTGGAGGAGATCGGCCAGATCACCGGCGTTGGCCGGGAAACCGTGAAATCGCGGCTGCGCTATGCGATGGACAAGCTGCGTGCGGGACTGAACGCATGAACCGAGACGATGCACTGACGCCGGAAGAACGCGAACTGGCACGCCTGCTTGGGCGCCGCACCGAACAGGGCCCTCCGCCGGCACTGGACGCGGCGATCCTCGCCGCTGCGCGTGCAGCCGTGGAGACGCCAGCACGCGAGGCGGCCCCAGCGCCGGTGGCACCGC
>Ga0256772_1000171_pt1 | contig 14696 bp, 2 predicted proteins | sample MC6MC0923MT_FD_186044 | JGI IMG/M metagenome (GOLD analysis project Ga0256772, IMG submission 186044) | Metatranscriptome of enriched soil aggregate microbial communities from Iowa State University, Ames, United States - MC6-MC0923-MT... | ecosystem: Environmental > Terrestrial > Soil >... | reverse complement strand
CCGACGAAGATGACCAGGCGCAATGGAAGAAGCCGCACAATCGTGATGGTCGTTGGACGAGCAGCAGTGTCAACTCGTATCGACATACTTCCCACACCGCAGGATATGGTCGTGGTTCCAGCGCCTACACTAGTTATGCTGCCCGTCAAGCTCCGTATCAAATGGGCTACGCAAGCTATGCCTCCGGCTCCTACCCCTACGCCTCTTATCCGACTGCTGCCGCTGCTACGCCTGCTTATGGATCTGGAGCGGAGGCCGCCGCCGCAGCAGCAGCAGCACAGTATGCGTCATCTTATGCCGCTTACGCTCAGCAGTACACGCCAGCGGCTTCTGAGGCCCAAGCACAAGCAGCAACAATACCTCCTGCCTCTGCTGCTGGATACGACGCGTCATCATACGTTGCACAGCAGTATCCGCAGCCACAATAGACCTGATGGATGTTTTTAGGTTCTGTTCGTTCATCAAATCCTTTCGAAGGTGAAACTTTTCGAAGCGGGAGCCGGTTTTTCGTCGTGATTCTTCCGAACACGCGTTGGACTCAGCCAGGAAACACTGTTCCAGCCATATCGAACTTGAAGGTCGCTCTCCAAGTCAAACTTGAAAAAAAAAATGGCGTCACTGTGACAGTGTTCGACTCGTTGGGCGATTCTGCTCCATAATCTCCACGCCAAAAGCCATGGATTACGACGACGACTACGAGGATTCAGGCTTTTCCCCAATTGAGGACCTGTCCTCCACCGACAAAGGCGCCAGCGACCGACTCACCGAAGCTGAGCTGCTCGATCTGAATCTGGAGTCGCTGCTCCATCCCGATTTTGTCCTCAAGCAGACGCGTTCCACGTACGGTGTGGCCGGGGCGCTCAAGGACGATGACGAGAAGAAAGAGGAGGACGTTGTCGATGCCAGCAAACTGGTGGCCACTGTTTTGCAGGAATCTCGCGTGGAGCATCTCACTGCTGGTTTTATGAATGATTCAAAGAAGGCGGCTGGTCCGCCAGAAGATGTGACAGCACGACTGTCTCGAGAACTTGCCGCACAAGCATTGTCGGCCGACACCTACCACAATCTGGCCAATCGCCGCGCCCACCTGCTCAACACGCTCAACAACGCCTTTGAGCAAGAATACCGTGCGCGCAAGTCGGCGCAGCTGCGCAAGAAAAAGTTCCCCAAGGATCGCGACGTCCTGGGCCAGGTGGCGGTGCAGTCCACTGTCAGCGTGCTGCTGCGATTACTGCGCGATGCCTCTCGCAACAACCCCAAGTTGTGCTTGGAGATTTTGGATGATTTGAAGCACGTGCTGGGTCAAGTTAAGGGCATGGGCTTCCATGCTCCTGTCGAGACCAAGGACAAAGCCAAAGATGATGGTGATGCCGCTAACGAGCCCAAGGTTCTGTCGCGCGTGTCTTCGCTTGCCTTCGATCAAATCCACCAATTTTTGCTTTTGATCGCAACAGACTCCGAAACCACCACGGACATTCGTGGTCGGTGTATCGAGCTGCTGTTGGGTTTGGCGGTGGCGCGTTCGTCACTGTCGTCGTTCCTGACCGTGGTCAAGCTGCTGCTGTTTGCTTACCCTCTGCAGCACATCGGAGCCTTGTCGGCATTGCATAAGCTCGAGAGCATGCGTCGTGAAGTTCAAATGGAGCAGCCCAGCGCCGACAATCACGACATGCGCATGTCGGTGACCGAACTGACCGAAAGCTCGCGCATGTCCATGGCCACTGATGGTGTCTATCTGTATACCCACTCGCCGGCTGGTTTGTTCAAGATCGGTACCGGCAAGGAAGGCACTACTCCCGGCATGGTCTATGTCAGCATCAAGGGCTATCGTTCCTACGAGCGTTCGTGCCTGGCCATGGCCGGTGGGCGCTTGCTGTACCGCTCGGCGGAGATTGCGCCCGCGATCTTTGTCATCATTGACACGCAGTACTTGCTGGAAGTTGGCTCGGTGCTGCCCGATGGCACTGGCACGTTTGCCTCGGCCGATCTGTCGCACCTGCCGCTGCTGCTCAGCGGCGCCAAGCCCGGCAAGGCCAAGCCCAAGCCCAAGAACAAGGCCAGTGTGGTGGCGGCGTCGAGCGAGGTCGCGGAAGTCAAAGAACTCAAGGAAGTCAAGGAGTCCAAAGGCGATAAGAAGGAGGGCAAGGAAGAAGAGGACGAGTTCACCAAGAAGAAGAAGGAGGCCATGATGGATCCTTACGCCAAGAAGCTGGCGGAGCAAAAAGAGAAGGATGAGGAGAAGAAGGCCCACGAGGAAGAGAAGAAGGCCGAGCAAGGTCCCAAACCTCCTTCGGCGGGTCCGGGTCCGGCTCCGATTCCCAGCCCCTCCGGCCCGAGCGACACCGCCCCAGGCGTCGACCCATCCCAAGCCCAAGCCCAGTCCCCGGCCGGTCCGCTCAGTCCTACTGGCGCTGGTGTGCCGCCTGCTGATGCCGATATGCCTCTGGACATGGATGATGAAGAGGATGACAAAAAGAAGAAGACGCGCAAGAGCGATGGTGTCACATTCTATCCCATGATCAGCGACGGCCGCTACGTGTTTGTGGTGACTCCCCAGGCCCAGGCTACCCCGGCTACGGATGCTGCTGCCACTGACGCTGCTGCTTCGGCGGATTCTGCTGCTGCTTCCTCTTCTTCTTCCTCGACGGAGAAGAAGGGCGACAAGTCGGAACGCTCGGCTTTGTCAGTTTCGGCTTTGGATTTCGAGGGCAAGCAACGTCTCGAGCACTGCCACTCTGTGACCCTTCTGTCCAGCAGGAGCAAGCCCAACAGCTTACTGACGATGAACAATCAGTCCTCGGCCAAGCAGAAAGCGAGCCGAACCACGCGTGTCGGCCGAGGCGGTCGTGTCGTGGCGACCAAGAGAGCGAGTCGCAATGCGATGAACATGCCGCATGTCAATCTGGGCAACCCCGAGCATCTCAACTTCGACGGCTCGATTTCCGTGGAGTGCTGGTTCAGGGCACCTCAACAGGCTTGGAACTCGGGCAACTACCAGTCACTGTTCACGCACGGTGACCCGTCCATGCGCTTCTTCGTCATGGCCTACACCGGCTCGATCTATGCCGGCTGCAACACCGCCATGGGTTCGGGTCAAGTGAACGGACAGGTTTCGGTCGATTTCACCGAGTGGAATCACTTGTGTGTGGTCTATGACCATACCAGCCAGTCGTGGTGTGTCTACGTCAACGGTGCTTTGTCGGCCAAGCAACGTTCTAACATCGCCCTGAGCTCGTACCCCGGCGACTGGATCCTCGGTGCGGCTCACAACAACCGCTTCGAGGGTGAGATTGCCGATGCTCGTATCTGGAAGAAGGTGCTCACCGAAACCGATATTGCTCGCACTATGAAGAACGAGGTTCGCCCCGATGAGGAAGGCCTGATGGGCTGGTGGCCCATGTCCGATGGCTTCGGTTTGACTGCGCGTGATCTGTCGCAGTACGGGCATCCTGGTGCTCTTTCCAGTGGCTGCGCTTGGATCAGCGGCGAACGCCCCGTGGCGTCCGTCTCTTCCGACGCCGACGACGACTCGGGCGCTTCTTCGAGCGTGTCGCTGCCGCCCTACCGCTTCAGCAAGAAGGTGCTCAGCGATGCCGTCATGTACACCAATGGCGAGTGCTTGGCCATCCTGTATCCCGATGATGTGGCTCCGTCGGCTTTCCCTGGCGTGGACAAGGCCGTGTTCCAAGCCTTCTCGCTGGAGTCCGGCGAGCTGCTCGAAGAATGCGAGCACGAGCACGCCGCGTCGCCACTGGCCGCGGTGCTGACGCCTGCGGGCGATGCGCTCTACACGGCTGAACTCAACCAAGGCTCCGCGGTCTTCCATCGCTACTTTGCCACCCCTCCCGCCTCGCAATCTGCCTGGCGTGTGGCCCGCTTCAAGGACGACGAGGTGGCCGATGACGGTGTTCCTACTGCTGGCAAGCTGCGCAAGGACTTCCCGCTGCCTGAGCAGACGGTGGTGCGAAGTGGCGGCAGCAAGGGTGTCGAGGCTTCTCTGCAAATCGAAGACGAGCTGGGCGACATCTACCTTGACGACGATCAAGATGAGAAGAAGACTTCTGCCAAGAACAAGGCGAATTCTCCGTCTCGTCAAGGCCTGGAGGGCGACCGCGTGCCCACCGCCACCACCATTGCCACGATTATCGCGCGCGTGTCGAACGAGGCTCGTTTCGTCAAGCATGTTTCGACCAAGGTTCCTCATAACCTCTCCTATTTGCTTGCCGTGGACTTGAATGAGACCACGTTTGAGAACCTGCTGGCCATGCTGGAGGGTCTGGTCGAGGAGTACTACGCTCCCGAACCCGCCTCGGAGACCGAGGAACAGCTGTCCGTGCGCCGCCTGCGCATGTTCGCCTTCCTGACGTGCCTCAACCTGTTGCGCATCAACATCTCGCACCTCGTGGGCTGGAAGGTCGACCCCGCCGAGTGTGGCCTCACTCAAGATAAGAATGAGGACAAGGACAAGAGCATGCAGACTCGCCTTGTGGCGCTGCTGAACAAGCTGATTCTCAACACGCCCACTTCGAAGCTATCGCTGGTCATTTCCAGCAAGGTGTTCGAGGAGGTGTCGGACACGCTCAGTGTCGGCATGAGCGTCCTTTATGGTGCCGCCTTGTCGCGTGTACGCATCCTGTCGGAGCTGGTGACTGGCGCCCTCGAAGCGCCCAGCGACAGCGGCGTCAGCGCCCAGCATCAGTTGCTCATGAGCCGTTTCTTCGCCAGCCAGAGCCAGGCCAATAACGTGGTAATCATCGTTCCCGCGATTATCACCCTGCAAGACAAGGCTGTTGAAGCCACCAAATTGGGCCGCAAGCTTCGTCCCGCCATTCTCGATATGGCCAATTTGATGGAGCGTGTGTTGAGCCTGGTGATGAAGGGTGCCCGCCAGCAAATCGACTTGTGCTTCCGCGGCCAGCCTGAGGTCAAGGATGAGACTTCAGTCCACCTTCGTGCCTTCCTGTCGCGTGCCAGCATTTGCCTCATTGGCCGTGCTGCGGTGCCCAACCCCTCTGCTGAGGCCTTGAAGCAGGTGCTGGGTCATGCGTTGTTGGTGATTCGCTCCTGCGAGCAACTCGTCACGGACTGTGTCAACCGTCTGGGCGCTCCCGATCAGACCAAGCTCGGTGACTTGGCCAAGATTTCCGATGTCCTTCGTGGCGCTGTGGGGTCGCTGCTGCAGCCTCTGTTCTCCTCGCTTTGGAGCATCAGCATTGATCTGAAGCAGGCCTGTGAGATTCTGCCGTCGCTGTATCGCCTGTTGGCTGCTGTCGACAACTTTGCTTCGCGCATGCCTGAGGTCATTAGCAAGGAGCGTTCTTCGGGCGACAACCAGCGCATGCTCGTGTCCCGCTCGGTGACTGTCGAGTCCAACCATCCCGTGCGTCAGGGCGCCAACACCAAAGTGGTCTCCATTCCTGGCGTTTCCGAGATGCTGTTGGACTTTGACCCCAAGTCCTTCCGTCAGCTGCAGCAAGGTTCTACCATCAACATCTATCGCGGCAAGAACCAAACGGACCCTGTTTCTGGCACTCTGACTTCGGCTCCCGCTGGTCCCATCAAGGTGCCTGGCGACAAGGTGTTTGTTGTCTATAACTGCGGCTACAATCGTGACTGGGGTTTCAAGGTGACTGCCAAGGCCTTCGTTGAGGAAGAAACCATGGATCTTCCGTGGGTGATGGATCTGTCCAAGAGCGTGGCCCTTCTTGCTGGCAAGTGTGCCAGCCTCGCCATCAAGGGTGAGGAGGAACAAGCTGCCGAGAAGGAGAACAACAAGTGGCTGCAGAACGAGTTGCTCAGCGAAGGCATGGACTACGGTGCCGAGGTCTCGCAAGAGGAGTGCAAACAGCTGTCTTGGCTTCCGGAAGCTCTTGATGAGCGTACTGATCTCAAGTGTGAGACTCAGTCTGTTGTGAAGGCTTCTGAAATCGATCTGCCAGAGGCTGTGCCTGCCATGCCCAAGTTGCAACGAGCTGCTTCTTATCTGGGGATGTCGATGATCACTTTGGTTCGTGAGCTGCGCGAACGCATGGTCAAGGCCGGTGTGCGTCCCGATCCCTACCCGGTGCCTCGTGATGTCATCGACATCGTGCAAGACGCCATCTTGCACGTGGTGGCCGTTTTGATCAAGCACAACAAGCTGACCACCGAAGCGCAACAGTTTATCAACTCGCCCGAAGGCACTCAGCCGTCCTCGAATCTGGTGCGTGTCTACAAGACTCCCCACAAACTGCGTCAGTGGTGCATGCAGAAGTACCAGAACCGCCGCTCTGCCGCTGAATCCAAGGCCAACAAGGACAAAGAGGCTGCCGTGGAAGATGGCTCTCTGTCTCCCACCGCGGCTGCCAGTGATGTAAAGATCCCGGACCGTCCTACGATCTACAAGGAGCTGTGCGATGAGATCGTGCGTCGCTCTGAGTTCTTGTTGAATGTGGTGCCTGCGCCCTCGCCCGACCAGAGCGCTCAGGCTCCGAAGCTCCTCCGCACCAAGTCATCTGCTGGATCTGAACAAGAGGGCATGACCGAAGATGAAAAGAAGGCCCAGGCTACACTTTTGGCTTGGCAAGCCACTCGTGCCACCGTGCCTTTGCGCTACGCTGAGCCCGATGAAAGATTCGGTCTGGTGTGGAAGCACGTGTTGCAGCTTCTGGACGAAACTGCCCTCAATCTCGATTCGCTGATTGAGAGCATGGCTCTGCGCCGCCGTCGCGCTCGTATGCGGGCTCGTGGTCTGCGCATGCTCAACCAGCTGCTCAACTGCGCCTCATTGTCTTCAGTCAAGCGCGAAATTGTCGCGTCGTTGGTGCCTGCTCTCAGTTGGTCCAACAAAGAAGCCATGTCTGGCGTGGCCCCCGATCTCATGGTGCGTCTTCGCCCTGCCGGCTCGGCGCTCACCAACGAGGTGCTCGAGTCCTTCCAGGCTGTGTACCGCTCGCTGATTGGTATTCTTAAGAATCCCGTGCGCAGCGGCTCACAGCTCTTGCAGGCTGCTCTGTACGCCTTCTCGCTTAAGTACAGCGACGAAGAGTTCCGACTGGCTCTCTCCCTGGGTATTTTCCCTGTTCTCAACCACCTGCTTCTCACCGATTCTACCGAAGCGAAGGAGGAAGTTAAGGAGAGCAAGGTGCCTGAGTCCAAGCAGCCTGTGAGCGGTGACAGTGACAGCGAGCACAAGCAAGTTGCTGTCGACCCCATGTCTCAAACCAAGGATGGATTGACTCAACCTTACCAAACGTCGGCATTCACACTGCTCGACCTTCTCACTGTCTTGATGAGTAAACAGCAGCAGCAGCAAGGTCAAGGCAGTCAGGAGCAAGAAGAGGAGAAGGAGCCAGTCTACGACATTCTGTTGAGTCAGCTGGACAAGATCGCCGATTCCCTTCGAGCTGCTCGTCAGACTGCTGATTCGGCGGCCGGTTTTGTGCCTGAGCTGCCTTCCCAGCCTACTTTGAAGATGGATGGTTCAGCGGCATCGACTCACTTTGATCAGCAGGTGGCTCGCAAGGTCGGCACCGTCAGCGCGTTTGGTTTGCAGACGTCGACTCTCTCTGCTGAACTCAACGATGCTGGAGCCATCAAGAGCCGCGACGCCGAAATCTACTCCGATTCGTTCAACATTCGCGTCCTGAACCTCGTGGACAATGTCAGTCGCTTGAACGCGGGCCGTGAGCGTGTGGCGCAGCACCGTGGCTTGAAGGCCTTGTTTACCATTCTGCAGCTCGGCTCTCCTCGCTCGCAAGTTGTCGTCCTGAGGGTTTTGCGCAACATCCTGACCAGCGGCTCCGCCTCTGCTCCCCTCCTCAAGCTTGTCGATGACTCTGTCGCCGAGAAGCCTCTCGCGACTTCTCAGCCTGGTGAGGCGGCTGTTGAGTTTTGGATGCAGCAGATTGGCCAGCGTGCTGCTGCTCCTGCTTTTACTGCCTTGGCTGTCAACAAGACTGCTATGGAGCTGCATGGCTCCGCAGCGGCCACTGTGCTTCAGAACCTGCGTCTCTTTGCTTCTCACTCAAGCGGCGGTGTGTGTGCTTGGGCCGAACATGTCTCGCTGCTTCGATTCCTTTCGGACAACAGCAACGACTGGCGTCAAGTTATCGCATCCGTTGTTGAGCGCTCCTTGGCTCAGCTGCCTTCCTTGCTTCAGCGTCTCAAGGAGTTCGCCTACGGCTCCTCCAAGCAAGAGGAGAAAACCGAGTCCAAGGAGAACAAGGATGACTCATGGGAAAGTGTGCAGCTACATGCCGAGGCGCAGAATCAAGCTAACGCTCAAAAGGACAGCGAACTGGCTACCTCTTCCGAGTTGTGGTCGCAGCTGTGGATGGTTTTGGGCGCTCTGAATGTTTTCGGCGGCTACGTCGACGTGTTGCGTGTTGGCTCCCGCGTCTACATGCCATCCATCGAATCTTGTGGTGTCGTTGTGGCGCGTGATATGCAAAACAACACTGTCAGTGTGATTCGTGACGGTGAAGGTACAATCACCGAGGAGAAGTGCCCCGATGTTGTCTGCCTGGGAGGTCGATCTTTCAAGCGCGAGGAGAGCTTTGGCCTGGTCAACTCCGCCCAAGTCTTCAACAGCATCCGCGCGATTTTGAATGCTGTCAACGATCGTCCATTGACCATCGAGCAGCTGAACAAGATGATCAATGACATTCGCAACAAGCATGACAGTGTCGGTCCGGCTGATGGGGCCCACGAAGGTGAAGAGGCGGAAGAGCCTGTGGATGCCGCTGAGAAGCTTCGTCGCGTTGAAATTAGCATGGCTGCCGTCACGACCAGTATGTTGCACACATGCTGCATCCGTCTGTTGCACTCGCTGATGCTTTCCGACAAGGATGTGTCAGCGTTCTTGCAAGACCAAGAGACCTTCAAGAAGTTGTATGGCTCTGCCATGCAGATTTCGCCGCTGGGAGAGACCGCCCAGGCTCGCGAATCGACTGAGGTCCTGGAAGACAAGCTGGCGGCCCTGTCGTCGGAGTTGACTCGTCGTGCTCGTATTCCTGCCGATATTACCCTCACCGTTCGTCATTCTCAGCCCCGCATCCGCATCAGCAAGCCACAAGTTGATCTCGAGGCCGAGTATGCCAACATTGGCAACAAGGTCTCGGAAGATAGCGTTCGTGCCTCGCTGTATTATTTGCGCCTCAACGAGGAACCCAGCGCCAAATGCACAGGCAAAATCGTTCTGATCGATACCTATGGTGATCTCATCGAGCGTCTCAACAAGCTTGCTGATTTCGCCCCTGCTGCTATTATTCTGGCTCTTCACTCTGCTACTGCGAAGTTGGAGGGTTTGAACGAGGATGAAGATGATCAGGAGGATGGAAAGAAGAAGGAAAGTGACAACGTCATTCAGCAAGCACAGGGTCTGGTTGCTGGTCTTCGCCACGGTATGCTTGACTCTGGCCTGGGCGCGATGCCTATGGGCCTCAGCATGGCGTCTCGGCGCGCTGGAGCTTTCTCAGCCGCTGCTATGCCTGGAATGCCTGCTTCTGCTTTCTCAGCCGCTTCGACCGCTGGATCAAGCAGGAAGAAAGAGGTCAAGAAGAAAGACAAGGACGGTAAGGAAAAGCCCGCAACCAGTGCTGCCTTGGATGCTGTGCCGCTGATTTGCGTTCCTCCGGAAAGTTCACGCCTTCTGCGAGTGGCTCTGGGAGTGCGCTCTGAGGACAACCCGGAAACTGTCAACCGTGCCATGCTTGTTGCTGCTCTGGTGGCTCGCGGCTATCCCAAGGAGCACACACTGCGCGCTTTGGAGAAGCACGACTTTGACTTGGAGGCTGCTGCCGGCTGGCTCGATACGGCCAAGGAATGGCTCTATGAATCGACTGCGGAACTCAAGGAGATGGGCTTCGACAAGGAAAGCGACGTAAAGGAATCCGTGGCTTTGACGGCTGAAGAACAAGTCGCTGCCATTGAGACGGTGTGGGGCGAATTCACGCGCAATCACTCTTCCTCGGCTCAGATCGGACCGATTGCCGCGACGGTGGCCAACACATGCTCACCGCAATGGTTATCTACCCTGCGTTCCCAGTCGACCTTCTCTCTTCTCGCCGACTTGCAACAACTGGAACGAGCCTTGTTCATTCACTACGCTCGAAGAGCCTTGGCCAGCTGCTTGTTGCGCTTGCCTCTGTCTCAGCCCATCCGTGAAACTGTCTTTGGTGATCGCACGGTCTTGACCAACACGGTGCGTGCCTGTCTGTCGATGGAGATGTTCCCTGCATCTGAGCTGGACCCCCTGGAGAGCGTCAGGAACTGTGCCAATAACGGAGCTCTGACCCCCAGCAAGCGCTTGCAGTTCAGGGCCCAACTTCTGGACATGCTCTTGCAGCGACAAGCCAAGTACGGCATGGAGTCCACCGACGGTGCCTATTTGCCCAACTGCTTGATCGACGAAGCGTGCCGTCTCCTGCAGGACAACGTCAAAGACGGCTCTTCTCAGTCCACGGCGCCGATCCGCGTGCGCACTCATCCTCTTGAAGTCCGTTCCAACGTGGCAACTGGCCAACCCCCTGTCGAAGTCCACGTGCCTTCTTTCCCGGCCATGAGTATCAGCATCGAGATGGATCCCGATTCGCTGCGCAACAACTACGAGTGCTTTGTGACCATTTACTCCGACGCGGCCTGCCAGAACGAGGTGCGTCAGGTCCACGTCTCGAGGATGACCGCTGGCGAGCAGATCGTGCTGGGAACGAACAGGTTCTATCTGACCTCATATTCCCATCACTATTACGCTCAAGGCCCGGCAATCAAAGCCACAATTACCATGCAGGCGATGGACTCCGGCGCCGATGCCACTTCCGAGCTGCGCGAGCTGACCGGTGACATTGGCAGCGCCATCACACTCATCACCCTGGCGATGCGTTCGGGCAAGCGCGTGTCGCTGTCGACGCTGGTGTGGCTGCTGCGCTCGCTGGCGGTGATCCGTCAGCCTGCCCTGGCTCAGCGTGCCTGCAGGATGGCCATTCGCCTGTTCAACCGCTTCTCGTGGCTGGATGAGGCGCCGCGCGACGGCGACGGCCTGACCAAGGAGCAGTGCCTCGCGGAGATCAAGCAGTGGCTGGCCTCCATTGAGAACGCGCACGCCGGCCTGCGAACCGACTTGCTTGTCAACTGGAACAGCGGCGCCATGCCTGGTTCGCACCTTCAGAATTTGTTGGAGCTGGTCTTGTCGGGACGCAAGGCAGTGGGCGAGGAGGAGGAGGAGCAGGCTTCTGCTCAGTCCGAGTCCAAGGAAGACGCCGAGGTGGCTGTCACCGACCCCAAACTGTCCAAAGCTCCCGAGTTTGTGGTGGAAAGCTACAAGAACTTCCGTGATGGCCAGCGTTTGGGCTCCATGATCAACCTCTCTCAACGTCGCCTGGCTCCTGACTTCACTCTGTCGATGAGCAGCGAGAGCATGAACTCCGGTCGCGACATGTTCATTGGTGACATCAGCGTGTCTCGAGGCGGACGCTGGTACTGGGACATCAAGCTGAAATCGCTGCCGCAGCAACTGTCTTTGGGCTGGTGCACTCGCGACTTCAGAACCAACAATTATCAGCAGCTGGGCCATGACATGCAAGGCAACAGTTGGTGCTTGCTGGGACCCAATCAAAACTATTGCCATCGGGGCCAGTATTCGGCCCTTGACGCGTCCGCTAGCGTGGCTTGGACCATCGGCACGGTGCTGGGCTGCAGCGTCGACTTTGAAGAGCGAGAGATTCGCTTCTACGCCAACGGCAAGTGCCTGGGCACCGCGTTCTCTGGCATTAATCCAGACGAAAGCCTGTATCCTATCGTGATGGTTGGGCGCCAAGCTTTGTTGACGGTCAATTTGGGTCGTGAGGGCTTCGAGTATGTGCCTGAGACGCCGGTGGGTTCCGGTGGCGACTCGAAGAAGAAGGCCGAGGAAACCAAGACAAAGACCGTGACCACGACCAGCACCAGCAGCAGCGAACAAGAGCGTCCTCGCGTCAACATCGACGCGTCGGGCCACTGTGCCATGGAAGATGAGCGCATTGCTAGCTCGTGTTGGCTGTCCCGTTACCGCCACGCCAGCGATGTGACGCACATGCTCTATCAGCGCCAAGAGCTGCCCGAGTCCGTGGTGGTGAAGGCACTGGAGAAGGAGGTCTCATTGGGTGCGGTGCCCATGAACTTTGAAGTCAACAGCACGGACATCGATGACTTGGCTCGCTCGCCGACTATGTCGCCGGATAATGTGTTGGTCGACAACGATTCGCTCTTCTCTTGCGACAAATCCACCAATCTGCACATGTGCTTCAATGTCGTCGGCAAGGACGTCGAGGTGCTGCTGCAAGAGGTGCAGGTTCGTCTGTCGCGCAACAACCGTGGCTTCTATGGCATGGTGTTTGTCAGCCAGAAGCAGCCGGAGTTGGACAGCTTTGCGTGGTGCGACAACTTCCAGCAAGCGCATTTCACGAAGTTCTTGGATCGCAAGAAAGCTACGCGCCAACCTTGGAAGCCCCACGAGCCCGTGGCCTTCTTCACGAGCAGCGACACCTTTGCTCGTGTCAAGCTGGACCAGCCACGCCGTGCTCGTTTCATCACGCTCAAGATCAGCTTGACCGTGCCTCGTGGCAACATTTTCATCGAGCGCGTGAAGTTCGTTTGTATTCCGGGTTCTCATCCCTTGAGTCCCATGTTCGGCACCCCTGCGCTCGAGACCAAGAGCAAGGAAATGAAGGATGAGCTGACCAAGAGCGCCTTGGCGGTGAGTGCCGACTCGAACTGGACGCTGGAGATGGACGAAGAGTTGGTCAGCCTGGTGCAAGGCATGTGCAACAAGCTGGGTGTGGGGCCTATTTCGCTCGATGCGATCATGCTCAACCCAGGCCCTGACGATCTCATGCGCTTCAAGACCCTCAAGGATGTTCCCGTGCATGTCTTGCGCGCTCGCTTCGCCATCATCAAGTACCTCAACCGCCTCGTCACACCTCTGCTGCACTATGTCGACATCAAGATGTACGAGAAGGATCTGGGCCGCAAGGTTGTCAAGTCAGGCACCAAAGAGCAAGAGGAGACCAAGGAAGAGCAGAAGAGCATGGCCGTGGCCTCCTTTGACGACACCTCTCTGTCCTACATTGTGCACCAGCTGCGTGGTCTGTACTTCATGAGCACTAAGAAGAGTGTGTTCGATGCCTTGCTGTCCGTTGGTGCTGCCTCCACCACGGCTGGCGGCTTCGGTGTGGGTGGCTTCCAGCGCCCGAGTCTGCGCATCACTGTCAACCGTATGAAGGCGGTCAAGTCCAAGGAGAATCGTGCCAAGGACCCCGATGGTCTGCACAGCGTGTTTGGTCAGATGTACACTCAGCTCCGCAGCAACAACCCCGGCGATTTCCGTGGCAAGAAGGCGCAGCAGATGTTCCAAGTGACCTTCTTGGGTGAAGGCTCTATCGACGTTGGTGGTCCTTACCGCGAGTGTATTGCCAACTTGAGTGCCGATCTCATGTCGGAGAACACTCCCTTGTTCATCCCGTGCCCCAATCGCAAGAACGCCGTCGGTCTCAATCGCGAGAAGTTCGTCATCAACCCTTCTTGCCAGTCTGCCACCCACATGGCCATGTATGAGTTCCTGGGTATGCTGATGGGCATGGCGCTGCGCACTGGCGAGACCCTGAACCTGGACCTTGGCTCTATCATCTGGAAGAAGCTCATCGGCGGTTCGGTCGACACCGTGGACTTGGAGGGTGTGGACAAGCTGTGCATCCAGGCTTTGGGCGGCATGCCTTCGCTCAGCCAGGACAAGTTCGAGGACCTTGATCTCAAGTTCGTGACGCAGCTCAGCGATGGCCAGGAGTTCGAGCTCAAGCCCAAGGGCGCTGAACTTCCGGTCAAGCATTCTGACCGCGACGAGTTTATTCGCCTGGCCATCAACGCTCGTTTGTCGGAGAGTGACCAGCAAATCCGAGCGATTCGCAAGGGCCTGAATGCCGTGGTGCCTGCCAACCTCCTGTCGCTCTTCTCGTGGTTCGATTTGGAGATGATGGTGTGCGGCAATCCCGAGATCGACATCGAACTGCTGCGCAAGCACACGCACTTCCGCGGCTTCAGTGGCAGCTCGCCTTTGGCCAAGAATCTGTGGAAGTGCCTGGAGAGCTTCAGTACCGAAGAGCGTCAAATGTTCTTGCGCTTTGTTTGGGGTCGAAGCCGTCTGCCGATATCGGAGAATGATTGGACCCAGGAGTTCACTGTGCACCTCCTGAAGGCCTCGGACTCCTCTCTGCCAATTTCTCATACTTGTTTCTTTTCGCTTGAATTGCCAAACTATTCTACCTACGACGTGCTCCGCCAGAAGCTGCTCTACGCCTGCCAGAACTGTCTCGCGATCGATATCGACTTCCAGCCCAACCAGTCTTCCCTCAACTCCTGGGTGGAGAACGACTAAAGGCTCATCGCGATTGATATCGATTTCCAGCCAGCCATTCCCTCGACTCCTGGTGGAGAACGTCTCAAGTCCCACCGCGCCTTTTTCTGGCTTCATTTTCTTTTTCTTTTTGTTTTGATTATTTACTATTATTTTCTCTGCTTTGTTTTCCCTTTCATGTTTTGTTTGCCTCCTTACTTGCCTTGCTTTCACCTCGATCGCCCAGTTCCATTCAAAGTTCCATTTGAATGGACCCCTTGTTTGAAACGAACTTTGCAGAATTCGTAAAAGCTGTTTGCTTGTCAGCTTTTTTGTCCATCCTTTTGGGGAT
>Ga0256772_1000159_pt1 | contig 14902 bp, 13 predicted proteins | sample MC6MC0923MT_FD_186044 | JGI IMG/M metagenome (GOLD analysis project Ga0256772, IMG submission 186044) | Metatranscriptome of enriched soil aggregate microbial communities from Iowa State University, Ames, United States - MC6-MC0923-MT... | ecosystem: Environmental > Terrestrial > Soil >... | reverse complement strand
TTGGCGCCGTCGTTACCATATCTGTCCCGAGCTTCTGCGTGAATTTGCCATTAGCGGGCGCATTGATAGGGGCTTCACCCGTTGGAATCAAAGTTTAAAGTTGACTTTATCGGCTACAAGCCTAGCAAGCCGACAAACCCTTAACCCTCGGATACCGGCCGCACCGATGACCGCCGCATCCCCTGACGCTCTCGCCACGGTCGCACGGCGACAGTCGGAGATTCATGAGCCGTCGAGCCCCGTCGTCCATTTCGACGCGGGAGCGCCGCTGCGGCTTGCCTGTCAGCAGGATCTCGCACCCTTTTCCATCGCTTACGAGACTTACGGCACACTCAATGCGGCAAAGTCGAACGCGATCCTGATCTGCCATGCGCTGACGGCCGACCAGTATGTCGCGAGCCGTCACCCGATCACCGGCAAGCCCGGGTGGTGGGACAATATGGTCGGACCGGGCAAGCCCATCGACACGGATCGCTTCTACGTCATCTGCTCGAACGTGCTCGGCGGCTGCATGGGCTCGACGGGTCCGGCGTCGATCGACCCGCGAACGGATGCTCCCTATGGCCTCAATTTTCCGCTCATCACGCTTGGCGACATGGTGGAAGCGCAGGCGCGGCTGATCGATCATCTCGGCATCGGCCAGCTGTTCGCTGTGATCGGCGGCTCGATGGGCGGCATGCAGGTGCTGGAGTGGACCTCGCGCTTCAAGGACCGTGTTTTCGCTGCCGTGCCGATCGCAACGGCCGCCTGGCATTCATCGCAAAACATCGCGTTCCATGAGGTCGGACGGCAGGCGGTCATGGCCGATCCCGCATGGGAAGCCGGCAACTACTATGCCTCCGGCAAGGTGCCGCGTAACGGCTTGGCGGTGGCGCGCATGGCGGCGCACATCACTTATCTTTCGGAAGAAGCGTTGCATCGGAAGTTCGGCCGCACCTTGCAGGACCGGTCGGAAAAGACCTTCTCGTTCAGCGCCGATTTTCAGGTCGAAAGCTATTTGCGCCATCAAGGTTCGACGTTCGTCGATCGCTTCGATGCCAACAGCTATCTCTACATCACGCGGGCGCTCGATTATTTCGACATGCGCGACAATGCCGGCGGCGTTCTCGCCAACGCATTTCGCGGCACCAAAACGCGCTTCTGCGTGGTGTCCTTCACATCGGACTGGCTCTACCCGACGCGCGAGAGCCGAAGGGTCGTGCAGGCGTTGAACGCCGTCGCCGCCAACGTCTCGTTCGTCGAGATCGAAACCGACAAGGGCCACGATGCGTTTCTTCTGGACGAACCGACATTCCACGCGACGGTTCGCGGTTTCCTCAACGCCGCCGCTCTGAAGCGCGGCCTCGACGCGGCTGGGGAGCAACCGGCATGAACGCTCCCGATTTCATAGCGCCCATCGCCGACCAGAAACCGCGCGTCGACCATGTGTTGATTGCCGAGATGGTCGAAGCCGGTGCGCGCGTGCTCGACGTCGGTTGCGGCGACGGCGAATTGCTGCAGCTTCTGGCCGAGCGGCGCGGAGTCGATGGACGCGGCGTCGAACTGCAACGCGATAAGGTCAACGCCTGCGTGGCGCGCGGGCTTTCCGTGATCCAGGGCGATGCCGATCGCGACCTGGACAACTACCCCGATCAAGCCTTCGACTACGCCATTCTGTCCCTCACCATCCAAGCGACGCGACAGCCGAAGATGGTGCTCGAAAACCTATTGCGGATCGGACGGCGGGCGATCGTGTCGTTTCCGAACTTCGGTCATTGGAGGGTACGGGCGGGCCTGCTGTTCGGCGGACGCATGCCGATGACCGAAAACCTGCCGGATCTCTGGTATCTGACGCCAAACGCGCACCTTTGCACGATCCGCGACTTTGCCGATCTCTGCGAACGGGTCGATGCGACGGTCGAGCGGGCGGTGGCTTTCAACGACAATGATCGCCGCTTGCCGATCAAGTGGTCGCTGTCGATGCAGAACCTGTTCGGCGAGAAAGCCGTCTTCCTGCTCCAAGGCGACAAGCGGCCTTAGGCCCCGATCAGCGACGGCGGACACCTGCGGGTTTGCTCGTATCCACGGTCTGCAATTTCGGCTGCACGGGCGCCGCTTTTAGACTTCCGGAGACAGGCGACATGACCTCCTTGTGGGCTTCCACGAGGATGACCCCTGCGATGCCGATCGACATGCTGTTGCCAAATCGCTCAAGCGTCGGCGACATGCGCAGCAGAAGCCGATTGTTGATGGGCGGGAAATACAGCGCCTCCCCCCATTCGTGCGGCGAGAACAGCGCGTCGATCAATTGGGTTTCAAGCTGGCGGCGGCTGAACGGCAATCCGTAGCCAAAGGGCGTTGCGTCGGTGCGCGACCAGAGCCCACGGCGATTGGGCACGACCATAAGAATTCGGCCGTCGGGCTTCAGCACACGCCACATCTCGCGCAACAGCGGGCCGGCGCGTTCCGCCTGCTCAAGACAATGAACGGCAAGCAGCCGATCGATCGAATTATCGGGCAGAGGCCACTGCGTGTCGCCAACCAGAACGGAATTACACTGACCGGTTTTTGGCCAGACGAGCGCCCCCTGCCGCGCCGGCATCAGGCAAGCAAGACGAAGCGCTTCGCTGCGGAATTGCCCGAGAAACGGCGAAGCAAAGCCTGCGCCGGCAACAGCCAATCCGCCGACGTTGCCCCAACGCTGGCGGATGGCCGCAGACAGATGCCGCCGCGCCAGACTGCCAAGCGACGTGCTGTAGAATTCTCTCAGGCTTTTTGCATCCATGGACATAGAGCTTAACAGCCGAACTTCATCTCGATTTTGCCGACGCAGCCGGGCGCGGTCCAGCCCCATCGGATATCGCGGCGGTACCATGCTGCACGCCTGCCGCGTCGTTTTGTTTGACACGGACGCCGAGCCCTACCAGAGTCGCGGCATGGGAGTCCTCGACGTCGTCCTTTTACCTTGCCTGTCGGACAATTACTGCGTTCTTCTGCACGCGCCGGAGAGCGGTGAAACGGCCGCGATCGACGCACCGGATGCCGGCGCCATCCGGGTGGCGCTCAGCGAACGCAACTGGCGACTGAACGAAATTTTCGTCACACACCACCACACCGACCACACTGCGGGAATCGCCGAGCTTAAAGGCATTTACGGAGCGCGCGTTACCGGACCGGAGGCTGAGGCGGATCGCATTCCGGGCCTGACACGCCCGGTCGCGGAGGGATCGCGCTTCGATTTTGCCGGGCATCCGATCGAAGTGATCGAAACGCCGGGGCATACGCTCGGTCATGTCACGTATTATTTGCCGAACGACGACCTAGCGTTCACGGGCGACACACTTTTCTCGCTCGGTTGCGGCCGGATTTTCGAGGGCGATCCGCAGATGATGTGGGAGTCCGTCTCGAAAATCGCGGCGCTTCCCGGCGATACGCGCGTCTACTGCGGCCACGAATATACGCTGAGCAATGCCCGCTTCGCAGCGACGGTGGAACCGGAAAACGAGGCCCTCAAGGCGCGGATCGCGGAGGTCGAAGCCCTGCGCGCCGAAGGGAAGCCGACGTTGCCGACGACAATCGACGTGGAGAAAGCCACCAATCCGTTCCTGAGGCCGCAATCGCCAGAGATCCGCAACCAGCTCGGCATGCAAATGGCGCGCGATTGGGAAGTCTTCGCGCAGCTCCGCCAGCTGAAAAACAAAGCCTGAGCGGGGCAAGACGCACGATGACGCCCGATCTTTCCGCCGATGCCGTCATTGCGCTGCTGCAGCTTCAGCCGCATCCCGAAGGCGGGCATTTTCGCGAGACTTTCCGGGATGCGTCCGATGCCGATGATCGCGGTGCTTCGACGGCAATCTATTTTTTGTTGAAGGCGGGCGAGCAATCCCACTGGCACGCGGTCGATGCCGCCGAAGGATGGCATTACTACGCGGGGGCACCGTTGATGCTCGAAATCTCCCCGGCAGGCGGTCCCATCACCGAGGTTCGCCTCGGAGTTGACCTGGCTGCCGGTGAACGCCCGCAAACAATCGTTCCGAAAGATCATTGGCAGCGTGCGCGCAGCCTCGGCGCTTGGACGCTGGTTGGATGCACGGTCGCTCCCGGCTTCCGGTTTGCCGGATTTAGACTCGCCCCTCCGCAGTTCTCACCCGCCGATTGAGCGGCGTCAGAGCAACAGAGCAATGGCTTTTCAGTGATCATCCACACGCCGTCCCCAACCACATTTCGGCGTGCGTGGCGTATCCGCCTTCCATCCACGGCTTAATTGTCTCTTTGCAACATGGCTTAGCTGGGCCTGCTTGCTGGCAGCCTCAGACTCGTCAACAGTGACCCTCGAATCACGTTTGGATTCACACGGGGGTTGCAGTCCATGAAACGCGAGTCCTCAGGACCCGTCCTAACAACGGTGTTTGTCGACTACGACAACATCTACCTTTCGCTGAAGCGCAAGAATGAAGACGCCGCCAAGCGCTTCGCAAAAGATAGCAGCGTCTGGCTGCAAGGAATCATGTCGGGCGAGCTTATCACGCCGACGTCGCCGTTCATGGCGCCTGCGGAACGGCGCATCGCGATGAACCGCTGCTATGGCAATCCGGTTCCGCGCCGCAATTCCCACGACAATTCGACCGACATGAACTCGTTCCCGTTCATCCGTCATCACTTCTTGCGCTCGGGGTTCGAGGTCATCGATTGCCCGCCGCTGACCGCGCAGCTCAAGAACTCCGCAGATATCCGCATCGTCATGGATATTCGCGACATCCTCAATCACGACACCTTCTTCGACGAGTTCATCATTCTGTCGGGCGATGCCGACTTCACACCGGTTCTGCACCGGCTGCGCGCCCATGCGCGACGGACCGTGGTTTTCGCGAACGATCATACGGCGCAGCCCTATACGGCGATCAGCGACGGTGAAATTCGCGAGTCCAATCTCATCTCGCTGTTGACCAGCAGCCGCGCGATCTCCGGCGACAGTCCGCGCGAATTGACCGCGCAACCGGCAGCACCGGTGATCGACGTCGAGGCGGCGCGCAAAGCGATCCTGACCGAAGTCGTCGATTTCGTTCGCAACGCGCCGCAGGCCGTTCCCCTGGAAACGCTTGCTGACCGCGCCGTCCGTGTGGTCGGCCGCGACAAGACGGTCGGCACGAACTGGGGCGGCTACGGATCGTTCCGCGATCTGCTTCTCGCCGACCTGCCGGACGATATCCATCTGAGCGACACGCCGCCGTACACCGTTTTCGACGGCAACCGGCACATCAGCGCCTCGGGCCTGATTGCTCCACAACTCGCAGCGCCCGCTGCTGAGCCGCGTCGCCGCGACCTCGCGGGCGAAATGCCGAATGAAGCACAGCCCGCCGAGCGATCCATCCTCGGCAACATGCAAATTCCGATGCAGACGGCTCCCCGCCAGCAGCAGACGACACCGTTGCAGCCGTCAGCGCCGCTGCAACAGTCTCCGGCGCAGAGCAGCTATCCGTCGGCTCCGCAGCAGCGTTATGCCGGTTCGAACAGTAGCGCCGCGCAGATGCCGCCCGCGCCACCACTTTCCGCTGGGCGCACGCCGGACACCGCTTCGCCGATGATGCAGCAAGCGCCGCGCCAGTCGCTGCCGCCGCAACAACGCGTCAACCCGCCACAACAGACGTCCTATCAGCCGGATCAGCCGCGCGACGCCCAGCGGACTTCGATGGCGCAGACGCAGCCGCCTATGAGCCCGGCTTCGCCGGGGCGCAGCCCGGATCAGGCGACGCAGATTCAGCAGTCGATCGCGCGCATCCATGAAGCCTGCCAGGCCCCGGCTCTGGCACCGGCTGAATATCGCGTGCTGTTCGACGTCATGGCGCAGGAGATCACCGCGAACGGCCTGCAGGGCGCGCAAACGCTGGTCAACATAGCGCAGCGGGCCCGCGAGTTCGGCCTCGACATCAAGCGGGACGATCTCCGGTTCATCTACGATGTCGTCAGCGAAAGCGATCCGTGGTTCGAGCAGGGAACGTCGGCGACGCTGTTCGCCAGCCGCTTCCGCAACTTCGTCGTCGCGCGTTGCCGCAGCCAGGGCTTGAATCTTTCGGCTGACGAACTGGATCTGATCGAAGCCTGGTTCTCGGCGCCGCAGCCTGCTTCGTCCTCGCGCTCGCTGCCCTATGGCAGGAGTGCCGGCGGGTCCAATGCCCCGGCTCCGGCACAGCAAGCGGCGAAGGTGGCCGGTTCGGCGCCTCATTCCGGCGAACAGTGGTGGGATGGCGGTCGCCAGCAGGTCGGTCAACAGCGTGAAGCCGAGCAGCGCGCCGCAAACGCCTACAACCAAGCTCCGCCCGAAGAAGAATTTCCGCGCATCGTCAGATCGCGGTTCCGAGGCTGAGGAAGCGGGGCGCGGGGGCCCCGTTTCCAAAGTTCTTCGCATCTCTCTGATTACAAAAATGGCCGCCTCATCGGGGCGGCCATTTGAATTTCCAGAACAGTGTGAACCGGGTTAGCCGGCGAGGTATTGGCCGCCGTTGGCCGTCAGCGTCGATCCGGTAATGAAGCTCGCATCGTCGGACGCCAGGAACACGACGCAACGAGCAATCTCGCTCGGCTCACCGAGGCGGCCGACCGGGATATGAGGAAGGATGCTTTTGTCGAGCACGTCCTGCGGAATGGCCTTGACCATCTCGGTCGCGATGTAGCCGGGGCAAATGACGTTGACCGTGATACCGGCGCGAGCGCCTTCCTGCGCCAGGGCTTTGGTGAAGCCAATGTCGCCAGCCTTCGAGGCGGAATAGTTCACCTGGCCCATCTGGCCTTTCTGGCCGTTGATCGACGAGATGTTGATGACGCGACCGAACTTGCGCGCGCGCATACCTTCCCAAACCTGACGGGTGACGTTGAACAGGCCATTGAGGTTGGTGCCGATAACCTCGTCCCACTGCTGCTTCGTCATTTTGTGGAACATGGTATCGCGGGTGATACCGGCGTTGTTGACCAGCACGTCGATCGGGCCGACGTCCTTGCTGATCTGCTGGATGGCCTTTTCCGTCGCCTCGTAGTTGCCGACGTCAAATTTGTAGACGGGGATGCCGGTCTCAGCCTGGAAGGCCTGAGCGGCGGCATCGTTGCCAGCGTAGCTCGCGACAACGCGATAGCCGCTGCTCTTCAATGCAATCGATATCGCGTGACCAATGCCGCGCGTGCCTCCGGTGACGAGGGCGACCCGTGCCATAACGTTTTTCTCCCTGGATTTTCTATTTGGTTTGGATTGAGAAACGCGCAGCCGCCGTCATGTCACGGGGCTGCGCGCGATGTCTGCTTATCAATCGCGAGCGACGCACATGGCGACGCCCATGCCGCCGCCGATGCAAAGAGTGGCAAGACCCTTCTTCGCGTCGCGACGCTGCATTTCGAACAGCAAGGTGTTGAGGATACGTGCGCCGGAAGCGCCGATCGGGTGGCCGATGGCGATAGCGCCGCCGTTGACGTTGACTTTATCGGTATCCCAGCCGAGACCCTTGTTCACCGCGAGAGCCTGGGCCGCGAAGGCTTCGTTGGCTTCCACGAGATCAAGATCCTTGATCGACCAACCAGCCTTTTCGAGGGCCTTCTTCGAAGCCGAGATCGGGCCGGTGCCCATGATCGACGGATCGACGCCTGTCGTTGCCCACGAGACGATGCGTGCGAGAGGCTTGATGCCGCGCTTCTTGGCTTCCTCAGCGGTCATCAGAACGACGACAGCGGCGCCGTCGTTGATGCCTGAGGCGTTGGCGGCCGTGACGGTGCCTTCCTTCGGATCAAAAGCGGGGCGAAGTTTTGAGATACCTTCAACCGTCACGCCTTCCTTGATGTACTCGTCCTGATCGACGACGGTCTCGCCCTTCTTCGTCTTGATCGTGACAGGCGTGATCTCGTCCTTGAACTTGCCGGCCTTGCGTGCGGCTTCAGCCTTGTTTTGCGAAGCGGCGGCGAACTTATCCTGCTCGTCGCGCGTGATCTGCCACTGGCGCGCAACGTTCTCGGCGGTCGTGCCCATGTGATAGTTGTTGAAGGCGTCCCAGAGGCCGTCCTTGACCATCGTATCGGTGAATTTCACGTCGCCCATCTTGGTGCCATCGCGCATGTGAGCAGCGTGGACCGACTGGCTCATGCTTTCCTGGCCGCCCGCAACGACGATCGTCGCATCGCCTGTCGCGATTTGCTGCATGCCGAGCGCAACGGCGCGAAGGCCGGAACCGCAGATCTGATTGACGCTCCATGCGGGCGAGTCCACCGGAATTCCGGCACCGACTGAAGCCTGACGGGCTGGGCCTTGGCCCTGAGCGGCCGTCAGAACCTGACCGAGAATAACTTCGGACACGTCTCCGGGCTGCACGTTGGCTCTTTGCAGAGCCGCTTTGATCGCAATCTCGCCAAGTTTGGAGGCTGGCAACGAGGCCAGGGAGCCGTTAAAGGAGCCGACCGGCGTCCGTGCGGCGCTCGCTATCACAATCGTCGAAGAATCCTGGCTCATCGGCGGCCCCTCCCTGGGCTTCATTCCTTAGATTTTCGTCAGATATTCGTCGCATCCCTCGCGTGACGCCAACGTTGAACGGCATCAGCACAAAGCTCGAAACACTTTGCAACCTGTGGCTCTTTTCAGCAATTGCGACCTCTTGCCTAGACTGCCCATTGGCATTGGGAGCGTCCCGCCCAAAAGAGTGACAGAAACGTCTGGCGGGCGGGGGCTTTGGTGTGGTACGCTGCCGCAGTGCAGCAACAAGTGATCGAAGACGTTGAGAAGAGAACGCTAACGCGATGTTGAGCAACCCAGAACCACAGGCCCAAGCTCCCAAGCGCGAAGCGGTCGTTATAAAGAAATATGCCAACCGGCGCCTTTATAACACCGAAACGAGCACGTACGTCACGCTTGAAGATCTGGCGAAGATGGTGCGCGGCGATCGCGACTTCGTCGTTTACGATGCGAAGAACGGCGACGACCTTACCCATGCCGTTCTTACGCAAATCATTGTCGAGCAGGAAAGCCGCGAGGGCGGACAGGCTCTGCTGCCAATTCCGTTCCTGCGTCAGCTCATTCGCTTCTACGACGACAGCATCGCGCGGATGGTGCCGAGCTACCTGCAATTCAGCCTTGAGCATTTGGCGAAGGAGCAGGTCCGCTTCCGCGAGCAATTTGCCTCGGCGTTCTCAAATCCCGCTGCCGCGTTCGAGTTCTATCAAACGCAGGCGCGGCAGAACATGGCGATGTTCGAGCAGGCGATGTCCATGTGGGCATCGTTCGGCACAGCGGCGAGCGGACAACGCGGCGGCAAGCCGGGCGATCCGCAGCAGCAACCGCAAGCGGGTGAGGCGTCCTCCGACGCATCGACGGCTGCAGGCGGGCGAGACGAATTGAGCGAGCTCAAGTCGCAGCTTTCAGCCATGCAGCAAAAAATCGAGAAGCTGTCGCAATCGCGGCCGTAATTCCGGCCCCGGTTTTTACCGAGGCATTCGGCGCTATAGCGGCGGTCGTCTCAGCTTTTCGAAACGTACTTCGCCGCGTCGATCGGGCTGCCGTAATAGAAGCCTTGCATGTAAGTGATGCCGGCTTCAGTGAGCAGCTCCACCGAACGCTTATCGCTGACCCATTCAGCCACCGTTTCCATGCCGAACGTGCGGGCCAGATCGATCATCGTCTTGATGAAGATCTGATCGCTTGCGTCGTTCGCAAGGTTTTTGACAAACACACCGTCGATCTTGACGATATCGACGTTGAGCAGCTTCAAATTCTTGAATGATGTATAGCCCGCGCCAAAATCATCGATGGCAACGCGGCAGCCGAATTCCTTCAGCGTGTCCACGAAGTTGATCGACTGGTCGAGATCCTCGATTGCGACGGTTTCTGTAATCTCGACGATGAGACGGTTCAGGAGATTACTCCGTCCTTCCGTCAACCGGCGCAGCGCCGCGATCCACTCCTTATCTGAACACGTCAATCCGGAAACGTTGAGGGAGAGGACGAGATCGGGGTGCTTCTTCAAAAGATCGATGGTCAATTCGAGCGTTCGCCGGTCGATCAGACGCGACAGGCCCAATTGCTCGGCAACGGGTACGAACTCGCCCGCAGAGATGACCTTGCCGTCGGGTTTGTCCATCCGAAGCAGGCACTCGTAGATCTCCGCCTCACCCGTCCTGGCCGAAACCATCGGCTGCAGAACGAGGCGCATGCGATTTTCATCGAGAGCGTTGATGACGCTGTCGGCAATCGCCCGATTCCGGACGCGGGCGCTTTCGCCGCCAGGCAGCGGTTCATAAAGCACAAAGCAATCGATCCGCTTCGATCTGGCGGAGTCGAGCGCACGAAGCGCGAAATTCATGGCGTCTTGAATGGAATTTGCCTGATCGGGGACGAGGACGCCGCCGATCGAAACGGTGACTGACAACTTCCCGGCAGATGTCTTGATCGTGGTCTCGCGGACGGCCATCAAGAGCCGCTCGGCCGCAACGCGGATCGCATCCTGGCCGCAGTGCATGATGACGATGCCGAACTTGTTGGACGAATAGCGCCCAAGGATATCGCCGCCACGCAGCTTGGCGCGAATGCGGCGCGTCACTTCCGCGATGGCTTCATCGCCGACGGTAATGCCGAAGGTGTCGTTGATGACCGCGAGGTTGTTCACGGCGACCATCAAAATCGCAACCGATTGGGGTTCGCGATCGATACGCTCCAGAACGGCGCCGAGGGCCTCGGTCAAGCGGATGCGATTGAGCTGGCCGGTCAGCTCGTCGAAATCGTTGCGAACGAGAAGACGCTGCTGTTCCAGGTATTCGTCGTGAACGATGCGGATCACACCGCGCGCGTGTGAGGGATGGCCATCGGACCCGGGCCACCACCGCCCCTGATCTTCGACGCGGATCGTTTTCCGGCTGCGTCCGCCGGCCGGGTTCAATCGATATTGAACACGGTAAGCAACACCATTGGCGCGATCGGGCGTGCCGCCGCGGGAAAAAACTTCGAGGCGCTTGTTGAGATGCTCGGGAACGATCAGCGCGTGGTAACCGGCGCCAGTCGATATTTTTGCCGTGTCGCTGATCCCCAGGACGGACGCGACGTTGCTACCCCACTCGATATGACCGGAACGGAGATCCCACGCATAAGCCGTCTCGTCGATAGAGGAGAGAATGCCAACGAGGTCGAGGCGATCGGTGTCCATTTCGTCATCGCGTTCGGAACCCGGGCCAGGACCGGCTCGCTTTCCATCATCCGTCTCGTGTCCCGGGTCATGGACGTCCGAGGAAGCCAAGTTCCAACCCTCGAATTTCGTATGCAGATGCTCGCCGAAAGCAAAACAAGGTTCAATGTGGCTGCGTTTCGGCGCTTAGATAGAATACGCGCGCGGTTACACTAATGGTCCTTGAAGAACTGTAACCAGCTGAAGCAACCTAACATAGATTTCGGGTCGGCACGCCAAAATCGGGCGGCAAATCCTAGTGGTCGGCGCCGATGTTAAGATCCCGCCGGGCAACCCGGATGCCAATCGTATAGCCACCGATGACGTCGATCAGCGTGGCGACCAAAATCAGGAAGAAAACAGAGGTCGCAGCCTGGGGGACGGTCAGGAACTCGGCGCCGACGGCAATGAACACGATCATCGACAGCGCGTGATCGATCAGGGTCGATGTCGTCGTGAATGTCGATTTGACGATTTCGATGAAGAGAAGAATGAGGGTCACGAGGAGGATGAGATCGCCCCAACCGAATTCCCATTCCCCGCCGCTCAACAGTCTCATCTTGAAGATCAAGTGCTGCGACTGATCCGTCACGACTTCGGGACCGAACGTCATGACGACCGCGTTGTAGAGGACAAAGGCGAGGACCAAGAGCGGGATGGCTCTAATCGACATAGGCGTCGTCTCCTGACATCTGGCCCGCCTGGGGCACGCCGCGCTTTTTGGCACGCTCCTACTGATTTGCCAAGCAATGGAGCGTGATCAAAAATCAACAAGGCCGGCACCTAAGGCACCAGCCTAGTCGGATTTATGGCGAACGTCCGTTTTGGCTTATTCTTCGGAAGCCGGCGGCAGGATCTGGCGGCCACGGTACTTGCCGGACTTCAGATCGATGTGGTGCGGGCGGCGGCGTTCGCCGCTATCCTTGTCTTCCACATAAGCCGGAGCTTTCAGAGCGTCGTGAGAACGCCTCTGGCCCCGCTTCATCGGGGACGTCTTTTTGCGCGGAACTGCCATCGTCTTGCTCCAAATTTGTCCCCGCGCCAATGCTGCGGAGCCGCCGTACATGCGGCGGGAACGCCGAACGTTTTATGGGTTGTTGATTGGCCGAGCAACGCCATACCGGCGGCGCTCAGGAACCTGAGCCGCGGCTTATACGCAAATTAGCCGCGAAACGCCAGTCCCCTGAAAATACCGTATGGCCGGGGAAAGTGCGTCAATTGCGACGCCCCGGCCGGGTGGGCAGGACACAGCTCGTGCGGCTCGCTGGGGTCCGGCGCATGCGTAGCTGGATCGCGCGGGCCATACGCTGCAATCCGGGGCCGGGTTTGGCCGGATTGCGCACCAAGGGATTGGGCAGGGCCACGGCGAGCCTGGACGCCTGGCCCGCGCTCAAGGATTTCGCGGACCTGTTGAAGCGATAGCGGGAGGCGGCCTCGATGCCGAAAATGCCCGGGCCCCACTCGGCGATATTGAGATAGACCTCCATGATGCGCCGTTTTGGCCAGATCAGCTCCATGACGAAGGTCAGCGGCATCTCGATGGCTTTGCGCAGATAGTTCCTGGACGGCCACAAGAACAGGTTCTTCACCACCTGCATCGAAATGGTGCTGGCGCCGCGCGTCGTGCCGTTCCCAATGTTGTCGACGGCATCGCGGAGCGCGCCGAAATCAACGCCATTATGTTCGCAAAAGCGTGCGTCCTCGCTGGCGATGACGGCGCGGACGATGTTGGGTGACATCGCCTCGATTGGCACCCAGGTGTTCACGACAGGCCGGCCAAAGAGCCAATGCTGCAGCATCAGCATCGAAGCGGGAGGATTGACGAAGCGGTACGCAACCATCAGCACGAGCACGACGGCGAGCCAGCCAGCGATGCACCAGGCCAGAATACGCGCGGCACGACGAAGAATGCCGCCACGGACATGTGGCGCAGGTTTCGCAGGCTGGGGCGTTCTTGCCGGGATCGTCGGCGTAACGAGGTCCGGACGGAATGGCCGATCCGGCACCAAGCCGTCGAACATGCGCGCGTGCGACCCGGAAGGCATTTCAAGCGTCGGCGCACCGCGCGGGACGATACTTCCAAGGTTCGGCGGCGGGGGTGCGAGCCGATCCGGAGGCTGCGTCGCCGGCGTTTCGATCGCCGTCAGCGAGCGCGAGGCGGCTTCGGCATCTATTTCCGACAGGACGGCGTCGACCGCCGAGAGCGGCTCTGCCGTTTCGATGCGTGGCGGCAGCGCCGGCTCTTCCGCCGGGACAGGCGGGTGCTCAAAGGCGGGGCCGGAGCGCAGAAAAACCCGGGGTGGCATTGGTGCGGGGGGCGGCGGCTCAGCGATAGGCACAGATCTCAGAAAGGCGGTCGGCGGCAGCGGCAGAGGCGGTGCTAGCTGATCTGCTGCCTGCGTGTGCCAGACGGGATCTGGTGGCGCAGCGATCTCGAACGCGGATGCCTCGGCCACAGCGGACACGCCGTCCGTCATAGGGGAAGCCCGGTCCTTTTCGTCCGCCGGAGCCGTGGCTTCGGACGTTGGCGCGTCGGCTGTTTGATCCGAAGTGTCCTGCAAAGGATCCACGCTTTGCTTATGGCGATGGCAATGCGATACCGCGTCGGCCGGTAACATTGAACCGTGGCCATGTTGAGTGCCGGCGGGGCCACACGAGGAAGGTACGGGGTAGTGTCACAATTTCTTGCCCAACTTGGCAATGCCGCAACAGCCGTCGAAGGCTTTCTATCGGATGCTCTGGCAGCGCAAGAAGCCGCAGGCACGCCCCCGCGACTGGCTGCCGCGCTCCGTCATGCGGTTCTGGCAGGCGGCAAGCGCTTCCGGCCGTTCCTCGTTTTCCACAGTGCCGAGCTTTTCGGAACATCGCGTGAGGACGCTCTTCCCGCCGCTGCGGCGCTCGAATGCATTCATTGCTACTCGCTGGTCCATGACGATTTGCCGTCCATGGATAATGACGAATTGCGGCGCGGCCAGCCCACCGTCTGGAAAGCTTATGATGAGTGGACGGCAATCCTCGTCGGCGACGCGCTGCAGGCTTTGGCCTTCGAATTGATCAGCGACGGCCGGCGACAGAACGATCCGCATGTCCGCGCCGAGCTTGTTCGCGTTCTCGCCGTCGCTTCCGGCTCGATCGGAATGGTCGGTGGCCAGATGCTCGATCTCGAAGCCGGGAAATTACCGAATCAGCCCGCCGCGTCGGTTGCCGACATCATGCGGCTGCAAGCGATGAAGACCGGATGTTTGATTGCGGCTGCCTGCGAGATGGGAGCCATCGCCGGCAAAGGTTCGCCGACGGAAATCGCGGCGCTCAAAACCTACGGCGAACATTTAGGTGCGGCGTTCCAGATCAGCGACGACCTGTTGGATGCCGAAGGATCGGCGGCCGATGTCGGCAAGGCAACGGGTAAGGACGCGGCGGCAGGCAAGGCGACGCTTGTCGGACTGCTCGGCATCGAGCAGGCGCGCGCGCATCTCGACAATTCGATCAACTCGGCAATTGCGTCGTTGAGTGCGTTCGGCACAAAAGCCGAGCCCCTCATCGCGGCCGCCCGGCATATGGGCCGTCGCGACAGCTGACGAGGGGCTCAACGTAATTTCAGCGAACGAGCTGGATGAATCAGAAGTGATAGTTCAGGCCGACGCGCACGGTCTGAACGTCATTGTTCACGCGCACGGAATCGCCATCGACGTTGTGAAGCGTCGAGTCACCCAGACCGAGATACAGATATTCGGCCTTGA
>Ga0256772_1000147_pt1 | contig 15135 bp, 19 predicted proteins | sample MC6MC0923MT_FD_186044 | JGI IMG/M metagenome (GOLD analysis project Ga0256772, IMG submission 186044) | Metatranscriptome of enriched soil aggregate microbial communities from Iowa State University, Ames, United States - MC6-MC0923-MT... | ecosystem: Environmental > Terrestrial > Soil >... | reverse complement strand
GTAGGTGCCAACCTTGGTTGGCGCTGTCCGCTGTCCGCCGCGCGCGGCCCGGCGCTACCGCTGCTGCAGCCAACCCGATGCTTCAATGAAACCGCGCACCGCAACCGGATCGCTGTAATCCAGCTCGATCATCCGTGCGATCGCCGCCTGCTCATCCGGCTGCTGCCGCATGTACTCCTGCGCGATGCGGTACCCCGCGTAGTACCCCACATCACTCACCCCGAACGCATTGCGGGCGCTGTTGTACAGCCAGTTGTCCAGCGCATCGCCATCCATCTCCGCGCTGAAGCGAGCGCGGATCTCCGATTCGTGCAACGGGCCATAGGTGTACAGCGGCAGTGCCGGGCGGCGACCGCTGATCCGCTCGGCGATGTACTCGGCCACGCCCTCGCGGACCGCATATTGCGCGAGCGATCCGGTGGTCTCGCGCTGCTGGGTGTGCACGTACTCATGCAGGTTGTTCTGCGCGTTGTTCGCGCCCGGCGCGCTTTCATAGAAAATCCGCAGGCGACTGCGCAACGGCTCCGGCAGTTCGCTGACATCCACGCTTGCATCGCCGAGTGCCATCTCCGCGCCGATCAGCACCTGGTTGCCCAGCGTGGTGCCGCCTGTGCGCAGCACGCCCACCGCATAGGTGATGCTGGCCGGGCGCAGGGCGGGGTAGAGCTTACGGAACACAGCCAGATCCCGCTCCAGCGTAGCGCTGGCCTGCCGGGCGTTGGCGGTCAGCGGCCGCACCGAGGCCCAGAAGCGCGGCCAGGCGAGCATTGCTTGTGCGTATTCGACGGCGGTGTAGTTGCGCACCTTCATCAGCGCATGCAGGCCAGGGCTGCCGGGCTCGATATAGCGCTGCTGCACAAGGGCCACCCGCTGCGCGGCATCGGGCTCGGCGAGCACCGCATCGTAAGTAGCCCAGAAGCGGCCGATGTCGTCGGTCCGCACCTGTGCAGGCGATGCCGCAGCGGCGGCAAACGGCAGCAGCAGGGCGAGCATCAGCGGCAGTGGCAGGCGCATCCATCGCTCCGGGGCAGGGTCGCAGCTGAGATGCGGCGGGCGTCGGAAAGGTTTAGAGGCCCGCAGCCCGGCAACTTCGTAGATCCCCGACTTCACCCAGCCCCGCAAAGTACGGTAGAATGCCCACCCCGCCGAAAGGCCGGGGCCTTGCATGGGCCGTTAGCTCAGTCGGTAGAGCAGAAGACTTTTAATCTTTTGGTCGATGGTTCGAATCCATCACGGCCCACCATATGCACCAAGGGTTTCAGCCCTTCCCCCGCGCTCCGCAAAATATCGACCGCTCCGCAATTCACTTCGTCGGGCTGGTCAGCGCACCGCGGCGCTTCCGGACATAGATCTCTGTCGTGGTCACCGACTGGTGGCCCAGCTGCTGCTGCGCCTGGCGAATGTCGCCCGCCGAATCGGCCTTGTCGGTGCCGGCCTTGGCCCGCAGGTCGCGGAACTGGAATTGGTCCTTCGGTATGCCGGCGCGCTCACGGGCCTTATCGAAACGGTAACGCAGCGCGTCCTTGCCGATCGGCAGCCAGTCCTCGCCCAGCAGCAGCCGGGTACTGATCGGTGCATCGTCCGGGCGCTTCCTGGACAGCAGGCGGTCGATCAGCACCTTCAGCTCGCCGGTGATGGCGATGCGCATCTGCATCTTCGTCTTGCCCTGGCGCAGCACCAGCACGCCGTCCTTGATGTTGCGCCGGTCCAGCTCGCGCACGTCTGCCGGGCGCTGGCCGGTCAGGTATCCCCGGCAGCCGTGAAGGGCATCGCTGCAGTGATGCTCCGAGCCAATGCGGGGCAACGTGTCTACCTGGGGGGCTTGGACATCACCGAGATGGCCGCCAGCTTCCTCCGGCGACATGTCGAGGAGGTCGGCTTGGATGTTGCGGACAAGGCCTTCCGTAGGCATGGGCTCACATTGGTAACAACTGAAAACAGTAGGTGACAGCTATGGCATTCAAGCCAGGACAATCGGGCAACCAGAGTGGCCGGCCAAAGGTGGATTTTGAGGTGCGTCAGTTGGCGCGGGAGTACGGCCAGGAGGCCATTGAGAGGCTGGTAGCCATCATGCGGGGCGACAACCCTGCTCTTGCTAAGGCGGCCAGCGAGGCACTGCTGGACCGTGGCTACGGTAAGCCGGTCCAGTCGGTGGGGGTAGACCCCGGATCGGTGCCCGTCCAAGGCATCACGGTTCACTTTGTCTCCCCTGAATCAACTAGGGAGGATGGCAGTCATGGCTGAGGAGCAGACCTTAATTTCTACTTTAGAGACGGATGGACCGCCAGAGGTTTGGGACGGGGTCACCTACGTCGTTTTTGCCGCTGAGCGGCAGTGCCTGCCGGAGGACTTCGAGGGCAGGGCAGAGGTGGCCAGGGAGGCAATCGGCGAGGCATGGAGGGCCTACGACCTCCACGACGGGCGCTGCCCTGCCTGGACGGGCGGACACTGTCAATGTGGCCTTGTTAGCTGTTTCAGCAATGGCCGGTGGTTGGTTGAGATCGACTTGTTCCACTTAGTCATAGACCAGCACTCGCTGAACTAGGCCTACTTCCGGGTCTCCTTGCAGATGTACATATCCCACTCCTTTTCGTACCGGCAGCCGACGCCACACTCATAGCTGCCGAAGTCCTCGGATTGATGCTGGGAGACCAATTGCCGCAGAGCGCCAATAGAGGCCGCTTGGCACTGCTCGAAGGACTCATAGTGGCCGTAGATTGCCTTGGAGGCGTCTTCGGCTGCCAAGGACCTTCCGGGAGGGTAGACGAAGGCCGTCCAAGCCTCTGGCTGTTTGGCGCAGCCTCCAACGAGGACGAGGACGAGGACGAGGACGGCTAAGGCGACGAATGGCAGTCTAAACATGGCCGGGTCCTTGGCGTTCAGGGGCGGGAGGCAGCCTAGCAGCATCCGTCATGTGTTCGAGTTGCGAACGCATCTGCCTTGGCATTTTGAGGGCACTCGGTCGTGATCCTAGTCGCCTGCCGTCCTCGGCTAAAGGAGACAGCTCGAGGCTAGTCGAATGCCTGTGGCCCCGGCTATGGTCGTAGACGGAGTCGGGGATGACAGGCGAGCGCCATGGATCCAGAGGTTCAAAAGGAGCAGTTCCAGCGGGCGTTCGTGGGCGCGCTAGCTGCTCACGCTGGACTTAATCCTGGACAGGACTCTGTGGATGATGACAGCGTTGATCTGCGTCTGAAGGCCAAGGGAGTCGTGGGTGGGATCTTCCGTAACCCACAGATTGAGTTCCAGCTGAAATGCACCTTCAGAGATCTAATTAAGGGCGACACGCTTGCCTATTCGCTCAGCATAAAAAACTACAACGACTTGCGTGCAGATGACTTGCTCTGCCCCCGTTACTTGGTTTTGCTGGTGGTTCCCCGTGAACCTGCTGAGTGGTTGAGTCATTCCGAAGACTGCCTGACGCTCTATCACGAATGCTACTGGATGTCCCTCAAGGGCTATCCCGAGAGGGATACGAAGAACGTAACGGTGCACCTGCCGATTAAGAACCGTCTCCGAACATCTACGCTGGAGGAGATGATCAGGGCGGCGTCCAGGAGCGAATCCCTATGACTAGTTCGCAGGCCGAAAAGCTTGGATTTGGGGCGGACGAGTTGGTTGTCTACCTTGCACAGAAGGGCTGGACGAAAGACGCTGTTTTGGATGGCGTGCTTCTATCTGGCATCGGATCGATGATGATCTTTCGGAGATCAGTGTTCCCGCCCGCAATTTGCGTGACTACTATGCACGGATGCTAGATGCGCTGGCTGATCTGCAAGAGTATGAACGGCGCGATCGCGAGAGCATTCGAAGAGACATCGTCAACGCGGGTGCGGGGCTGTTAACTGTCAGGGTGAAGGGGGACGACACATCTGAAGGCTTGATTCCACTGAAGGACGGAATCTCCCTCGTGCAGAAGGCAAAGGATCTGCTTGTTGCGGCAGCGATGTCACTAACTGCGAAGAAGAGGCACTTCCAAGGAAAGTTGGCCGATGAGATGCGTGCCTATGTTGATTCCGTGCAGTTGGGTCAAACCGAGTTTGGTAGCTACGTCATCAACATCGTTGCACCAGCTAAGAAGTTCGAGCTTTCAGGCGTCGGAACTGATGAAGGAATTGCCAGCGTGCTTTTCCAGAATCTAGTCGCAGGAGTAGAGGCGCTTCATGTTGCGACAGGGGCTTCGAAGGGCGACGGTTCGCCTAATTCCATTCTCCTTGAGCAAGCTGTGATGGCTGGTGCAAGCATCAATATGTGTTATTCCCTTCTAGGGTTCAGTGGGCAATCAAAGTCGCGTAGCTTCGATTTGTCCTTGGCTGTCCCTCAGGGCGGGCTCTTTCCCCGGCGTAGCTACTCTTTCTCCTTCGATCAAGATCGTATTGCCGGGCTTCAGGCCGCCATCGAGTATTTCAGTGATGATTACGTGTTGAGAAATCGAGATATCGAGGGCTTTGTGAAGCACCTTTCACGCCCGACGCAGGACGAGAACGGAAAAGTTACCTTGGAGGCGCTCATTGAAGGGGTGGAGAGATCCGTGACCATCGAATTGGGACCTAGCGACTACCACATCGGCATCTCGGCTCATGAAAACAAGCGGATGGTTCGTTGCACTGGAGATCTTCAGGTAAAGCCGAGGGGGTCCATCCTTCTGAATCCCACCAACTTTGGATTTGTAAACCCTGAAGATACATTTTTGTAAGGCGGTTCGCCCTCCCACCACGCCCGTGATCTCATGACATCCAATGCGTTCGTCATGCTTGGGCGATGCGTTCGCAATGCGTTCGCATCGATTTCGGATGCGCGCCATTGGCGCACCAGGGCCGGCCGGACTCAGTACGGATCGAGGTGGGGAATAGAGTTTGAGATCGTCATCACTTTCGGAACTTGATAGTTGCGAGACGCCAAGGCGCCGTAACTGTGGAGGTTTGCAAGCTCCGCAGAGACGTCCCGCTTCTGGTGCCTTCTAACCGATTCGACTCCCGCTTGGGCCGTTGATGGGGGGCTCAGACGGAGTTGCTAACCCCTGAAGGGAAATTTCGCTTCGGACGAACGAGGTGGACTGATCAGACTCCCCCGAACTTGGATGCGGACTGAAATCGTCTACGGATAGCACTACAAGCTCCGCATCTCGCAATTCGCCAACTCTGGGCAGCTTTCCCATGAAGTGGGCGAAGAGCCCCTCTTCTGGGAGTGTTTAGGCTCACCAAACAACCCGATCCAATAGGATCGGGTTGTTGAGCGCGTCAGAACGAGTAGCCCAGGCCCAGCACCACACCGTTTTTGCCCATCGCGACACTCATCGAGAAGGGGGCCGTGTGCGCGAGCATCATGGGACATTCTTTCTATCCCGGTCCGATGCTTTGCGTTCAGTTGCTTCGAAGGGTTTTGGGCAACGCGAACGCCATCACTGCGTCGCCGCCAAACTTGCCGAGACCAGTATGCCCGCCAGCGGCTATCACAACGTATTGGCGTCCATCCTTGCCTTCGTAGACGCTTGGCGTGGCAATGCCAGAGAACGGCAGGGTGGCGTGCCACAACTCGCGTCCGTTACGCAGATCGAATGCTCGCAGCGTACGGTCTGCAGTAGCGGCTATAAAGATCAGGCCGCTGCGGGTTACAACTGAGCCGCCCATGTTCGGCACACCGACTTGCAGCGGCACATGCGAGGATATCCCTAGGGGGCCATTGTCATAAGCACTGCCCAGCGGAGAGCGCCAAAGAATCCTGCGGGTCTTCAGATCCAGCGCGCTGATCACACCCCACGGCGGCTGATTGCAAGGGATGGTCAATGGCGACAGGAACGGCGCGGCACTGACGGCGTAAGGCGTGCCCAATTGTGGGCCGCCGAAGTCGCCGCCCTTGCTCTCCTGCATACCGCTGGCCGAGACCGCACCGCGAGGCGTCAACGTATTGATGATCGTCATGTAATTGTTGTTTGCCACGGCGATATGGCGCGAGGGATCGACCGACACGCCGCCCCACTCGAAGACACCTGCCGATCCCGGATACGCCAGCGTGCCTTGCACCGAGGGTGGGGTGAACGGTCCCTCGTAGCGCAGCTGCTTGAAGCGGATTCGGCAATAGAGCTGATCGAATGGTGTGGCTCCCCACATGTCACTCTCGCGCAGCTTTGCGGGCGCAAACGTCGGCATGAAGGTCTGGAAGGGCTGCGTATGTGACAGCTTCTCGCCGGGTACGGCGCCTTGTGGAACCGGCCGCTCTACGACTTGTGTCAGTGGTGTTCCTGTGCGGCGATCAAGCGTGAACAACTCGCCGCGTTTGGTTGGCACCAGCAAAGCGAGTACCGGCGGCTTGCCCTGTGCGCCAGGCAGATCGACTGTGGTCGGTTGAGCCGGGACGTCGTAGTCCCAGATGTCATGGTGGGTGGTCTGGAAGTGCCAGCGGATCTTTCCGCTATCAGCGTCAACTGCAATCACGGAACTGGCGTACTTTTCCGAAACTGCTTGCCGGCCGCCGCCGAAGAAGTCCGGCGTTTCGTTGCCGGTCGGCAGATAGACTAGGCCCAATGCCGGATCATTGCTGATTGGCGCCCACACATTGGGTGTGCCACGTGTGTAGAACTCGCCCTCGGGCGGAAGCGTCGTGCGATCGGTGCGCCCCATGTCAAACGCCCAGGCAAGCTCGCCGGTACGGGTATCGAATGCGCGCACGACACCTGAAGGTTCGCCGCGCTCCACGTTATCGATCACCCAGCCGCCGATCACTGCTTTGCCCCGTATGATCGAGGGTGGAGAGGTGACGTAGTAGAAGCCCGGCTTGACCAGGCCCATGCCTGCGGTCAGGTCGATCTCGCCGTTCTTGCCGAACTCCGGGCAGCGCTGGCCGGTATCGGCATCCAGCGCGTACATCTTGGCATCCAGCGTTGCGGTCAGAATTCTATGCGCGCAAACGCCAGTGGCCCCTGGTGTTTCGTCATAGGACACACCACGGCACGCAAGGAATGGGGCCGCGCCCAGACTCGCATGAGGGTTGAAACGCCAGATCGATTCGCCTGTCTCAGGCGAAACCGCGATGACTTCGGCATGTGGGGTGCAGAACACGAGTTTGTCGCGCACCTTCAATGGCGTCGCCTCAAACATGAACTCGCCCGCCTTGCTGCCTGGAGGCAGGCCAGTTGCTCCGGAGTGGAAGGTCCAGGCACGTGTGAGATTGGCAACGTTGGCTGGCGTGATCTGCTCCAACGGCGAGTAGCGCTGACCGCCGGGTGTTCGTCCGTAATGCGGCCAATCGCCGGGGGCGATGGATGCCGAGTCACCTGGCATGACGTCCGTGGGATGCTCTTCAAATGCCATCGCCTGATCGACGCCGTGGACTGGCTGCAGGCCCGCTGCAAACAGGCCGAAGACGAACAATGCGAGTGTGCTGCCGACCAGTAGTGCCGGCTTGGTGCCGCGTACCCGTTCCTGATGGCGCGCAAAAGGACGGGCGAACCATCGCCAAGTGAGTAGCATTACGATGAGCAACGCCAGAAAGAACAGCACGCGCGGCAATAGCGCAATGGGATTCCACCCACTTTCGAACAGAGCCCAAGCCAGCGTTGCTGCGCAGAACCCAACATAGATCAGGAAGCCGGCGCGGCGTGCCAATAGCAATTGCGAACCCGCTACGAGCAACGCAACGCCTGCGATCGCGTAGTACCAAGAGCCATCCAGCTTGATGAGACGGACCCCGCCGTACAACATGGCAGCGCCCGAAAGCAGGAGGATCACACCCATCGCAGCAGAGATCCAACGGCTAGATCCGCTTGAACTTGTGTGGGAGACTGTCATGACTTACTCCCCAGCTTCAGATCAGAAGCCGTTGCCTCTTTCACGCGGCGAAACACATCCTTCGATTCCGGCAGGAAGGTAACGCCCATGAATACGTGGAAGCCGCCCTGGTATTCCTGATAGTCGACTTCAACACCTGCCTTTCGCGCTTTCGCAGCGAACTTCCGCGCATCAATGACGAATATATCGCGGTCGCCTTGGAAGATGCTCATCGGCGGCATCCCACGCAGATCAGCATAGAGCGGACTCATGTACGGGGACGAGGGAGAGACGTCTCCAGCCCACATTCTTCCGCATTCTCGCAGGACATTAACGCTAAGCATGATGTCCCCTTGCTCCAGCTCTCTCATTGCCGGATCCTTTGACGACAGGTCAAGCCACGGAGCGAGTAGGATGAGTTGATCCGGGAGTGACAGCCCATCATCGCGTCGACGAAGCGCAAGCGTAAGCGCGGCGTTGCCACCGGCGCTGTCACCCATCACAATGACTTTGTCGCCATTTTGCGTGGAAACGATGCTCTCAAAGACCTCATCGATCAGGGCGGTGCCTGCGCGGTAGTCATTTTTCGGAGCAAGTGCGTACAGCGGAACAGTGACGGTTGCGCCGGTCGCATTGATTACAGCGACGATGATGTTCCAATGCGCGCGGAGCAGGGGGTTCACGTACGCGCCGCCATGCAGATAGAGCACATGTAGATTCCGCGTCCCAGCACGCGGTCTCACGGTCACAACTTTCTGCCCGTTATGCACTCGCTCCTCGATCTGGCAGGAAGAACGAAGCGCGTTTGGAATACGCGCCTCCTGAGGAGCGCCCCGGTTTAGCAGACGCGCGCGCAACTTCTTCTCATCGCTATCAAGGGCTTTTGGCACAAACCCAAGCAAGAACCTTGTGCAGGATAGACGGACGCTCATATGAATTTTCCGTAGAAGTGATGGCTGACTGCAGCAACGAGGGCTCAGCGAGAAGTTGCGGTGATGGGTCTCACATGCCCACCCGCTACGCCTGCTGATCAGTGCACTAGACTGCAATTAACGATACACCACAGTTTCGAAACATGCGAGTTCATTAACGGATGTCTATGAAGAACCCCAACAAATCGTCGGCTCTCCTCACGAAAATGAACAAGCCTGTAGTCGGGCGGCCCCGCGACGTTGAACTGGATCTGCGCATCATGCGCGCGGCGCTTAGGCAGGTAGCGGAAGAGGGCTTTCACTCTCTTACGATGGTTGCGGTAGCCAAACGGATTGGAGCAGGTAAGGCGTCGCTGTATCGACGCTGGAAGTCTCGTGATGCCCTCTTGGCAGACGCGCTACTAGAGTTCTCGCCCACAGATCTCCCCGTTGATACAGGAACTCTCCGAGGTGACCTGATCGCCGTCTACGAGCACTTCTACGGGATCAACGATCCCGACATCCGCGCTGCCGTTGTTGAACTGTTAGGGAACTATCGCGCTCTCAGCGCTTGGGCGAATCAGGAGATGCCAGGCTTGCTTGCCAGTCGTCGCAATCGAGTCCTCGAGATAATTGAACGAGCGATTGAGCGCGGCGATCTGGCCGCTTCGGCGCGTCGCAACCTAGATCTCCTGCTCGACTTGTTACCAGGCGTGGTTCTGTTCCGGCACAATGATCGCGGCCAGACAGTTGACAGCAAGTTGATCGCCGATGTGGTGGATGAAGTTCTTCTGCCCTTGCTAGCCCGCTAGCTGCGACTGGGCAGAGCTTTCACAGGTCAGAAGAAGTCCAAACAACCTGCCAACTTCGTACTTCGACATCTCGATTTAGCAGCAGACTGACGAATGCGTGACTTAGTCGAAAGGCCGAGACACAGGCTGAGGAGCGTTGTTGTGGCAGGTGTGGCATCGGGTGGACCGTGCGCTGACCACTACTTCGTGTCCAAGCTCAAGCGCTGGGCGTTCCTAGCTATCCCTTTGTTTAGGCGGGGCCAACGGGTGCCGCCATTGCTTGGAGACCTTGGCGCGCAACGTTCCGCCGCCCGGCCTGCCGCCGACACCCGAGCAGCTGCAGCAGGCTCGCCGCTTGGCCGAGGCCGAATTGAAGGAGCTGGAGCGGGTCAAGGAGGCGCTCGAGCCGCGCAGGCTGCCGGCGGTGAGCAAGCCCAGGGCGAAGGATCCGATGAAGCTGTGGGGAAGGGCGGATAGAGCGCTGCTGAGAGGATGGCCGCCAGGCTTGCAAGTGGTGCCGCGTGGCTTTTCCACTTGATTGGAGGAACCCGGAACAATTTCCGGCGCCGGACGAACGGACCATAGACGCGGGGGATCTGCAGGCTGACTAGCCCGGCTGCTGGACATCTCCGTCTCACGGACTACTTCTTTCGATGCACAGTCGCGGTCCTGGCACCGGATTTGGCTCGCTTCGTTGCCAGTAGTTCTGCAATCCGCTCCTCGGCAGATGATGTGAGCAGCTTGGTGAAAGATGCTTTCGGGAGGACCGGCATGGGCGGGGGCACGTACCGCGATCGCTGCCACCATGCCTCTAGATCGGCGGCATGAATTCGATCCGATTTCGCGCTCTGCCCCAGACGCATCGCGGTGAGCTGGCCATCATTGATCGCCCTGCGAAGGGTTCGTGGGTGGCACGCACAAAGCTCCGCAGCCTGAGCGAGCGTCATCAGCTTGTCGGCCAGATCCATCAGCCCTTTCCCCTTCGTTGGTCATAGCGCCTCAGGCGGGCAAGAGCCTCTGCCACCTGCGCAGTCCTTGGGGGAATAGATGGAGTGTTGGAGCCAACACGCCCACGCGTGGTCCAGTCGCTGGCGTTGTGAATAGCCCGATAGAGTTCACTCTTCTCATAAAGCTGCTTGCCCATGAAGTTCCTAGGGACAAGGCCGAGATCGGGAGCGTTCTTCCGGAACTGGCCGGACGACACGCCGCAATAGTGCGCCGCCTCGTCAACGGTGAGCCACTCCTTGCCCGAAATATCGAAACGAAGGACCGCCAACTGCTGCCGAAGAGCTTTGATCTCGTCCTGCAGGGAAATGTCGGGTTCAGAAGTGTCCATCTAGATCTCCGCCAACGTGTCCCCGACCACCCTGCCACAGTGCGGGCCGTGCCGGAACCCGAGAAATCGACCAACGGGCTTTCAGGGGGCAGCCGTCGCAAAAGCGAGTCAGTTAGCGAGTCAATGGGGGCTATTTTTCGGAATATGTGTCGTTATATCAACATCTTGCGATAGAAATTCGGTTGCATCACGGCCACCATTGCAGGCAATGACCTCGGTCATCCAGAAGGGCACCGCCAAGCGGTGCCTTTTTTGTTGCAGAACCTGAGGTCCTACCTGGACTTCGCGTCCTGGGAACGGGCCGCCTCGCGGTCTGCCGCTACTTGTGCGGCAACGGCGGCCGCGTTGGCCGCACGCTCCACTGCGGCGCGCTCTGCGTCGAACCGGGCCTGCCGCTGGGCGCTGTAATTGCGCTCCAGTTCCAGCGAGGCAATAAAACTGTCGGGGTGCTTCGCGGCGCACGCCTGCTGCACCAATTGCACGGCGCGGTCGGACAACCCGGGCTGGATGTTGCCGAGCAGGCAGTCGGCGTACGGTACGGGCGCGGCCGGGCTTGCGGTCAGCGCGGCAATGATCATGGCATTCAACATGCGAACCTCCTTGTGTCAGTGTCGATGGAACCCGGGACGGGCCCGGCCCGAGTATGGGCTGGATTACGGTGCAGGGTTCCTACTCAGGCCGGATATCCCGGCATACCAGTTCCGCCAGCCCGCGGAAGGCGAAGAACAGCCCTTCGACCACGCCGTCATCCAGATGCCGGTCCGGCGTTGCCATTGATCGGCAGCGATCGGCGGCGTGCAGCATCTCTGCCACGGTCAGCATGCCGACGGCCGCCCGCTCCACGCGTGACAGTGCCAGCCTGCGCCCTGCGGGAAGGCTGGTATCAGGCCAGGGCTGGCCGTCTGCACCTTCGCCCGCGCGGATGCGCTCGAGGCAGCCCAGGAACGTGCTCAGTTCGGGCGCAGGGTTGTCATCGTCGTCGTTGACGCTGGCGGCATATGAGGCATAGGGCGGACCTTCGGTCATCTCGGCTTCCTCGGCTCTGAGGTGGGAGTGCCACCGCGCAGAGCGGGTGGCGGACGGTGCGTGGCTGCAAGCCGGGATGAAGTATCGCCATTGACCGGCGGGCACGAAGGCCCCCACGCACCGCCCGCCATAAAGGCCGACGGATCACCCGCCGGCACGGTCCGGAGACAGTGCCGACGGGTGAGCGCAAACAACAAGCGATAACCTCATCACGGGCTTGCAGGCCCGGTGCCACCCGTTGTCGGTGGCGCAGCATGGTGTTTACGCTTTCGCTTGGATTTCAATCAGGAATTTCCGGAAGGACATGCGGAATCCAGACGCGCGACGATGGTGGCGCAGGCCTGTCATGCGCAGCAAGCGTCAGTTCACGACGCATTCGTTTCCGCGGCTGGTTGATCGCGCTGGAAGATGCCGCAAACCGCTCATTACGATGCATCTGCCGTGAACCAGCGCGTGTAAAGCTGGCTTCACTTTCGCTATCAATGTCCTCTGTGCGTTCCAGTTGTACCCACCGCATTTCGCTGCAGGTGCGACGATAGTGGCGTCCTTGGCGGTTCAAACACGACACATGGCGGTGCACGCGCGGTATGGGGGGCCGTAACCGGGCGCGAGTCACGGCAAGTCATCCACGCCTGGCGTGGATCTACGCATCTGGCAGGCACCAATGCGCGCGTCTGGGCGCTATGCTCGGCATCTTTCGCTGGATGGGGCGCCCAATGCGCTTGATCGTGCTGTCGCTGTTGTTGTCCTGTGTCTCCGCCGCGCCGCTGATGGCCGCCGAACCGGCGCCTCAGCCGGCGGTCGCTTCGCCGTTGGTCATCGGTGAGACCTTCACCTTCCAATCCAAGGCGCTGGGCGAAACCCGTCGCATCAACGTCTATCGCCCCCAGCCGTGGGGTCTGGACCCGAAGACGCCACTGCCGGTGCTGTACATGCCCGACGGGGGCATCGGCGAGGACTTCCTGCACGTGGCCGGGTTGGTGCAGGTGCTGACCGGCAATGGCAGCATGCGCCCGTTCCTGCTGGTCGGCATCGAGAACACCGAGCGCCGCCGCGACATGACCGGCCCGAGCCGTGATCCTGAGGACCAGAAGATCGCGCCGCGCATCGGTGGCTCGGCGGCGTACCGTGATTTCCTGCGCGATGAACTGATGCCGCAGGTCCGCCAGCGTTATGCGACCACCGACGAGCGGGCACTGATCGGTGAATCGCTGGCCGGGTTGTTCGTGATCGAGACGCTGCTGCAGGAACCGGCCTTGTTCAACAGCTATATCGCGCTGGACCCCAGCCTGTGGTGGAACGGCGGCGCCTTGCTGTCTGGCGCGGGCAAGCAGGTGCCGTCGGTCGCGCGCAGCGGTGCGCGGCTGTTCCTGGCCAGCAGTGGCCAGCCGGAACTGGCTGCGTCGAGCGCACGTTTGGCGGCGGTGCTGCAGCAGGCATCGCCGGCAACGCTGGTGAAGTACCAGCCGCTGCCGGAAGAGACCCACGCGACCATCTACCACCCGGCCGCCCTGCAGGGCCTGCGTACGTTGTTCCCGGTACCGCCGCCGGCCTCGCCCTGAGAGGGGTTTGGCGCGCAACAACGCGGTGTGTGAGGATGCATCAGCGGCGCCACCTGGGTGCGCCGCCCGCAACAGGAGAGCGCGGATGCAGCGTGTGCGTGTATGGAGTGTGCTGGCCTGCCTGGCCTTGGCAGGGTGCGCGATGTCGGTGGCGTCGCCGGCAACGCAGAAGGAAGCCAGGGAAAGCGCGACGGCGGTGCCAGGCGTTGTGCTGCCCGATACCGAGTCACTGCGCGTGCATGACCCGGTCGGGCGCGACTATGCCCTGTGGGTGGCGTTGCCTGCCGGCTACGCGGCGCATCCGCAGAAGCGTTATCCGGTGGTGTACGTGACCGATGCGCTGTACAGCTTTCCGCTGGTGCGCAGCGTGCGCAATCTGGTGGGGCAGCAGGGCGTCAACATCGAGGATTTCATCCTGGTCGGGTTGCCGCCGCAGGAAGGCCTGACCTCCAAGCAGAGCCGCTCGCGCGACTACACCCCCAGTGATCCTGTGCGCACCCCTGCCGGCTACTACAGCGATGACGTCACCTATGGCGGCGCGGCCCATTACCGCGACTTCCTGGCTGACCACGCGCTGCCGATGATCGATGCGCGCTACCGCACCGATCCGGCCCGGCGTGTGTTTGCAGGTCATTCCTATGGCGCGCTGTTGGGTGCTTACGTGCTGACGACCCAGCCCGACATGTTCGGCACCTACATCCTGTCCAGTCCGTCGCTGTGGTTCGACCAGGGCCTGCTGCCGCGCATGCAGGATGCCGCGGTAATGCCGTCAAAGCCCATCCGCGTGCTGCTGTCGGTGGGCGGCTACGAGACGGTCAAGCCGGGGCCACGTTACTCAACGGGCAATGACATGCTGCGGCAGGCCGCCGACTTTGCAGGTCAGCTGCGGCGCAGCGGTCGCAAGCTGCAGGTGGAGAACATCGTGATTGATGGCGAAGACCATCTCACGGTGTATCCGCGCGTGATCACCCGTGCGCTGCTGCAGGTACTTCCGGGCGAAGGGCCGTATACCGGCGGCTGACGGCCGGCTCCATGCACGCATGGCAGCCTCAGGCCGCGCTTGCCTGCGGCGCCGGCATCAGCGCGGCATCGGCGGCATGGCGGAAGCACAGACGGATCGCATCCAGCAGCTCGCTCATGTTGTAGGGCTTGGGCAGGAAATGGATGCCGTCGTGCAACTGCGGCAGCACGGCATGCTGGTCCATGCCGGAGGTCACCAGGATCGGCAGCTGCGGATACAGGCTGCGCACGCGGTTGGCGGCCTCGATGCCGCTGACCAGGCCGAGATTGACGTCGGTGAACATCAGGTCGAAGCGCTCTCCGGCGGCCAGCAGGCCCAGCGCGGCTTCGGCGCTGCTGACGCCTGCGACGTGGCAGGCCTGGCTCTCCAGCGCCATCCGGCTCAGTTCACGGGTTTCCTCGGCGTCTTCGATCAGCAGGACGCGTGGTTCAACGTGGCGCTTGGACAGCAGCATGACGCAACAACTCCGGACGGCAGGGCATGAAAGGCGCGCAAGTATGCGCAAGCCCCCAGTGATCCCCGTGTGCAGGATCGGCTAAGCCGGCGTTACAGCGCGCGGTTGCGCTGGCGCCGCACATGCCAGCCCAGCGCTGCCACTGCCAGCAGCGTAGTGCCGATGCGCAAACTGGTGGCCTGCCAGCCCAGCGCAACGGCGTCGTCGAGGCTGAACACATTCCAGGCCAGGTTCATCGACACGTGCAGGGCCAGGCCGCACCACAGGG
>Ga0256772_1000136_pt1 | contig 15374 bp, 22 predicted proteins | sample MC6MC0923MT_FD_186044 | JGI IMG/M metagenome (GOLD analysis project Ga0256772, IMG submission 186044) | Metatranscriptome of enriched soil aggregate microbial communities from Iowa State University, Ames, United States - MC6-MC0923-MT... | ecosystem: Environmental > Terrestrial > Soil >... | reverse complement strand
GCCTGAAATCAAAATCTATAGATTTACCCAACAAAACATGCTAAAAACCGTTTGCCATATAATCAATGAGACGCTGCCCTCCGAAGGCGAAGGTCACAGGTTCGAATCCTGTCGGGTGCGCCACCTAGCTAACAAGCAGCATTTCCTAAGAAAAACGAACGTTTTTAGCCCGACGGTACCTTGTGGAGGTTCCTTCGGTACCTAGATTTCATTTTTTTGGACCGCGTGAAGTTTCCTGTCAATCGCAAGCTCTGTCGAGGCTCGAAATGTGCTCGGCCATCGGGACGAAGATGACGAGTTGCACCGATAGTCCCTTAGAGAACGGAGGGCACTCTCAGTTTGACGTTACGCCTCCTCAGGCGAACGACAGAACGCACGTCGCGAGCCAACAGTAACGAAAAGCGACCTCGATAACATGGAGGGGCTCTATGGGAGCCCTTCTCGCGTTTTAGAAGTGCCAAGCTCGATACAAGATCGTGATAGCAGCAGCGAACACAACGAGACGGTACGCAAATTTAAGGAGGGTGGCGAGCAGCTCTACGTTTGCGGACTTCGGCACATCCCGAAGCTTCTCAAAATGCTCGTTGAGTGCTTGGTGCTCCAAGTAACGCTCTCGAAGGGTAGTTAGCTCTTCTGGTGTCGGTTCCCGCGCTCCCGGCGTTTGATCACGTACAGCACTGAACTTCTGCGCGATGACATCAGCAATTCTTGAGAACCGCATATGGGCGACGTAATTACCGCCACCGACCGTCCACAACTGCTTGCTCTCGCTCATCTGTATCCACCGATTACCTTGGTCTACACTTTCCCATAAATGTAGCCTTCGGGGAAATCTTGAGAGTCAGTTCACTATTGGCGACCCTATATCCACCGACCATCTCGGTCTTACCGAAATCCCAAAAGACGAACATCGCCAACGTGCCATCTCCAACTCGCTCAAGTCTGGACACATAATCTGCCAGTCCGGCGTTATCCAACTGAATCCTCAGGTCTCCGTCACTCTCTGACCAGAGATGAACCCACCAGCGGTATTCGGAAAGTTCTACATGAGCAATATCGGCTCGTGAGGGAGCAGTGCCGTGGAAGTTCAAATTGCCGTCGCACGTAAGCGCGGTAGTCGTCGTGGAAAAATTGAACACAGCGAGCAAGGCTATTCCGGCCAAAACTAATAGGCACAGCACTAGCTTCGCAGCTGACTTCACGGTCGCACCTCATTCTTTAGGTCATGCAAAGGCGCTGATCTAGTAACCGGCGAATCTTGTACAAAACTAGTATGAGGGTTCGCTAGGCTTATCCTTCTTGCGGGTTCCTCGCCCAGAGCGGACTGCCTGCTCAACTACGCCTTCGCCGGGAGAGATAATGGTCTGGACGTTCGCATTACCTAGATTCTTGTGAATCAAGCTGGTGGCTGTCACGCCGGTGCGCTTTGCTTCGTTGAAAAGCTCTTGAAGCTTTTCTCCAGAAATGGTCTCGCCATCAGGAGCCATGATCATTGTACTAAGAGAAAGCGTCCCTCGCTCTGCATCGGTGATCGAGCGACCATGTTCGATTAGCAATTCTGGAGCGACCTCATGCAACAAATCACGCATTCCTTCGCCGCCCGGATTTACTCGCTTGATCAGGTCTGGCGCGGAGCGTTGGGCTTCGAGATCAATTAAGTCTTCATCTGTAAATGGTACGTGGAAATCGTTGTACCGAATGAACGGCAGGCGGTTGACCCTCATTTGAAAGTGATAGTGCGGCTTCTGTGACTCGGGATTATTCGTATCGTGCCCAGCGTAATCATTCTCGCTACATGAGAATGACCACTCGAATTGCTTATATCTGATTGTCTCTTCAATAAGCTTGCCCGTACCTTCTTCTGGGAGATCGTTTATATTCTGCGCCCTTACATCTTCGTTTGCGACCCACCGAAGATAGCAGGACAGGTGGCGGTACCCGTACGCCGTAGCGACAGCTAGAAAGTCATTCTTCGTGAAACGGGGCGGCTTTAAGAGCCAATGATAGCACGGCATGATTCTGTAGAATGAGTTCAGCTCAGCTAGACACCAGTAACAGCGGCCGTCTTTGAACGCAGTGCTGAACTCAGCGTGCTCTTGCTGCGCCTGCTTTACACCTTCTGCATTTCGCTCGCTAATCTGTTCAGGCGTCAGACCGCGAATGTCTGAAGCGAGCTTCTTCCCTTCCGACTTTGGGTCTTGGCACATTGTTCGCTCTGATAGCGGTATGATTATCGGGAGAAATCCAAAGCCTTGTTTCGTCGTCTATCAGCCGAAGAGAGACCGAATCCAATAGGGCATTCCGAAAAGCAACGAGTACGCCCCAACGGGCGCTGTTATCAGAAAAAATGGCCCTGCGAACCCAAGAAAAAACATAATGAAGCTCTTCACGTTGACTGCCATCCAAAGCCAGTAGACTTCCCCGACAGTGAATAGCGCCATTAGAGCGAACGCCCCGGCCACGCCAAATGTCTCTTTGAGTTTCGTAAGCATGTGTGCCCCCGTGCATCACGAATCGCCCATGCTGTAGAGTACGGGGGATTGGGAGCATATGTCGTGAAGCGATAGTCGTGTTATCCACTGGTGCTGGCTATCGCCTTTAAAAATTACCTCATCGTGCCTTTCAGCGTGCAACGTACTCAGAATTAAATTGTGCGTTCGACTCGTCCAAAAGCCTGCGCAAGCTCTCATACACTTAATATGTCTGTGAACAGAACGATTCGCCCGACATACTGTCGGCGGTCACCCATCCAATCAGCTCTAATTGGCGTGGTACAATTGAGAGAGGCTAGAGCTATGAATTGGTCGCGAGGGCTCTTTCGAATTTGGATCGCTTTTACCGTAGTGTGGGTTCTATGTGTCGTTGGTGGTGCCTATAATGGTTGGCCCCAAAAGCAAGAGTGGACTCAGACTTCCGGCGCAAGCAATCCACGATCAGAACAAAGACCCGTTCGGCTTACCTATGTCGGTCCTGATGTCGGATCGGCACGCAAGCACATAGTTCAAGCCGCTGATGGCGCAAAGTACAGCATTGAAGCACCCGAGGGTGCAACGACAGAGCAAATCATAGCATTCGCACAAAAGAACATTCCAACGACGAACGCGACCCAATCAATATCGAAGCCCGCAAATGTTTTTGACCGATATGACACACCGCAGTCTGGTCCTCGGGAAAACTACAAATCGCCTACTGAGATTGACACTAAGTATCGTGAAGCTGTGTTAATTCACTTAGCGCAGGCTTCAATGGCAGCTATCTCAGTACCGGGAATCTTGTTCTTATTGGGTTGGACACTGCTATGGATTAGTCGAGGTTTTAAGAAGACATAGCTGGGGTGCTCATGGGAAATTGGTTAAATCTCACCGGGCTGTTATACGACATCACCGGCGCATATTTTCTCGTAAGAGCCGTCGTCTTCAATTCGAAAGAAAAAATTGCACAGCAGGTCGCTACGGCATGGAATTATAACAAGCATCTTATTCCGGCGGTCGTAGAACAAAGACTTGAGGGTGTGTTAGGGCTGATGTTGCTCGTGCTCGGGTTTATCCTGCAAGGATTAAGCGATTTTTGGGGCGGAGAGCGCGAAGAATTGCTTTTCGGTCTCGGACTCTTGGCAGCAATTTTACTCACTTATCGCCTGTCATCTCGTCTATTGATTCGTATCGGCACCGAACGAGTGATCGAATTTATCGAAGAGAAAAAACAAAAAGCTCAGGGAGAGGGGAAATCGAAGAACAATCCTGCGTAGTGCCTGAGTAATGGATCACGTCGGTGGTCAGCTGGCATTTTTTGTCATCATGTAGAAACGACATAGCTCCATCCACAACAGCATCTTGCCTTTGTCCGATGTTGAGCTGGCGTAGAACATTGATCCGTTACGCTCGACTCCGATCACAAGCACATCAGTGAGTTCGGCCTCTTCGGCGGCTTTCAGAACGTCGAGGGGTGGTGCTGGTGCGTAAGGATTGTAACCGTCGCCCTTTGGCTGTTCACTGGCATCGCTCATTTCATTATTTCCTTTTCCAATCACACAATGGGTCTCGCGCTAGCGTGGCGTTGTCCAAGTAAACCCCAACAAACAATCAACCTCAACTCGCCACCTGCACGAGGGCACGCACGTTCGCGCCCTGTGGTGTTGCGACCAACGAAGATCAAAATGAAAGAAACACCAAAAGTCTACTACGCAGACGGCAGACCTCTCAACCACTCGGTCGAAGTAACTCGCCAACTATGGCCGGTACTCCAAGACGTGAAGAAACTCGAAGCCGAACTCCTAGACCACGAGCGAAAGTATCTGAATGAACTCGCTCGCCAGATCACGGAGCGAGGTTACATAGAAAGTGCCAACGCTGGGAGATGGGCAGAAAACACTCTGCAAGCAGTAGAGCAACGACGTCTCAAGGCGGCAAAGATTGCTACACAGAAAAAGGCTCTCCCCAATGCGTAACACAAGAAGAGGTCGTAGAAGCCGCCAATCTCAAGAGGCTCTGGACTCACTTCACTATCGCAGCGTCTCAGCAAAGTCGCGACCGACGGCAATCACATTCAAAGGCGATCACCTCAAGCGCCAAAAGTTGTTGGACACCAAATCGGTAATCTATGGCGGCTGTGTCGGTATCCGCGCCGATGTCCACTTGAAGCGACATGGGAGGTTGAACCGTGGCTGATAGACCTTCACCGAAAGCCAAGCGCCTCGACGATACCGGACATAGGGCCGGCTGGGCGAAGTCCCCCTTCGTCAACATGAGAAATCAGGTCGTGGGGACGTGGCATGTCGTGGAGTATCTTTACGCTCTCGACCAAGCGACCTTGGACAGCGATTGGACCGAGCACTTTTGGCAGTGTCGTTGCGTTCAATGTGGAACGGAAGCGATCTTAGAACGACGTTACATTCGTGGTCGTTCTCAAAAGAAGTGTCCCGTATGTGTCGCCAGCCAGAAAGCTGAAAGGGTACGGCACGAGACCTTGAAGAAACTTCGAGTGAAACCCCAGGGTCGAAAACCTAAAGTCGATTGGGCAGAGATCAGGCGACTGACTCACGAGAAGACCGCCATTACCGAGATTGCTAAGCAGCTCGGATGCGCAACAGGAACGGTCGTAAACGCTCAGCAACGTATGGGCCTCAAGAGACCGCGCGTTTCGGTCAAGCAATACAAGGAGACGCTGCGAGTTCCCGTCGAAGTTCAGCGAGGGAAGGCAGCTAAGCGTCGCCGCGTAGAGAAGCTCGAAAGGCTGGTCTCAGGTAAGACCACGTGGAAGCATCTCAATGCTAACGGTCGTGTCGTGAAGTACGGCACCAACGAAGAGCGCATGGCTGCACGTAGACCTACAGAGGCTCAGAGAAAAGCTAGGCGTGAAGCCTATCGTCTCTCGAAGGGTCTTTCTGCCGATGCTGTTCTGAAGCGAACTGGGCGACCTCGTAAATATGCGTGAACCTGAGGTGAGCTTCGGGTTGTGTGCAGAGTGGCTTTAGGTGAAGTCAAAAATTCTACCGGAAAAATTCGCGTGGCAAGTAGACAAGGGCGCGGTACGACTTACCCCGGTAGCCCGGTCCGTTTCCATCTGAGACCAATCTGAGCACAAACGCACTTCCGATTAGAACTCACAGAACGCAGCTCACCTTCAGAAACTCGCAGCTCACTCGAAGCTCTCATTCAGCTCGACACCACGACAGCATGGGGGGACTTCAAGCGGCGCACTGCGCTACCGAGCTGCCGTCGGTCGCCTCTAAGTAGGTTGCACATAACAACTCTGGAATTGACTCAGGAGGGGCGTTCGCTCTCGACCTCAATCAGCTTCGGAGCAAACGCGCCGACCGCGCCTCGTTGAAATTCAGGGCATCTACGGGTCTTCTGAGAGCTTTCGATGGAACCTCGGTCGAATGGCCTTGGTGAGACCGCAAGTGGACGCGAGGTGGCTTTGGGTTGCACCGGCGGAATTTCCGGGACGTCCCGGAAAATGAGCCGTGCGAACACCATTGTCACCGCCCTCTGTCACTGACCTGAAGAAACCCGATGCAACTCAAGGGGCCATACTGGACACAGAGTCTATTTGGTCCTTTGCTCCGTATATGCGAAACACGACCAATCAGGGGCTTCTCATGGAATACGCATTCTGTGAGAAGTCTCTCGTTTGGCCCAAAATCATTGAGTCAAATTGACTCGGGATTCTTGACGGTCGTCCAGACTTCTCACATTTTCGTCGAAGCAATTTCGAAACGTGAGAACTCCAGGGCATCTTCGAGGGCACCATGAAACAGGCACGAACACTCACCGACGCACGGCACGCGCAGGCGCTCAAAGCACTAGACCATCCACGAGACCGGCTCATGTACCTACTCAGTGCACGAGCTGGCCTTCGAGCTGTCGAGATTGCAGGACTCAAGTGGGACCGCATCGACTTCGACGAGAGAGTGCTTCGTTTGAAGACCACGAAGGGCAGGAAGCCACGAGCTGTTCCGATTGCCTCGGAGGTCTTCGACGCTCTGAAGCAATACGAAAAGCACTCTGGTCGCCATAGGTCCGGTCTCGTCTTCGTGAACACGCACAGCCGCCCAGGGCAACCACTGACGCCCAACAGTATCGCTGCATGGTTCCGCGACCTCTACACGCGACGTCTCGGCTGGGACGGCTATTCGAGTCACTCAGGACGGCGCACATTCTGCACGAAGGTCGCTCGCAAGATCACTGAAGCTGGAGGGTCGCTCAAAGACGTCCAGGCACTCATGGGCCACGAGAGCCTTCAGACGACCTCGCGCTACATCGACACCGATCCCGAAGCACAACGCAGAGTGGTCGATTTGATTTAACACAGAGAAACGGCAAGTCAGCTCTAGGTGCGGCTCGGGGAAACTCGGGCCGCTTCGCGTTTTTGCGCCTCTCTCGGTCCACCTAGATGGGTCCGAGCTAGGACAAAGCGTACATTATAACAAAACAATTCCAAAGCAACTACGAGCAAACACAATGAAGCACCCTTTGTTTCCCGAGGGCTGCCCGTTGGAGATCAACGACCATGTGAATCTGTTCCGAAAGAACCACACTTGGACTGGTCATCTTCTGAGGCGGCTCGGCACCAATCCAACTCAAGAGAAATTTGTAGCAATGGAGCACGATCTAAAAACTGTCGCCCTTCATGCCTTCGAGTACGCACTGCCATTCGACAAGAGCGTGAAGTTCACTGCGGTCGGCATCAGGTTGGTCTCGAAGGAAGACGTCGGGTACGACCGAGTAGCAATTATTCCGACTGAAGTTCTCATTCCCATGTGTCGCGCTGGAATGCCTCTGCGCTGGTATCTGGCTAGAAACGATTATCCCAATTTGTTCCTGTACTGGCAGACCGCAGACGTGAAGTCGAAAAAGCGGATTTGCACGTCCGTACCCCGTCTATTGTTCAATGGTCCGACAGACAGACACGTTAGGCCAATCTGGTCGCCGCTCCTCTTGCATCCCAAGGCGTGGGTCGTTCGAAAGAGCAAGCGACAGGGCAAGCCAAACAGAGACGATCTACCGGCGCTTCTGCGTCTTCACAAAATCTATCATGAGCGCGTGAAGGGCCACTCTTGGTCCCCTCTGCGCGACGCTGAGAAGGTCTTGGTGCGACCGGAGGCGATCAACTTCGAGCACTACTGTACTCCGTCGAAGCGGTGACAAAAGTCGAGAGTGTGGTGGCGCGACCTGCCGCCCCTCTCGAAGTGCTCCCCAATTGTCACCCACTTAAGGAAATACAATTGTCACTCACTTAAGGAAGAGGATTGTCCCCACCTAAAGGAATAGACCAGCTCTCATTGCCGGTCTCTGCCGATTATTTTTTCTGGCGGACCTATTTTCGTGAGCCAGATTCCGGCCAGACCCGCCGTCCATTGCTCACAGCATTAGGTCTTTGAGTTTATCGGCGGGACGACCTGAAGCTCTTACTCGCTTCGCTCGCGCTTCTACGACCATCCAAGATCGCCTTCTCATCAGCACACTCGAAGCCTCGCTGCGAAAACGCTCAGGGGACTTGAAGTTGTGCGCAGAGACGTCGCTTCCTCGATTTCAAAATAAGGGTACGATTTCCTAATAGGCACCCTAACCGCGAGCAAACGCTAAAATTGTGCAGTTCTCCATATAAGACCTATAGGCAGATGCACAAATTTCAATTCTCTCCTGTTGGCCTGATTTGATTGGTCTCCCGGCGCAGCCGCTCAAGGCGAGCTTGGGACCTGTCGCCAGTAGGTTTTAGGCACCTACTTCAAACAATCCCAGACGGCACTCGCGAAGTTCGCTTCGTGAGGTGAGCCCGTCGCATCTCATGGAAACAACCAATGGACTTTTTGCAGACGGCTAACGCCGCCTATTCGACCACGCTTGCCACGCTCTCAGATCGCGGAATGCGTCCGACATCACAGCACAGTCGTGCCCTTCACTCGCTATTGGGCACAATGTCCTACATCTTCCAAGGCAGGAGCCCAAAGACTGCTTCTCTGTCTTCGCTGTCGCCGGGTATGGCAAAGACCACTGCACTCGTTTCGTTCATCAATCACATTACAGCGAATCCCGGCGAGACAACCGAAGACGGCCACAAGTTCTCAGATGTCGGTATTCTCGTTTGCATCAATACGCTTGACGAAATCGAGGCGTTCGCTTCTCAGCTCGACCCTGCAAGACTGTGCGTGTGGGTAGGTCGTGAAGGCGAACTTGAACAACGCTGTGCCGCTCTCGGCAAGATCACCAAGCCGACAGACGCTCAGATACTCGTCACAACACATCGCCGCATAGAGATCGAACTGAACACTGCGGACGGTCTCAGAGACTTCGGGGATGCGTCGAGCCTAGCCTTCCAGGGAGAGCTGCGTCGTCTAAAAGTTTGGGACGAGGTCTTTCTGATGGGGACGCCGGTCGTCTTACCTCTGAAAGAACTTCGCCGCGCTGCCCCGTACTTGCGAGAGTTTGATGCAGAAGCCGGTAACACGTTGGACTTCGCTGCAAAGATCGCTCACCACCTGATAGAAGCTGGCAACGACAGCGTCGCTTGGACGTTTACAGACGTATGGCGCAAGCACAAGCTCGACCTCGAAGCAATCATTGAGCATCTCAGGCGAGACCGCAAGATTACCGATGGCCACCTAGAGTCACTCACCGACATCTTCAAGGCGGTCGAGTACATCTCTGGTCGCAAGGTAATCATCCGGTCAGACGGGAATGCTGTTGGTAACTCCGTGCTCACATACGAGCCAACAATTCCGCAGTCGTTTCTGCCAGTAGTGATCTTAGACGCATCAGGTCGCAAGGGCATCAGACGCACTTACGACAACATGGTCGCGGACAAGAAACTACACCGTCTCGAACCAGAGGTACCCAAGTCCTACAAGAACTTCGCCATCGACGTCTGGCACAAGGGTGGGGGCAAAGCGTCATTCATCAGTAACTTTCAGCATCGCGTTGAGGGCATTGCAAAGTGGATCGTCGCTCGCGTTCCAGATGGCGAGAGATGCCTTGTCATTCAGCACTTGCCAGACGGCCTCAGTGCTGGACAGCAAAGGGAGAAGCGTAAGAAGTACTTCCGACCTGTCATGCCAGACCTGTCTGCTGCGTTGGTTGCTTATCTTCAAACGCATCACCCTATGTTCGACGTGGATCGTCTCGCTTTTACGACGTGGGGGCAGCATCGCGGCCAGAACAAGTGGTCTGACTACGGGGCAGTGGTCGCAGCAGGAACACTCTTCAAGCCCGACAGCGTTTATGAAGCTACCTATCGCCTCTCTCGTCGCTTCAAGCCCGAGCGTGGTCTGCTCAAACAGCACTCGTTATCAGACTTCAAAATCGGTGAGTACGCCGACGACCTGCTGCAAGGGCTAGGTCGCATCAGAATACGGAAAGCATACCGAGGCGACTCGACAGTTTGTCCACCCGCTGTTGCGCTCGTGGTCGCTTCGACAAGCTCGAAGATACCTGAGCACCTCGGTCAGTGGTTTCCAGAGGCTCAAGTTCGGCAAGTGGTCTTGATGCCCGAAGCAGACATCGACGGCACTGCTGGTCGAGTGTTCGCGTACCTAAACAACTGGCACAAGCGGTCGGCTGTCGGAGCGTTTCTCAAGTTCAGAGACATTCAAGCTGCACTTGGGGTTAGCTCCAAGGACTTCCGACAGAACGTGCTGCGTAACAAGACACTCGAAGCGAAGTTACTGGAAATGAAGATCGTCAAGTTCTTCAAAGACGCGAGTTCGAAGTATGCGCAGGGCTGGCAAATCACTTCGATCATCGACAGCACTCGTGAGCAACTCGCAGACGAGCGTTCTTCGTGCGCGTCTGTCTATGGCTTCGCAGCGTAACTCTCTCAATACCCAAACGATCAACGAAAGGTATTCACAACGAGGACACACAATGAACCTCAAGAAATTCACTCAATCTGAACGGACACTGAAGCTCGGCAAAGAGCGCGTCCAGTATCACAGCGAGCACCCCGAGACGACTAGAGGCGGCGTTGGTAGCGGTCGCCGTCGATGGGATGGGTCTGCGCCTAGCTTCACCGACTACGCGGCGATAAAGTATGAGACGTCTACTCAAAGTGTGCAGGCATACCTCGCTCGATATTCTGCTCTCGGTATTGACGTTTTGAAAGCCGTCATCGGCACGACCTTCGACAGAGGAAGTATGCTAGACACACTTGCTCTTATGCCGCCCGAAGATCGTTTGCCGTACATCAAGCGGCGAGCAATCCCTATTCACAAGCGAAAAGATGTCTGCCGAGTTCGGTTTCCAGAAGCGGTCTGAGAAGCTCGCTTCGCTCTCTGATAACCCAGCGCCAAGCACGAAGACCATAGTAGCTGATTACAACACCGAACTTCACGACAAGTGCAAGCAATCGGCCATCCTGGTCGATCAAGCCATCTCAGAATGGCAAGCACATTACCGCGTGAAGAACTTCGACACTCCCGAGAATTGGCGCTTCTGGCATCCATACTTCGTCGTTTGCGACAAAGACGGTTTCAGACCCCATGCGGTCGTGCCGCCTGACGACCTCGTGGATGTGTTCGTGACGGCTCGGGAACTTCAGTTTTCGGTCTTCGACCTACAAATGCTCTTGACCCCGTTCTCGTCTCAGACAGAGCGGGTCATTCAACACCTGAGACGGGCGGCGTAAGCTGCCCGCTTCATTGCGCTCGCCGTTGCCGCTCTCTAGCAGGGCGGCGAGTTAGCTAACTTCAAAAGGAGAACAGCCTAATGGCCGTTCAATCGTTCCAATCGTATGTGCCCCCTTCGACGGATACTTCGTACGGAACAAATACCAATTTCCTTCCCGTTGCTCCCGCTGCCCGCGATTACTCCAACACAGTCTCGCGAGTTCAGGTGACGGCACCTGACCCAACGAAAGTTGAAATCGGCGGATTCGTCACCACGAAAGAGGCCGCATATGCTGCTGGTCTCATTTCATTGGACGACGTGCATTCTGGACCTGTCGCCACACAAGAGGGCGCACGGCATGAGATTGCACACCGAGAAGCGGAACAGGTTGCTAACGAAGAGGCCCAAGCGGAACAGGCCGTTTACGACCAGTTCAATGCGGGCTTTGATCAGATGGAAAGTCAGTTTTCCTCGCGAGAGGAACTCCAGCACTTCACCAACGAAGTCGTTGCTGGAAATGAAGATGCAATGGCGGCGGTCGATCCTCGGATCATCGCAGGCTACACGCACGAGGCCGATAAGATCGCAGAGTCTGTGGGTCTCCCCGGCTCTGCGGGTCTGAGCTTCTGTCTGTCGGAAGACGACCGACAGGCGGCTCTCGCTGCGTTGATCTCCAATCGGAACGGTGAGTTCTCTCGTTGGTGCGCGAAAGCCGCCTCCAATGCAGCAAAACTGCACATGGACGAGGATTTCCAGATCGCTTGTGAAGAGGCCGGACACGAGATTGTAGGCAAGGACGTCATCATTGACGGTCGTGTCTACAGTATCGCTCGCTTGGCTCTCGAAGGCCGCATGGAGTTCGCCTGATGGACATCATGGCGAGAATCCTCGGACGGTCGGATACTCAAGACGTCGCGGGTGTCACACGACATTCGAGTCACGGCGGCATGAGTTCAACGGTTCGTCATCAGTTCCGAGGCAACACCGGCTCCAATCACAGGACCGACAATCATCGACCTCATACTCGTTACGGAAACCTAGGCTCGACCTACGGAAACCGTGACGAAAACGGTAAGCCCATCTGATCTCAGGAGGGTGAGGGCGAAAGCTCTCACTCTCTTTTTTCATGTGATCTATGACTCAGAAATATCCCGCTAGGCTTCCAAAGTACCAAGCGATCACTGCGCTAATCGAAATGGTGAAGACTTTGGTGATGACCAGTTGTCTTATCTGATTAGGTGCATCGAGAACGGTCGTGATTATACCTTCATCCGGGAAAGCTTCACGCCGCCGCTCGATATACCAATCAGGATTCCTTACCGCAGCAAAAGCTGCCAATCCCCCATTGGCCATATTGACCACTGTTGCCCAGAACGCTGCCTCGTAGTGTCCGAGCCAATAAGCAACAAACGCGCTGCAGAGAATGCCGACTGAAAGCATCGTGTCCCCCTCGCCATGCGAGTCTCGTTCAAAGCATTGCGCAATCTGCGTACGCTCCTCGATTGGATTGGTCCAACCACGGCCGAAACACCGTCCACAGATGATTCATGTTCATCTCCACATTTTCCGGCTGGCTGCTTCTTAGTAGCAGTCGAAACTACAGGTGAAACAATGCCTGAAAGAACAGGACCGGCCACCCCGGAGAAACTCAGAGAGCTTTGCGACCTATTCATCAATCGAATGCTCAGCGAGTTGGACGAGCCGAATCCGCCGCCAGCAATTCTTCGAGTGGTCTCGGATTTCTTGAAGTCCACAAAGATCGACTTCCGGCGCGGTCAGGAATCCGAAGCATTGCGAAAGCTACTTGAGCCCGCAAGCGAGGACTTCGTCCCGTTCGTCGATCCGATCACTCGCAAACGATATTGAGCGAGGCGAGAGTTTCGAGCTTGTCTCGCGGCTCTCTCCCGTTGACCGCTCGCAGTGCTCGTTAGGCGCTCGCCAATAGTGGCAACGGTCGAATAGAGGAAATTCAATGTCAAATGTCACTGTCTCGAAATTCGAGGGCCAATGGCAAGTCAAGGTCGATGGCCGCGTGGTCGGAAAGCTGGATAGTCAGACTGCGCAAGCTGTCGAGCATCAGCTTCTCCGCAATCGACTCAATGCAGAAGGTGTGCCTGCTGGTCATATGAGAATACCGGCTGGCAGCGCAGCACTCGGAGGTCGCGAGATCACTCCTGTGCCGAGCACTCGTAAACCTATTGCGAAGAAAGCGAAAAGCAAATGACGCACGCATTCGACGATGACTACGTTCTGACTTGATTGTCGGCGGGGAGATCGCAAGGTCTCCTCGCCTTGAGTTCACTGTCGATCCTCGCTCCGACCTTTTTGAAACAATCCTTGATCTGCTCAGGCTTCGGTCCCTCACTGTAGACCGTAAGCGTGACGCCACTCCGCTGATGTCCGCACGCGCTCTGGAAAATGTGAAGTGGAACGCCCTCTTGTTCGGCGCAGGAGACCCAGAGCTTCCTGAGACCGTGAGTAGTCTTCAACGCATTCCTCTGACGCTTAGTTTTATATTCTGGGAATAGTCTCCGAAGCTCTTTCGACAGAGCTTTCGAAATTGCGCCCGGCCTTGCCCGCACACCCCCACATGGGATGCCCCTCAGAAAGACGTGCGCGTTAGCTGGCTGTCCTTCGCAGAGCTTGTGAATAACCGCCATGATGCGCTTCGGCAGATAAACAGACCGCGTGGCACTGACGGTCTTTCCCTCAAGAATGTGGAAGTTATCTGCGTGGACGTCTTTAACCCTCAATTCGGCTAGTTCGCCACATCTCGTACCGGAGTACAGGAGGACGGTGAAGAGAGATCGCAACTTCTCATCACAGTGCCGAAGCGTGTAGCCCACTTCAGGAAATGTCCAAACCTGGGAGCCAGACTTCATCCTGAGTCGCCTGTCACGTTTGACCGCTTGTCCCATCCAAGGATTCGAGGTGACGATCCCCTTCGCTTCGAGGAAGGACCAATAGTTCTTCAGATGTGAAATTCTCGAATTGACCGTCGCCGGAGCCATTCCCGTTTCGGAAAGCTGAGAGACGTAGCGACCAGCTTCCTTTTTCGAAACTTGCTGGACAGAGCGAAATGGCAGCGACCTGATGGACGTGAGCCGCGCAAGTCGAGTTGTGGGAGCACACGGTCTCTCACTTACAAACGCATCGAGATACGCTGTGACGGGCGTGTATACGCCTGAAGCGATCTTGAACAGTCTTATGGCTTCGTCGGTCCCAACTTTAGATTCTTGACCTTCGGCAAATGCCGTGGCCGCAGCATCCCTCGCTTCTTCATCCTCCTGATTACTAATCGAGAGAGCGACCGTCTCATGATCGAGCGGATTTTCTGCCAAGTACTGAGCCCATATTTGGTCTCGTCGTCTACGTGCTTCGATAAGATCGGACGTCCCCAAGTTGACGATCAACCGACGGTCGGTTCCCGGTATTCGTCGAGTCATTTGCCACTGACGACCACTCAGTCGAAGGTATGCGTTTGGCTTCACAAGTAGCTCCAAGTTTTTGCCGTGTAGTACATGATTCGAGCCTGCGGTACCTATGTTTGGTACCTAGCGCAACTCCTTGGAAACACCTGTAATGCTTGGTTTTTCTGGCTTTTGATCAGATCGGCGCTCCCTCCTGTCGGGTGCGCCATTAAAAAAATCCAATCAAATCCGCTTTTGAAGCGACGCGCTGCTGAACAATGACGAGAACTCGGCGCGGCGATATCGACTAACCGCGTAAGTAGGCCCTAGCGGGTCGTACGAACGACCGCCTCCGACATAGCCGACATGCCAGCTTGACCACTCTCGACATCAGCTCCGCGAGCGGGTTCACTTCGAGCTGGAGAACCCGCATTGCTTCTGTTCCATCTCGATCTGCTTCGTGATGCGGATGGCGTTCTGCGCGTAGGCCTCCGTCACGGAGCCGTGATTCACAGTCTTATCCTTCAACGGACTCACGCCTTCGCAGAGGTGGAAAACATGCGGAGTCTCGGTCTTCTTGGCTCCGTTTTCCGGCGCGATCCAGTACACGACATCTCGACCAGCAGGGTTGGCCGCATCCTTCGTCGCAGCCGCCACCGCGGCGGAGTCCCTGGCGATATCTTGCGCCTGGGCGGCGACCTCGGGCGAACAGGCCGTCGTAGGCTGTCCCGCCTTGATCTGGGTCGCGCAAGCATTCATGTCCTGGGTGTACTGTTCGACCGACGGCGGATTGTAGCTAACCCCCAACGCCGTCGCGACCACGGCCAGCGCGGCGCCCACACCGCCGGCAATCTTCTTGCTC
>Ga0256772_1000126_pt1 | contig 15506 bp, 1 predicted proteins | sample MC6MC0923MT_FD_186044 | JGI IMG/M metagenome (GOLD analysis project Ga0256772, IMG submission 186044) | Metatranscriptome of enriched soil aggregate microbial communities from Iowa State University, Ames, United States - MC6-MC0923-MT... | ecosystem: Environmental > Terrestrial > Soil >... | reverse complement strand
CTGTTGCTGCATCCGAATCACCAATATTGATGGAGACTCGTCGCTGTACATGTGTCAACTTCTGAATCAACATATCCGTGCGTTACGTTGGTTCAGGCAGATGAAGATTGCTGGCGGGCCGATACAGATATGCGACTTGACCTTGGAATCATGATGAAGAAGCTGAAGCCAAAGGAAGAATAGAATACCTGGAAGAAGAGTGTGCAATGCGTACAAACTGGCATATGCATTGGCCATGCCGTTGCTGCTGTGGTTAGAAAGCTTCAGCTTATCATCGTCTGCATCAAAAGAATGGTCCCCATCCCACCCATGTTCGTCCCAATATGTTTGGGTCGGCAGCGATGTCACATAGTAGTTGAACCTGCTCCTCTGGATGACTCATCACATCGAATTGTGCACGACGCGCTGCCGGATCATCACCACGGAGGACCTGAGTGCAGCGATCATACAACACGGCATCACCGGACACTTTCACATTCTCACGAAGTTCACTCGCCAGAATCTTTGCCGGATTTGCTCCGTTGAGTTTCATCTTGACGACCGCCATCTTGCGTCGCGGGTACCATGCAACGATACTGGCAGGGTCAGGGCGACGGCCGAGCATCGTATCATCGTCAATTAAGATATCATCCTTGGCACCGCCGACTGTTCTGTATGCACCCTTTGCTGCAGTCACCCATTCCATCATGGGTTCCTTGATGAATACATCCATGACAGTCAGTAGCTTTCTCTTGCTCATCCTGATGGCCTTCATGACTTTGGTCATATCCTGTTTCTGTATGAGTTGTGTGTCGAGTGGTGTATATGTATTGCGCAGTAGTCGAGTATAGCGGAATGGCATGAGTTCTGGGACGGAGAGCAGTGGGCCCTGACCAAATGCTGCACCGAAGTCAATGCCGACAACTTGACAGCTGTTACGATCGATGAGGAAATTCTCCAAATGACGATCGCCAATACCGAGAATATAGGCACTCATACTCAATGCACAGAAGCTGCGCGAGAAGAGGGAGCGAGAGGCAAGATAAGCAGATGGGGATGGGGAGAGGCGCCAGATGAACGATGAGACGAGGTCGCGTGGAATGTTCGACTCCAAACGAGTGAAGAAATCAACCACATGCTTGGTAGATGCATGTTTGATATACGAATAGTAAACAGGCGGTTGGTTCGCTTTGACGTCTCCACCTTGCTTCGTCTGTTTGTATTGTTTCAACATCTCCTCACTATACTTGACCGTGATCGAGTTGACAATGTTGACGGCATTCGGCAATTGACCCAACACAAGAGACTTGAGAGGTTCGGTGTTGTCCACCCATTCCACCATTCCAAGAGTTGATGTGAACGGGACAACCTCGTATGTCCGCAGCGAAAGGCCACGACGCGACGCTGCAGGATCATTGCTCAGTATTTGATTGATTGTATTGAATGTTTGTTCCACTCTTTGATCCATTCTTAAGTCTTCTCCGCCTTTGACCAGGTAGTGATGACTTTTTTCATCTGATCCATGGATGGTAATTCGCTTCGGTTTGCGTAGTGATGACATGGTCAGAACGATGGGATCGAAGTTGACAATACGAACATGCAGTTCTGGCTGTGGTCGTTGTCTTCCATTGTATTGACCAGGTAGTTCGATCCATTCATGGCGTTGTGCAGCCCACTTCTCAAATTGTAGCGGCCAACTCGTATAGGTTGCCATTGTTTCCTTGCCTGCCTTTCTCTTGCCTGCACGCTCTTGAAGAGCTGCATAGAGCGGCTTGGTGATCTGAGCCATTGCCGCATGACTCATCTTCAACAACTTCGAACCATCACTACCAAACGCACGATCACACGACGCCTTGTAGGAGGTAGCGAGCTCTTGGTAGGCACTCCCGATCTGTTTTGCAACAATGGAGGCATTTGAAGAGAAGTGTGCTGTCCTGAATTTCTGCCATTCTAACTTCGCCTCATCTACCTGTCCATTACGAACATGACGCTCGATGACGCGCAGAGTATCACGCAACTTAAACTCAGGTGGATTCAAATAGTCAAGACTCTCGATGAACCAACTGATGAGTTTGTTATCCAGATGCGGCCTCATGCGTGTCAATGCATGTTTCGCTTGGCTGAGTATTGGTTCTTGTAGTTTGATGGGTGCACGAGAGCTGACGAGTGTGTCACGCGTCAGTTGGTATGGATAGATGACCGCTTGTGGATACTCCTTGGCCATGCGTATGAGTAAGGAATGAATGAGAGTGCCATGTGGCAGGCCGAGTGTTCCGAGTAGTTGAGGCAGCCAATCGAGGAACATCCATACAGGGATGCTCTTGGTGACCGAGCGGAAGTGAGCGCGGATGGGAGAATTCGGATCGGTCGACCCAAGAAGCTCGAGTGCACGAGGGAAGAGCATGCGAGCATCATACGTTCCAAGCTTCATGGCAGCAAGTACATTCTTGACGAAGGACTCAATGAGATGAATGCGCAACTCTGCTGGAAGTACCAATGGATGAGAGCATGCCGCCTGTGCCTTACATGTGCTGCAAGACTCAACGTGATCTTCGGCTTGCGACAGTCTCTGCTCCGCGAAGTTAGCAACAGCCATGAATGACTTCGCCGCGAGATTGTAATCACGAGTCGTCTGCACATTGGTCGCAAGCTCATGCTCACCATCCCAACCATTTTCTTCCATTCGTTTCATCCATTTCTGTGCCATCAATGTCAGTTCATCATTACTCTCATTCAACCATTCATTGGCACCCTTGTCCTCCGCATACTTGCTCAATCCGGGTTCCGCAATGATCTGCTCACTCAACATTTGATGTAAGCGACATTTGAGCATGGCGACGCGGTATGAATCGGCTGGATCCATTGACGTGGCAGTGGACGTGCAACGCTTCTGCAAACGATGGGAGGCAGACCAGGTGGAGGTGAGGAGATGATGGAGGGACTTGGTGAGACGGGCGCGGGATGCATGAGTGGCCGAAGCAGAATCACCGATGCTGCTCGTATGATCATGCTGCTGCTCGAGATGCTTGAGCTTGATGTTGATGCTTGTGTATGCATGCATGAATTCCAATTGAGCAGAGTGCAGCATCATATCCGCATCCGTTGCTGCTTCTGCCGTCATCGCCGTGTTCATGATGCCATGAGCCTGCAGTAGTCGCTTTGAATCTGTCACATACTTATCCGCAACACTGACGTTGCCTTGTCGCAGCATGGCACGTGCAGCTTCACGATGCATGTCAGCCACTGCGTCGCTGAGTGTAGTACGGACAGAGAGTAGAGCGGGACGGCAGAGTGGTTGCTGCGATGGATGCATCATATTCGCTGCTCCCTCAAGTCGTTGCTGCAGATGAACGAGGAAAGCGGAGCGATTGAGTACCACATCATCCCATGACTCAACATCAGCTGTACGAGATGGGAGACGTGCACGCCACACATTCATCTGCCGTTGCAGACGAGTGGAGAGGGACACGATGGGAGAAACGGCGGACGAATCTGTTGAATACTTACGAGCGGCAGCAGATGCACCTTTCTTGACATTATTTTCCTCTCGTGCCATCTCTTCTTCTGCATGCAGGAACTCCGCCGCTTCGGTGAGCTTCTGCAATCCTTGCAACATTGCATACCTTGGCCCCGCTGCCCCTGCAGGCATATCACTCCATTGCTGGAGGAACCGAATATACGTATGGCGTAGGAAGGTGATGGCCTGTGGTAGATGGCCACGTAGAGCATACAATAGGACGAGCTCGGCGGCATACTCATCCTGCAGCACGCGACTGCGATCAGGATGGGCGAAGGCACGGTCCACGAAGGAGAAGAGCTCTGAACGAGGATCCACAAACGAGGAAGAGGAAGAAGAGGAAGATGGAGGAGAAGCCAGAGGAGGGGAGTGACTGGATTTCTCCACGGCTGCTTGATGAGCAATCTGCAAGAATGCTCGTTCACTCACTTTGAGACTGGAAGTGAAGTAATGTCTGAGATAGTCTCCCTTCTTCCTGTACTCATCCATCCATAATCTCTCGGGCTCTCCATCCACTTCCACTAATACATTCTCTCGCAGCGTCTGCCATTCTGTCAGCTGTCGCATACATTCCATCCTCTCATCACTCCACAACTCAATCTCATCTGCTGTTGGAGCACGTCCATCCCAATCGGACTCACCATTCTGTACCGCATCGAATCGAGTGAGGGCCTCGTCATACAATGTCATCGCACGCGAGTAGTCACCAGATACCATGGCATTGATGGCGTTACGAGTACTGTCCTGATGAGCAAACGAGGAGTAAAGAGTCATCATGATTTCATTTTCGCCAAGCTCTCGATAGAGACGAGCGAGCTGATACATTGCCTGCTCTTGTCTGTCCTCTCCTTCTTGTTGCTCTCTCGATCGCTTCCTCGCCCCTCTGCCACTGCTGCGAGCTGATGCAGAGTTTGTTGCGAGTATATGCTCGAGCATGATGATGCCACTGTGCAAGTTATGACTGAGTAAACAAACGTCACCGATCTTCTTAATGTCACCCGCACTCCATGATGAGGTGAAGGAGGGATCGAGACGGCCACACGCGACGACCGCACCAGCGAGTCCTGATACGAGTGAGGATGAAGGAGGCGTAGCAGAGGAAGCAAGACGATGGAAGAGGGAACGGATTGTATCACGCACAGTTGATCGATAGCGCTCGACCTTGTCACCTGGCTCCCACTGTTGAATCTGTGCATAGATGGCCTGCACCACAGCGATGAATATTTCTTGCGCGATAGCGGGTTGGGTATGCAATGCTTCAAGTGGCAGCAACATCTCCTTGTGGGCAATCTGTATATCTGGTAGTTCTCCTGCACGATACTGTCTGTATATGGTGACCGACGCTACTGCTTCCTCTTGCATCCTCTCCGCCCATACACGCTGATAACGATTGCGCAGATCAGCCTGGGTACGGAATCGATTGCTCAGACTGTTGCGCGCACCGAGGCTGGATGCAAAGCGCAGTGCAATGGAATCACCACCGAGCTGCACACGATGTGCTGACTTGATCGAGACACGAACCCGATCAGCACCCTTGCGCCCTTTGAGGCGACGACGGAATGCACGCTGCTGTGGTAAAGCGGAGAATGCTTGATAACTGCCAGCTAACGCTTGCGATGCGCCACCAGGCGCACGGAAGAACAGATGCTCACCTTGCGTCGTCTGTGACAGATTGTAGTCGAGCAACTCCTGCGTGGTGAGACTCATGAGACTGGGTGTTGGGTTGAATGCAAGTGGAGCAGCCTGACTATTGAGCACGAATCCAAAGCCCGGTGCTGCTCCACCACCAACGGCACCTGCGACATCAGCATCTTCCATCGGTACATCACCATTTCGAGCCTGTTCATCCAAGCTGGATTGTGTCTGGGTGGCGCCACTAAACAAAGGGACCATTGGTTGAGTACGAGTGTAACCACTGCTGTTCACATACATGGGCTCAAAGGCAACAGCAGCAAGGGCAGTATTGCTGAATGGTCGATCATAGTCCGCACTCTTTCTCATTGGATAGATGATGAGTCTTGTAGCAGTTGCAAGCCAGTGTTCTGCTGTCTCAGGTTGGAAGCATACGGTCAACACCTGTAGCAATCGCTCAGTGACATCAGCGGATAGACGAGAGGAGTCATCCCAGAAGTTGAAGAGATGATTGCGAATATCAGAGGAAGAGTCACTCAAGCCGCGTAAGAGACTCACCATCACGAGGCGAGCAAGGGAATCACCACCAGTCATGGATGACGAGCCGAAGCTATCACTGTCCATTTCCTCCATGTGTGCCTGCGATTGACTGGCATGTATGAATGCCTGCTTGCCACGTTGGAAGTCAGGATGATTGTCATAGATCCAGATGAGACACTTGTAATACAACATTCGACATGCATCCGATTGATGATTCGTACACAGTGACTCCAACTCCGGCATGAGCTCTCTCAACTCTGCGCCACTCATGACGGTGAGGATGCGGAAGATGCAATGTAACATCAACTCATGTGCCTTGCTGTCAACACTGGCCAACACGCGTCGAATGGTTGGCCTCAGACGCGTGTAGAGCTGCGTGCTATTTGCCACACTACAACATGCGAGTACGCGCAAGAATAGGTGTTGTTGCTCTCCATGTAGTTGTGGCAGTTGGAAGACGAGATTTTGCATCTCCTCATCGAGGAAGTCCAGTCGTGCGAGATGGAGGCAGAGCTTCAGCAGGACTTGTAAAAATGGGGCATACTCACGCTGGAAGAAGAGCTTCTTCAAACTCTGTCTCACTGCATGGAGACACGCACCATGAATGCGACGCTGCTCTGGATCACGCTGCGAGCCTGCGAGTGATCGGATCCATATACCCATCACCTCTGCTGCAGGCTCATATAACGTCTTCTTGGTCGAATGAATACAATCCATGACAGCAGCCAACATATCTCCTTCCTTCAATCCAACATCCTCCAACGCATCAAATCCAGGGAAGCCACGATCAAGAATGATGGCCAGTAACTGAAGTCCGATCTGTCGTCCAGTCAATGCATCGCTGCCAGCACGTGCACGGGAAACGTCACGGCGGAGAAGAGCGAGGATGATGGAGCGCTTGATGACAAGACGATGTTGCCAAAGATCGACCAGCATACGAATAAGGATGAGATTGGCTCTCAGCCTTGCTCGCTTCCCTTCTGTCACTTGTCCATAGTCCGCCGCCACTGTCATGAGGTGAGCGATGAGCATGGAGGCATGCTCACGATCAGGCTCATCTGGGCCAGGTACAAAGCGCCAACGCAGGAAGACGCTACACAGGTCACGTAGGAAGTAATGGAATCCAATGCCTCCATTCTGGTCAGCCGGCAGCGTCATGAGCTGCACGAGTGGCATGAACCACAGGGATGCATAGGGCTGGAAGACAGTATGCTTGAGCACGATACATTTGGCGATGCACCACTTGATGGTGATGTGAGTGGATGAACTGCACATCTGTGAGTACATCTGACTCATCCATTCAGGCATGTGGATGGAATCCGTATCAGACATGGCATCACGATGAGCGGCACCAAACTGAGAGTCCATGTGAGAGATGAGGGAGAGGAGAGAAGGCATAGCAGGAATGGAGAGGATTGGATCAAGGTCAACCAATTCGACCACTGCTGGTGGGGGAGATGATGCATCCTCAGGCAGCAGTGCCAATGTTTCATCCTCCTTGCTTTCTGCCTCGTCTTGCTCTTCCTGCTTCTGGAGCAAATGGCCAGCCGCTCCTCCTTCCGAATCCCATATGCCCTGTACATCTTGGCTAAGGCTGCTATCACTCAGATATTGGCTGGATAGGTATCTGGCACTACTTGCGACTGCACTTCCACCTGCACCGGATCCACCAGTTGCAGTGCTTCCTCCACTTCCATTCTGTGATTGTGTGGCCAACGTACGTAGGTCCGCCAAGTCAGCTTCAACTTGTTTGAAGTTGGTTTCGATCTCGAATCTCAACGTTCGTTTGTTGACGTCGATGATGTGTGACCAGAGCAATTCGCCCTTGGCTGGTGTCTCACTGAAGCAGAGGACATCGAAGAACTTCGGCACGGATTGTGTCAACTTCAATGCAGATGAGAGACAGGTATACGCGGCACCATAAAAGGATTCATAGGAGAGTTGGTCAGGATGAGGGTTGGATACACGCTTGACGTGTGCATGAGACAGCTTGACCAGTGACTTGTGATCAACATTGGTCGCACACTCCTCCTTCGTCAATCGTTGATACATGATGGCAAGTATGATGTACGCCGTCTCCATCTCCATCAGTTGCAGTTGTTGCTCTTCCATCGAGGCAGCTGCGCGTGGTCCATCCGGCATGGCCTCAACCAACTTGAACAGTCGACTGGCATTGGACTTGAAGAATGAACGAACGGCGGGTAAGGGACAGAGACGTAGCGCTGGTACAGCAATATGATGGGCCAACCAGTAGCGAACGTTGTGATGTGGATTGATATCGAGGTCAGTCTGAAGGAACATGTCGAGGCATCGTTGCACTGTCGCCTCGACCTGACCTGCACGTTCACCCAATGCTGAATCGATGAGATTGTGTATGTATGTTGCGATGGCGGTGTTGATCTGAGCACTGTACACATGTTCATCACCTTCCCGTAGAATGGGCAACATGATATCGATGAGCGTGAAATGTTTGGATATGTGAAGTGCGGCGAGCAAGGGGTCGAGTAGAGATGTGTAGTTGACATACTCCCTGCTGCCAACAGCAACATCACGCGAGTGGTGAGGGAAGGGAGGGGATACAACAAGATGTCGAAGTGTGGAGATGAGAGGTGACAGAGCAGGAGGGGCATCCAGCAATGGTTGAGTCTTCGATGCTGCACTGCTGCTACTGCTGCTGCTGCTATCCGTCATAGCAGTGGTGCTCATGCTCGCACTGCTGACGAGGAAGAAAGTCGGGAGGAGTGATAATGCAGTACGCTTGAGAGTGATGGTTGCATCATCACTGATGCATTGTTGATAGATGTCCAGCAATGTTGAGAATGTTGGTTGGTGAGGTGAGAGGACGCGGCTCTCATCGAGAATGATCAACTGCTCCATCAGACGCAACAGACGAGCAGCCAATTCACTCTCACCAGGTAGCTGCAGCACCTTGCCGCTATCTTTGGGTGTCGTCTGGCTCTGCATGGCATTGCGCCGTCGTGCTGCGGACATCTTACGGCCAGCTCCAGCTGTCGAACCGGCAGTTGAGGGAGCGTTGATGAGCGCAGTACGAGCTCGAATATGACTCTCACATGCAGATGGGAGGTTGTCGAGCACATGAGTGACGAATGCATCAGCTTCCATGCGACTCTGCTCGATCGATGACATGGATGAGGAGGCAGCGTTACCTGTCTTACCACCAGCTGTGACATCACTTCGGAACGCGTGTTGACCTATTTTCTTGCGCTGACGTCGGATAATAACATGATCAGCGACGTTGAGGAGCAATGTCATCATATCTTTCGATTCCATGGCCATTGGAAGCAAGTTTGTTGCAAAAGAATGAAATTGAGTCGCAATGTAACTATCGATGAGCGTTCGATAGGTACTATAGAATACTTGGCCCTTACTGGCACCGGATGAGTGCACAGGTTGAGGGTCGGACCCCTTCTTTTCCTCATCCATGTCCATTGCTTCTTGTTTGACGACAGGGGAGAGTGAGGAAGAACCTGATGACACGATGTCAACACTGTTGGATTCTGGTTTCGAGCTTATGGCAGCTTGATCGCTTTCATTGAGCATTGTTAGCAAGTCTTCTTGAGGAATGCCGATATGTAGAGCAAGCTGCAACATCTGATGAGCGACACTACGACCGAGCGGTGTGGATGTGGCCCGTCGCTGTTCACGACTCTGATCATGGGGGTTGACATACAGATCAAATGCCTGTTGAAGAAGGGATTGAGCAAACTCATTGCATGCATCTTCACCAAGCGCACGCTGCAGCAAGCCACTACTCCATAACTGTCGATATCCCTCAACCAAGAGGCCGGCAAATCCAACGCGATGCAGTAGTGATGTGACGGAGAATGATGAGGGTGCAAGATCCTTCTGGCTGAGCACAATCTGTGTCTGTTTGATGAATGAATTCGCATTCCCACTAATGTCTAGTAGAGCTGAGCACAGCTGTCCAATGGTCGATTGTAAGACACGAATGCGTTTGCTTTGACTCATCGAAAAACCGGCGGACTCAGGACGAAGTAAACAGTCGAGTAACAGTGAATAGAAACCGGAGCCAAGTAGGGATGAGGCCAGCGCTGGGCCGGATACACCAGAGCGAGAACGAGAACGAGATGAGAGAGCAGAGGAAGTGTCATCTGCCTTCGACGAGGAGAGAAGGAGATGCATGAGACGGAAGAGGCGGATGAGTAGTGTGCATTTGATGTTCCTGTACATATCACGCAGTTTCTGTGCAGCTTCATCATTTGCTTGTCGTTTGGCATGTGCATCCACCCAAACATCCAATCTGGGTCGTGTTGGTGCAGCATCCTCCTCCAACCTCACACTCCCCACACACATGATAATATCCTTCAATGTATCCGTCAGATAGGATTCTGTATCTGCCCTCCACAACTCGTCCGCCGCTGCTCGTACATCATCCGCAATCAGTCGCTCCTTCAGTAGCCACCAATACACATCCAGACTGCTCGATACACGACTCAGCCATATTTGAAGGGAGGACCATTGCAGGACTGGAGATACAGATGCAGATGTGGCTGTGCCTTGTGACGGCTTCATATCCTCACTCTCATCCATACTCAGGGAATCAGCACCACCTGACAGTAGAGACTTGACCCAATCAGGAGTGACAATCGGGTTGGTGGAAAGTGTGGTGTTGTCTGGTGCAGCCGCATCTGTCCCTCCTTGCGTTTGCATGCCAGCCCCTGCTACCGCTCCCTGTGCATCCGTCACACCCTGTTCAATGAGGAGCACCAGCTTACTCATCCCATTCTCATGGCTGAAATTTCGTATGAATGATGCACCATTGTCACCACCATGTGACTTGCTCACCAACACGCGACAGAATGATTGGAATAAGCGCAGGCACTCACGACGATACGCATCCTCCACTGATCCTGCCGCTTGTAGGAGTGCAGCAGTGAAGAGGTGGAGTGATTGACAGTGTGATGGGCCAGCACGCTCCATCTGCCGCTGCAGCTGTATATACTTGCGTGCATTCGCATCTGTAACGATGCGATCGAGAGCGTCGATGACTGCTCGTATCTCATCACGTGTGCCCAGCGCATCCTCATCACTCTCAGCCAATCTGAGGCTGTGTAGGAAGTGATCAAGCAGATCGAGGGTATGGAATGAGACGAGAGTGTCATGCTCACGGAACGTACGATAAAGTCTGTTGAGTGTGAGAGCGGCACCAAGGCGCTTGTAAGGGGAAGGATGAAGGGCGAGTGAATAGAGGCGACGAAGCAGAGATTTGATATTCATTGCTGAGCCAGGTGCAGAAGGTGGAGCCGTTGCGCTGCTGCTCTTCTCCTCAGCACTTGCAGCAGCAGCCGCTGCTTTTGCTCCTCTCCCAGCAGTGACGTGTGCATGTTTGATACTCCAAGCAAAGAACTCAGCCATGCAATCCGCTGCATACTCACGCAGTGCGCCTGATGCTTCATTGCCAACTGCATCCGTGACTGCATCGAGTAGTGCACGCGTGTCCTTGTACAGCGTCGTGTTGCTGTTGGTGAACCAGTGAATGATTTGGAAGGTGAGTGGATGGAAGAGTTGCTTGCAGACGCTCTCGGTGTGCGTCGCTAGTCTGAGCAGGATGGGGAAGAGATGTTGATAGAGCGGTAGGAATGCTGATTCATCCACTACTTGTTGGCCCGCCTCTGCAGAGCCACGTGTACGATTCGGGTCATGCGCTGTACAACTAATCATATAGATGATGAGTGCATGCAGCGCCTCACATGCAGCAACCTGTACTTGACGATCGGTGGCTGATTCAGCGAGATGAGCAAGATGTGGTAACAATGGATCGAGCAAAACGTCCAACTTCTTGCTGAGTGGAAAGGCATAGCGGATGGAGGATGTTGCACTCCATGCAGGGGCAGCATTGCCATCCTTGCTAGTGTCAGACGCTGGTGCTGATGCTGTGGACACATCACTTGATTCCCTTTCGGCACTGTCACCAATGATGAATCGGTTATGACCACCGATGGAGCCCAGGAATTCAAGGATGCGAGTGATGAGATCCAGTTCGGCCATATCAACCGTGGCCAATGGTGCTGCAGAACTGCTACCACCACGGTTCTTTCCTGATTGTGCAACATGTAGGGTGGCGGATGAGTCGGCCTTCGGTAGTCGAAGATAATCAAAGAAGTGTGGAAGGATTTGAGGATAGTAGGTTGGCAATTCCGCTGATGTCACATGTTGACGTTTGCCGACTGCTTGCACAGATGTTGTTCCGATGCTAGTTTTCTCTTGCTTGGCCGTTAGCCCCATCTCCCTATCCGCGTCCATCCATCTTTTAAGTGTGTTGATGCTGAGGTATGCAGCTGGTCGATAGCTGCGACCGATATCAATCGATCGGATCAATGCGGGAACCCAATCCTTCAAGCGGACCATCTGTAACGGAGCGGTCAGAAGAAGGTTGAGTGCGGCATACAGGAGTTCATCACTCAGCTGTGGCAGACGAACGAGTACACCATGAAGATAGGCAGAGAGGAGGTTGAATACATAGCGACGATTGGATGAGGTATCGAGTGGTAGACGATGATGGGATGACGGCGGACCAATGTTGGTCGGTGAGGATAACGAGGATGCAGCGGCATCGGCATCTTCCATTTTGACAGCAAACTCGGATTTAACTCTTACCTCGCCTTCAGCAACCTTCTCATCACCTTGAGATTTCACCTCTTCGATGCTGATCGATCCTGTGTCTCCATTCAATTCGATGCCATCCATGTATTCATACAGTTGCATGATTTGTGATACAGCCGCAATGATCTTGTACAGCCCTGATATGAGTGGATGTTTGTTCGAGAGTTGAATGAGATCCGGCACGAATAGTGCAACCCATGACAGGAACCAGCGTGAGAGGAAGGAGAGGCGAACATTGCTATTCAAGCTCAGTGCAGCAGGGAGGACACGATCAGAGAGATGGGCAGAAGCATATTTGTGATGGCTCAGCAGAATGCGTTGGGATGAAGCCGATGGACCTCCAGTGGGAGTGGTCGTCGAGCCATATGGCGGAAAGAAGAATCGCTGAATAAATTCGACCAGATTCAGGAAGAGCTCAACATCCTTCGGCTTCGACGGTGTCAATGCTGAGCCTGGATCACCATGTGTCACACGCTCAGATCGATCCGTCTCACTCATATCATCTTGATCATCCGTCTGACCGTTGTTGATCTCACTGGCTTCATTGCTTTGTAAGGTCATATCGAGTGTGGTGAGAATCTTCCTGACATCACTCATCAGCTGATCGAACATTCGTCTCCTCATACCCCACACGATGCTCTCATCTGGATAGTCCAAGCCTTGATTCCACATGAGGACGGATTTATCCCCCTTCTCATCCTGTCGCACTGTCACACCGAGGAGATTATGCCACAGGTATGTATATTCGATGTATGCATGACGTTGAGTGAGGTTCGGTCGGCCCTGTGCAAAGAATTGTACATCGGTGAGTGGAGGCAGAGCACTGATCGTCAGGATGAGACCAGGGTAGACGACACTCTCCAGCAACTGTTGGAAGACGAGGCCCTTGTCATATAACACGACAAAGAGACGAGTGAGGGCAAGCAGGTTCTTGGAGCGCTGAGAAGAGGTGAGGGTTGGATAGGCGAGGAAACAGCGTCGAACGAGTTGAATGAGCGAGTTGAGTACGGTTGAGTCACATGAAGTGAGCTGTTGGATGATGAATGCAGAAGCCGTCATGAAGTCAGGCATGTGTGCAACAGCTCGATCCAACTCATCTGGTGTTGGACTGCGAAATAGTTTATCACTACTCTCGAGTAGTCGTCCAAGTAATCGTCTTAGTTCATGCTCACTGAGATAGAGTTTGATGACACGGGCAAGTTGACCGAGTGCACGCACTCCGACTGACACCTCCGTCACACCCTTGGTCGGATCGATCTTCTTGGCGAACACACTCAGCAGAAGATTGAAAAGCCGACGCTTATAGGCAGGGGAATGGGCGCTGCTCGATGAGGATGATGATGATGCGAGAGAAGCGGCATCTCCTGCTGCTGTTTTCTTCACAGACTCCGCTTCAATGAGGAAAGCTGCAACTTGCTGCAGGTATGCATCCAATGCAGCGGCAGCTCGTGTACTCACACTGATATTTGGGTGTTTACATGCGCGCAGGAGTAAATCGAGTAGTACCTCTGCTTCACTGCTGCGTCCCGTCCCACCTTCTGACTTTGCCGTCATCTCCGTTTGCACCTCCCCTGTCATGAATGGCCTCCAGAGTGGTGCATGTCGACAGAAGCAAGCGAGGCCTGCACGTAGGATGTCATAGCGATTCGTATCCTGTGTAGCAATACTCAATCGTACCGCCTTCCACAACTGTTCAAGTCGCTTCACCTTGAGCTGATGACCAATGCGGAATTGATCATTGAATGAGAGGAGGAAATGCTTGAGGCCGATGAGACAACCTTCAATTACCTTACGATGAGGATCCTTCGAACCCTCCATCTCATCGATCAAGGATCGGCCATACAAATCAGCAAGACTGCGAGCATGATCGATATGACGCCGAAACTCTTCTTCACAGAGTTCACTGAGTAGCCCTAATGTACTGAGTAGATGTCCTTTCATCGACTGTGATAATTTCGATTTCGACACATTGATCTGTGCGAATAATTGTGCGATGATGACGTGTGGGGGACTGTATTCACGCTGTTGAGTGAGATCAACATTATGTGTGTGAGCGAGCATCAGTAGGAAGCCAAGTAACTCCAACGCCTTCTCACGATGACGACCAGTCTTGTCGCCACGTACGACATAGAGGGAGAGCGAGACGAGAGAGCTGAGATGTGAACGCAAATGGATTGCTGCACGTTGACTAACACTCAGTAGCAAGGACATGATGGCTCCTCTTACACTATCAACACCCTCCCGAGCTGTCTGGAGCAATGTACGAAGGATGCCGATGACGCCCGGAACACCGCGACGTGTGCTTCCACCATTACCGCCACTGCTACTTCCACTTATCTGTGATGCTGATGCCAGCGAAGGCGACGATGCACTGCCTGACTCGCCTACATTCTCTCCTTCTGCGCTCTCGTCTCTGCCTCGCCTCATGCCAGCCTCACCATGAAGCAACACGGAGACGACAGATGACAGACTCGATGATGTCGCCGTTTGTTGTGAGAGAACTGTCTGTTCCAAGTTGGCAACGGCAGCCAATGCACTACTCACATCAATGGACGGTGTGGATGATGATGGAGGGGTAGCACCTTCTGCATCGGCATCTGATGACGGCAGTGGGATGGCGAGGGCAGTGCAAAGCCAACGCAGATGAGGAAGTAAGGTGGCAGCCAGACCCAGTGATGGGTCGAGATGGCGAGAGGGAGCATTGGATGCACGTAGACGAGATGACGTAGTCGTGGTATCAGCCTCTGCATCTTCCTCCATCCCCATTCCCATCGCTGCTCCTGCCTCTTCCTCATCCGCCATGTGCATGTACATCTGCTCAGCATCGAGGTCGAGGAAAGAGGAACTGTCAAGCAGCAGAGAGGAGGACATGATGAGGATGAGGCTGGTGGGAGCAATGCAAAGGGGTGATAATCGACAAAACTATTTGAATAGCGCGACTAGAATCCCACTTTGTTGAGACAATGTAGGTCGATGAATTGGGTATGGTGTTGAAGATTGTCAGTTGAGAATGTGGTTGAGGAGCAATGGAGGCCGACTCAGCCTCACTCAAGTCTGTCACGAATCACGAATCAGGCAGTCGGCTCTGTCAACCACGATTGATTCTGATTCTGCTCGTGAGCATTGACACAGCAGACGCCACAGGCAGTCAAGCGAGTTGTTGACACGCATGAGTTGCGCGGGTGGAAGGGCG
>Ga0256772_1000123_pt1 | contig 15846 bp, 2 predicted proteins | sample MC6MC0923MT_FD_186044 | JGI IMG/M metagenome (GOLD analysis project Ga0256772, IMG submission 186044) | Metatranscriptome of enriched soil aggregate microbial communities from Iowa State University, Ames, United States - MC6-MC0923-MT... | ecosystem: Environmental > Terrestrial > Soil >... | reverse complement strand
GTACAAAACACCAAACGCCCATGGTAGTATCGTGAAAGTAACATCATCTCAATATCTCCACCCCACTTCAACTCTTTGAACCTGTCACTCGACAAGTATGCATGTTTGACTTGTTGGATGATTGCATCATCAGTAATTGAAGGGTTAGAAATGCCAACTTCGCTGAAACGAACTTCACGGATTTCTTCTAAGGTAGTAATGCTCTCCACTGCACGTCTTAACATATATTGGATGGAACGAGTATCCACATTGAGTGCAGCTGCCACACAATGAAAGAAGCAACTTCCATCTCCTTTGGCATGATGTACACGTACATCTATCGATGAGAAAGGATTGGTGTCACTGGTTGTGAATTGTGGTTGTACTGAGTTCTGCTTCCCATTCAAGGACTGAGTGTCAGCTATAATAGATTACAAGTGAAGCCGAATAGGCATTGCGAGCAAGCTTGCTTTGCCTGCATGTCATTATTGCTTTGTTCCTTCACTGTTGTGTTCAGTGTCCCATCCGCTTGTGACGGTCATGACCCATGGAAGGTTGAGAGAGCTGAGAGAAGTATCGGGGGAGGTAGGGGAGAGTGCTTGAATTGCAGCTTCATTCAATGGTACATACTCACCAATATTGCTGACAACTGCATTCGCACTTCCGTCTGACTGTGTATGTGATCTTGTTCTAGTTGGTATCCCATGTGTCTGTGTGTTACTGGTTGCATTTGATATGGATGCAGCCCGTGTCTGATGTTTAGCTACAGTGGGAAGAGGGAGGGATGGGGGTTGGTGACTGTATCCATCCTGATGCCCCCTTCGTGTCTGATCCTGCACACACCCCTCCTTCCCCTCATCCACATGTGTTGAGCACGCTATGGATGAGGATGAATGAGGTTGAGTGGTGTACACAGGATGGGACAACGATGGGGAGGGAGAGAGCCGTTGGCTGTCTTCACTCAATGTGAAGGATGACCCATGCTCAATATGTGTAGGTGTGATCGACAATGAGAGAGAGTCATCCGAATGAGTCGAGTTCGCTCTATCCAATGGTATGCTCAATGTCGATGTATGTATGTGAGATGGTAGTTGAATGGGGGAGAGAGGGATGGAGTGAGAAGCGTTGGCAACGGTGACTGCACCAGCCTCCACTCCACCGTCATCACGCTCGCCATTCACCATCATCTCAACAACACCATACCCACAATCGAATAGGAACGGAAGGATGGAATCCTATAGGCAGTGGAAGATGAGCGCCATTTCCTGCTCTCTGATATATATATATATTTACAATACTAGATTACAAGGAGTTAACAAGAATCTCTCGTCTTCAAGGCTGAGATTCAATTAAATTTTGGGAGCAAGACTTAGCTCTACAACCATTTGTTTACAATGAACGTTTGTGTATACATGCTACTTGGCGGCAAACGACGTACCCTATGCAATGATAAAACGTGGAACGAATAAGGGTTGGCCGATCGATAGCGATACCGCCATGTGCACATACATAGACCTTGACCTTGACCTTGATCGAGGGGCCTGGCAGCTGTTTCATCGTTGCTTCTTCTCTGCTGGTTCATCCGTTTCCCTGTTCTCATGATCACTTTCATCACTTCTCTTTCTCTTCTCTCCAATCTCTGCCTGCTGGGCGCTCTGTGTCAATGTTTGCGTCTGTGCTTTTGATGGAGCTGCAGCAGACATGCGTGCGAGTCATGGAGCAGCAGAGGAAGTAGAAGAAGTGGAAGTGGAGCCTGAGTTAGACGGAGCCGATGTGGACGACGCCGCTTGCTCGCACCAGTTGGTCACGGCAGCATCGCCTTGGTTGCGAATGTCACCACGACCATCGCGAGTCAGGACCGTACCTTGTTGGTTGAGTATGATGAGTGTTGGAATGCTGTCAACTTTGAATTTTTCATTGAGTCCTTTCCTCCTTTCCTCATCCGAGAATTTGATCGCTCTCCATGGCATCGATCCCAGGGCCGCATTGAATGAATCCGCATCCGAATCAGCGGACACATACACAACCTCGAATGGCTTATTGGCAGAGCGCGCAGATTGATAGATGGAGGAGAGTTGAGAGATGAAGGCACGACATGGACCACTCCAATCAGCAGAGAAGAACAAGGCAACAACCTTCCCTGATAACTCTGATACATGCGCTGGAACTCCACCACGACCAATGAGAGAATTGCCAAAGAGAGATTGGTAGTCTGTTCCTTCATTGGTTGGACCATCAGTCATTGGAGCAGCTGTGATTGCTTCTCTGTCACTCGTACACACGTCGCATTCGTTCCTGTCCGATGTGACCAATCGGCTGCAGATCGGACATGACCAGAGTGTGACGATGCGTTTCTGCTTTCCTTGCTTCGGCTTCTTCGTATAACACATCTCACACTCGGCTCGTGATGCATCATTACTATACGAGCATGCTTGACAGATCCAGAACGCCGGCCCTTCCATGGTTGCATCCGTGTCCTCCATGTCGGCCAAGGAAGTCTTCTTCTCCTCCTCTGGACGACGGGTCTCACATACAACACAAAAATGAGCAGTTGGTTCATTCAAGAATGTACATGCTGAGCATTGCCATGAAGATGATGCAGCCTCTGCACGTCTCATTTCCTGAATCATCTGCCAATCACGTGCCTGCGCTTCTTCCAGTTGCTTCCTCTCCAACTCCCTCGCCGCCTTGTCCGCTGCTTCTGCTGCTGCCTCCGCCTCAGCCTGCTCGATACGTTGCTTACGGACCCGTTCCTCTTCCTCATATAACTTCTCGTATTCCGGTGTGAGCACGAGACGAGTGGTGGAGATGGTTCGCTGGAAGGTCGGACTTCGTGCTCCCATGCTTGATGGCAATGTATCCTCATCTTCCTCCTCCTCCATGCCCTCATCAATCTGCATGCGGTCTTGTCGATATGCTTCCTTGCCAGTGTATGCGACCAATTCAGGTTCCCTCAGCAGTTCCATCCATTCCTCCGAGCTCATCAATCCATCTCTCTTGGCATTGCCAAAGTCCATCAATTGTTGCACATCTTGGAAGGAGAGTGGCAGCTTGAGATACGCGATGAGTGCGTAGGCCAACTCCGTAGTGTTGAGGAATCCATCCGACATCGCATCGAATTTGATGAATGCATCCTGCAGTGAAAGGTTGAGACCCTTCAGACAGGATCGCACACGAGCAACCTTCGAGCGATACGAGAGCAACTCCTGTTCATTGCGCAGTTGGAAGATGGACTTGAGCGGAGTATCATGGAAGCGTCGTCGATCTCTTCTTCGACATCGCAACAAATTCTCAAAAAATGCAAGACGGCGCTGAGGAGGATTGTGCTGCAGGGCCTTGAGCAGGAGTGACAGTTGATAGTCATTGAAGAAACATTGACAGTCGATGAATCTCAATGTCTGCAATGCCAAGGATTGTTGGCCACTGCTACCGGCCTTGTACGTTGGACTGAAATCCAGCAAGGATCCATTGAGAAGACGCAAACCCATCGCCACGTGTGCTTCACCTGACGTTGCCGATGGCGTTAGGATAGGATGCTCCATATGAATCAAGCGCCGCAATGACTCTGCCTCCTTGAGTGAGACTGTCACAAAGTATCGTGACTCACGCATCTCTGTGCGTGATGCGGATCGATTCATGATGAATTGCTTGAAATCGTCGAATGTCAATGCACCACTCGACTTGTCTCCGATGGCCGCCACATCCTCTTCGCTGGTCTCTTCGCCCACTTCTCGCATCATCTGCTTGAGTTGATCGAGTGTGATGGTGCCATCATTATCATGATCAAACATCTTGAAGGCGGTCTTCAGCGCGGACTCTTGTGCCGGTGTGAGCAACGGAGAGCTAGCGATGGCGGACAAGGGTGAAGGAACATCACTCATGGCAGTAGAAGAGGATGATGATGACGAGGCAGTAGCAGTGCGAGTCTTCGGCATCCATTCCAATACGACTGTAATATTCTTCAGTCTCCTCTGTCCCATTGCCGCCCATTCCTTGCGGAAGAAGTTGGATGAGAGCATGATGTGTGAGGGCAGATCGATATCGCGCTCATTCACACCACGTACACTGAACTCATTCCAGGGATAGAATGGATGACTCTCACGCACTGTGGCGGGAGTATGAAGAGAGAAAGAGGAGTCAGATGAGAATGAGGATGAAGCTGATGCAGATTGAGTCGATGGCTGTGCATGCTTGGCCAATTCAAATACCTTCCAACTTCGCTCCATCTCATCCTCTCGACTGAATCGCACCTGTGATTGTTCCTCCTGCTCAACTGTTTTCTTCTGTTCTTGTTCCTGTTCTTGTTCGTTGACCATCTCCTGATTGAGTGTTCGTTGTTGCAGTTCCGTCGAGTTCTCCATGCTGCCACTCGCCAATGCCTCGACCTTTCTCACTTGTGCCATCGCTGCGTCATCTCCATCTAAAAGGTCCTTGTTGTGTTCCAATTCTTCTTTGAGCATGAGTTTGAATGTTCGTGCATGAGTGATATCGGCTTGAACCGCAAAGTCGATCGGTTGTCGAAATGATTGGATGCATCGACGAAGATGCAGCATCTCTGGAGAGTGGATCTCTTGGAAGCGCCAGAATCGGCGAGGATCATCGTTCGATTCTACACCACCCAGTGGTCGAGTCGTCTCCAGTAGCAGAAGGTCGAATGCCTTCTTCCTCCACACATTCGACAGATTCTGATGCTGCAACTGCATGAATTGTAAGCGCTCACTTCGCATACTATTACAGGTCAACCATGCGGCAACAGACGAGATGAGTGAGGAGGAAGAGGAATCCTTGGCTGGCACCTCTGCATCGATCAATCGCTTCACCTCTGAAATGATAAACAGATGAATCGTCTGTCCCTTGCCAATGCCACGCATACGGAATGCTCCCTGCGCATAGTCACGGAAGGTCATGTCCTTGCCGAGTGTAACAACAGCCACAGCGTTGAGTGCCTGTTTGATATCCATGCCCGTCGTATGTACTTGATCATAGAAAGTGAATCGTTTGGAAGGGTCGATTCCACATTGTGCCAGTGGCAGCACCGTCCAGCTTGATCGCAGCAAGATCATTTGTCGATCTTGACGGTCGAGGAAAACGCATCCATCCAACCCATGCAAACCATGCTCCAACAAATACTTGGCGACATCATAATTCGTGAAGCCTGTAATGAGTGCTCCAGTATCGATGAGTGCATGCGCATTGCTATTGGCAACTGAACTCAGCAGTTGTCGCACAGACCAATCCTCATGTAATGAAAACTTGACGATATCATCATTCGTCAATGTGAGCATGATGTTGCCTTCACTACCTTGCTCATATCCACAACTGCCAAGTTCCAATGGCAACAGATCGGATGGAGTTCCACTGAATCCATATCGTAGATCGAACAGCAACGATCCGCCCAACTCTTGACCACTGGCACTCAGCTTCACCACTTGATGTTGGAGTACTGCCGGGAAGATGATTAATGAGAGGTAGTGATGGATAAGATCGGGCAGATGACGAACACGATGGAAGAGGGCACGCATCTGCTTACGATCACTCAACTGGAAGATGGAGAGTGGAACAATGGGACGGAACTTCAACTTGCCAGAAGATGAAGTGGAAGAGGAAGATGCTAGAGCCGATGCATGAGCACCATCCTTCTGCATCTCGGCTCTTCTTTCAGCATCTTCATCAGCCAGCTGTTTGGCATGTAGGATTGCAGCAAATTTCTTCCCCTTCTGACACCAAGTATCAAAGAGTATCGATGCAGGTCGAGTGGAGAAGGGTCCAACCTGTGTCCTCATCTGTCGTTGCATTGCAGCGATCACACGACGAACATCCGAACGACGCATGCCTTCATAACGATAGGCGAGGATGGTTAAACCAATCAACACATCAGGATGTGAGAATTCCGATGCATGTGATGGCACATCTTTGCCGATGAATGGCACTGCAAGTAACCTTCTGCTATTGGGCATCGACGGATCGACCAGTTGCATATCTTCAGCAGTCAACAATCCATACGAGACTCGATCAATTTTCGCTAATACATGAGGCATGAATGATGAGATCCAATCATGACTCAGATGTAGAACTTTCCTCTGTGAGGCAGAGTGCAAGGATTGTACTCTCTGACATACCTCCTTACTGGCTCCGAGTGGTCCATCCACCAAGTATGTGATCGCATCCTCATCACTCAATTTGACATGCATGTGCTGCTTTGATCTGAGCCATAGCATGATCCATTGTGCGAGTGGTTGTTTGAGTGCATGATGATACCACTCAGCATCGAGTAGGACGAGATGAGGCGAGGATTGGATGGCATGCTGTTGAATACCCTTGGCGATGACGGATGCGATACTGTCCAGCAGTGCATAGGCCGTATCACTTCGTTGGAATGGTACGGACATGGTTCGATATTGTGCAAAGAAGATTGCATCCAGTGCATGGATGGCTAACTCCCATCTATCCGGGCTCAGGTCCAATGGTTGCCGTTCCATGATGGGGAAGTTGAGTTCGGATCGGAGTGGATGAAGCAGCAAATCAACCTCATCCAAGATCAAACACCCTCCTTTCCACAGTTGCAAGATGCTCGCCAATGAGTCCGCCATCTCACTACGAATACGAAGACGAAGTTGGGCGGGTTGGGAGAGGGAGGCTGGTGCTGACTCCAATGTATGCAACAATTCAATATGTTTGAGGAAGGTGGCCTTGATCGCTTCCGGTGTGGTGATGACCACTCCACGGGTCTTCCGTGCCGCATGCAACTTATCGAAGAGTCGAGTAATGTGACGAATCTTTCGGACGGATCGATCGAATGTGTAGGTGTGGATCCGCTTCGTAATGATATGAGTGAAACGCGATCGCATGACACCACGACTGAACTCCAGCAGGGCAGAAGGAACGACTTGAGTCACCAACTTGCGTCCATCCGCCAAGATGAGTGCAAGCAGTGGCCCAATGACCGTCGTCTTACCTGCACCCATAATCATCTGTTGCACTTGACTCGAGGATTGTAAAAAGGTATGAAGCAACTTGACTTGCTGTTGACGCAGGAGGATGTTGAATAAGTATTCAAACAACACGTAGCGAGGCTCGAAGCTGAGTGCGCTCGGAGATGGAGATGCAGACATGGGCGACAATGATGAAGCTGGGGAGCGAGGTGAGACGAATGCATCGGGGCCGAAACAGAAGCGTCTCGTGGACAATGCAACTGCCAATGCACTCGACTTGAATCCAACGGCACGATGGAAGACAGCACGCTCGGACTTCCCCTTCTCTCCACTCTTGCTCAAGTGAGAGATGCTCCGAAGCATAGAGATGAGCTCATTCGTCATACTCATGCATCGATAGACATGACCCAGTCTGCTGACACGAAGCATGAATGCTTGAGCGAGATCAGCCACAGTCGACTCCGCACCACGTGGCAGATAAGGATTGACCGCATGCAGGTCATCGCTGAGCTGAGTGGAGAGGAGGCATGCACACAGATGATCGAGACTGAGTGTAGGCTTGAGCTCAGAATAGCGTGCAAGCATGAATCGCATACGTGATAGATGTGCATCATCGTCATCACCATCCTTCATGTCAACATCACCATCATCGTTGTTGCCATCCTCATCCTCATCCTCAAACTGAATCTGATTACCAAGCTCAAGGATGGCTGAGGCTGCCAGTGGGATTTGTGCATAGTCCGTCTTGGCCAGCTCTCCCAATGCAACCAATAACGCTTGTAATTCCTTTATTGCCGACTGTATCAGAGGATGAGATGCAGCAGCTTGGAGCGGTTGATTGCTATCAAGTTGGAGAATGTTGGCGACATCCTCATCCAACAGGCACTTGAGCATGGGTACCTTGCCTTCATTGATCATCTTGGCATACACCCTCACATCATCCTGTGTACGCTGAAGCATTGCCTTGGCTACATGTGACTGTGCATCAGGATGCGACGCGAGGTCAAATGGCACACTCGCTGCAACATGTTGAGCATTGGTTCGCATGATGACATAACGATCAAGGTGGAGACATGACAGAAGTTGATCGGAGAAGCATCGACAATCATCCTCATTCAATCTCACTTCATCGTGTTCAAATGGATGCAGCTCACGTTGATTACATGCGAAGTCCGATGGTTGAGGCGCAGCGAGGAGTGAATGGAGTGGTGGCACAACGACCGTTTCCACATCGCGTACAACATGTGGCTGCAAGCGGGGATCATTCCGTCTCTCGGGCATGTCAACGAATTGTTGCGTGAAGTGTAACAGACTCTCTAAGTAGCGTGCAGCGGGAGACATCTCGGGCTCTCGGTTGCTGACGGAGCATCCATTGAGTAGATCCATACGACTCGACTGCCATGCCAAGTTCGGTGCAGAGGGTGCAGCGTGGGCCGGCATCCGTTCAAGCAATGCGAGTGCAACATATGGCACGAATGATCGTTCCCGGAAGCTGCGATGTACATTGAGATCGAATCGTACACCCCACGCCGTGTTCTTCAGGAAGAGGAGACGAGCAAGCAACTTGGCCAGGGAGGCGGCAGAACTGGTTGAGGGATCAGTGAGGAAGCATTTCACTTGACCAGTCAGGAGTTCAGCAAGGAAGAAGAATCCTAACTTGCGTCCCAATCCAGTAATCGTATCCTTCCATACACCATTGAGCGTCTTGATGGCTGGTCCGAGTAGCATGGCCGCTTCATCCGGTCGATTATATTCAATCTGTGCATCCCATGTACGACTATTGAAGCTGAAGTCAGAGTAGAATCGGTCGACGGCATTCTCCACTTCACTCCACAAGCTGCGACATCCGCGCTGTACGGGTAGCATGAGTGGACATTGTTTGCGGCCAGATCGTGTACGTTGCAATGGTGGTGATGCAGGGGAGGAGCCAACATCTAACTGCAATCCTGCCAGCTCTTGCTCATACTGCTCCTCCTCAGCAATCATCGTTGTGAGTACATTGAGTCGATTGGCCAATGGTGCATCCAAGTGTCGTGGCTTACTATCCAATTCATTCTCCTCTGCATCCTCCGCCTCAAGGTCTTCAAACTCCGCCCCACTGCGTAGATGTTTCAACAAGTACAACTCCTCATCGACATTCAGTCGACAGACAGCGGAGACCAAGCTGAGCTTCTCCAGATAGGACTTGTACTCATCCTGCACACGCCATGGGAATGGAGTCTGGCTATGCATGATGACAAGTGAGAGCTTGAGTCGAATGGCTGCTGCGTTGGGAGCAAAATCAGTCTGCGCTTTTTCCAGCTGTTGGAGGATCCATTCCTCACTCTCACTCAATTTCATGTCGGCCTCACAACTCTGCACGAGCTTATACGCCTCCGTATACTGACGTGCGAGTAGACGTAGGAGGATGAGGTAGACAGCGGAGGATTGCGTGGGAGTGAGGAGAAACGTGTGCGAAGTATGAACCGGGTAGAGGAAGAATCGTGTCTCCATGATATTCATCCATGTACTGGCACCACGCTCAGGAACGAGTTCAGTACTGAATGGTGCACTCGTGATGTTGGGTCGATGAACGATGTAGCTGGGAATGAGAACGAAGAGTTCATGCTCATTGTTCTCCATGAGGAGACTTTGATCCAATCCAACCAGCAGTTGATTCAACATGTCATCACGATAGTCGGACACATACAGGTTGGCATGATCCAGTGAGTAGAGACGCACACCACTCACTCCTTGCTCATCAGTGTACGGACGCGGTTGCAGACGTAATTTGAGACGAGGAAGCTCAATCAATGTGATCGCCACGTCATCACCAACTCCATTCACTTGACTACTCGACCAACACAGAATGTTGCTCAGATCCTCCACTCGTGTCAACAATGTGCCAATACGATGTAACAGGGTACCAGGAGCGGCATGAAGTAAGTTGAGAAGGATGAGTTGAGGTTGTCCATGTGAGGATGAAGCTGAGATGGAGAATGCGGAGGATGAGGATGATGAACTCTGTGCTGCAGCAATGGCTGATTGTTCCGCTGGGCTCGCCGCTTTTAATGTCTCGATCTCCGTCGCATTCGATGGGTCAGCAATCCAACTTTGTGCCAGTGGTAGATCAAAGTCGAACTTGGCTAGGATGGCATTGGCGACACCCTCACCGTATCCATGTTGATCCTTCAATGTGGCCACTTTCGATGCATTGATGGCGACGATGAGTGGATCATTTGCATCCAGCTGTTTCTTCATATCGAATGGGTTGCTCAGCGCATCACCCGTGCGTGGATCCTCCAGCTCAATGGTATCAGGATCGAGTGCACGACGCGTGACGATCGCATCATAACGATCTTGACCTGCATTGTCCGAGGCAAGTTGAATGAGACGAACATGCAGACGGTAGAAGAAGGTTGGATCACTTCGAACACGAGGGAACGCAAGGAAGGAATCATCATGCTGCTGCCAGAAAATGAAATGATCGAGTAAGGCACTGGGCAACAGGCCATATAGATGACGTGAGGGAAGATATGTCTCCTCCGTCGTCACTCCACTAATAGGATCGACACGATCACGTGTAATCACGAGACTTGAGTCCGACAAGACGGGCATCAATCGCCCAGCGGCATGGCGCACTTGTGGTGCCCATTCAAATGCTCGATCCTTGATATTCGGCTCCAAGTAGCGTGAAGTGAATCGTGTATCCGATGTGTAATCCAACGAACGAAACATTCGCCGTCCATGCTCCAGTAACGAATAGATCTGACACACACCACGTTGCTTATGGACGATGATCTCACGCCAGGTTCGCATCTCATCTTGACCGAGTAGATGGACGAGCTCAGCATTGGGATCCGTGTGGTTATGTGGCAGGAAGAATTCAAACGCCATCTTTTGTCGTCCTCCAAACAGTGCGCCCAATACTGGCTCGACTGCATCGAATATCCACTTCTCATGTTGTGCCATCTGTGTGGGTGTTGGAACGAACATACAATCGAAATTGATTCCGGCAAATGTGAATCCATGTGGGAATCTTGGTCGTTGCCTTCGTTGACACTTGCTGCATCCCTCAGCAGCCATGGGGTTCGTCTGTCCATCATTGAAGCATATCCATTCTACATTGGGCCGGCTCGGTTGCGGGTTGGGTGTGGGTTGGTTGACGACGACGAGTTCACGCTCGACACGATTCCACATCTTGAGTGAGTAGGGCTGACCAACGATGCGACTCCAATAACGATTGTCATGCAAGGCGACCAACGCACAATGCAAAGGAGTCGAACCGAACAAACTGATATAATCCGGGGTTTGGGCAACGAAATTCGGAACGGGTGTGATGGTTGATTGTGTGAAGAAGAGTTCAGCAGTCTGTGCATTCACCTCCAACGTCTCATCACTCGATCGCCATATGCCCGGTGTATTGCTCGTCGCCCTCCATCGACTCTGCACTGAGGCAGATCGTGTTGATGCAGCGAGACATCCTTGCATGACATCATCGACAGCAGCTGGGGATGCATGCGCCAACCAGGTGATGAAGCCACGTCGACATGCTTGGAGCATCTCGAACAATTCTTGATCGGGAACTTCAAGTGTTGGAAGGGCGGAGGCCTTACCTTCACCTGGATTCTTCACTTTCACCTGCTCGACTGCTTCCTCCGCATCCAGGCCTGGCAGATGAACATCGGACTCGTCCTCTTCATCACTCTCATCACCTTTCTTCTTCTTCTCTCTCTCCTTCTCCTCGTCTTTGCCTTCCTCCTTCCGCGCGCGTCTTCCTGTTCGTCCTCTCCTTCCTCCTCGTCGACTACTACTGCTGCTGCCAACTCCATCATCTTCCTCAGCATCCACTTCATCATCTCCCATGGCTGATCCGAGCATTCGTCGTCCACCCCGCCCCATCATGCTCATATATCCTCCACGGCCCCCACCGAAACGTCCCATATGACTCATGCCATATCGAGTGGCCATACCCATGAAGTTCGACGCGAAGAAATCATCACCAGCCTGACCTTGCCCACCCAGTACATCTGCCTCCTTGCCCGTCACACCTGGACTGTACCATGTACGAAGGAAAGCGGAATGCCGTAGGACGGCCGAGACGGAATCCACGTCCCATTCATGTGCACGAACTCCACGGTACAGTAACGCCATATGTGCATGGATGACGCAACATGTGAGGAGTTCATTGTCGCGTGATGCACCTTCTTCCCATTCGATCAATGCCTTGCGTAATTCACCAATCAAGAATTGGCGCAACTCGCCACGTTTCTCATTCAGCTGTTGCAAGTATTCCGCTGTTGGCTGTCGATGATGCGCGAACACTTCATCGGTGTGATCCAGCAGGAAGGTGATATTCGACTCGACACGAACGATGAGTCGCAGTACGAATAGGATGATCTCACGACTACTACTGGTATAATCACCAGTGTTGAGATCCAGAGTCAGTTGGGCCATATGCAAGAGTGCATCGAGCAGAACGGTGGGAGCATGAATGAGTTCATTGAGTAGCATTCCACGTGCTGCACCGATGGCTGCACGTGATCCAGCTGGTACAGTCGTGATGGGTGGAGGTTCATACGCGCTCACCCAACGACGTGGTTCGAATAACACGGATTCCACAAGGTTCTGTACATCACGATTGAGTAGGACGGCGATACGATCCTTCGTCGAGAAGAAGCTGATGATGAGTGGAAGACGGATGTATGGAGCGGTGAGATAGGATAGCAGCTGTTCCGCATCCTCCTCACTGAGTATATCACCGAACGATGGAAGAACAAGTGAGTGAAGGACGTCATCTTCTGTTGGAGCCACCACGTCTGTCACATAGGATCCAGCATCGGCCGCGGAGTAGATGGGCAGGGAATCCAAACAAGCTGCTTCCTCACCACATAATTCAATATTGATATCAATCATGGTCTTGGCCCGATTGACCTCTTTCACGCGCCATTTGAGTGTGGCATCCTCCTTATTCCATCGATGAATCTTGATACTTCTTCGATGATCTGTCTGTGCCACCATGATATGGTAGTAGGCGATGATATCACGATAGATGAAGAACTCAGGTTGATGCTCGAGGAATGGACTCTTGGGATGAGTCAAGTAGAAAGTTTTTGCCTCTAGTTCCGACACCTGGTCATCCATCGTTTCGTTCTTCTCATCATCTGGGTTGAGTTCATACCCCAAGGAGAAGCATAGAATCTTGACCAATTCCATGGTTGGACTATCCTTACCCCAATAGGTCGACGTGTTCATTCGCGTTGGGAATGTGAAGATGGCCTTGCTTCCAACTTGTGATTGACTATGGAAATAATCCAATACTTCACCCCGTGCCATGGCTAGATGAGGCTGAGTGAGTAGAAGCTTCTCACTCATCTCCGCAAGTTCCATTCCTCTGCCATTCTGCAATGATGCATAGAAGATAGGTGTGACAACTGTCTGTGATGCCGCCGCCATCGACTCCTTCTCCTTCTCCTTCGCTTGTTTCATATTCGATAATGCCTCCAACAATAAACGTTGAGCTTCAGCAACCTTCGCTTGTGTATCGGCATCAACGGTTGCAGATGAACTGCCAGCGGAGACGGGAGCGGCTGTAGAGGATGAAGTGGTGGTTAAAGTGGAGGTAGAGGACTGGGAGGAAGATGAAGATGTCGATGCAGCTGATGTCGCCTGGGTTGATGAGCTGGTGGAGCTTTCACTTGATGTGGAGCTTGCAATGATGCTGGTAGATGACGATGAAGATGATGATGATGTGGGTGCAGCAGTTGACGATGTTGATGGCGCGGCTGATGTGGATGGCACAACCTCAATTGTCGGCATATTGCTGCCGGATGATGTCGCTGCAGCTGATCCAGTCGTTGGGCCGAATGAAGACGCTGCACCACCCAGTCCACTGCCCATCATCCCTAATCGTCCCAACTGTTGCTGGAATCCAGCAATGGTCGATTGCATCTGTCTGTGACCCATCATCATATTCTGATAGGGTGAGGCGAATGACTTTTGCTTCGGTCGCATCTTATGCTCCGTTCCATTGAGTACGAGTGTAATGATGGAAGTATTGTCACATGCCGGAATACGAATGATCGCATCCGTGACAGCAACCATCGTTGCCATCGTGACCACATGGCAGCTCTCCAATGCACGATTGGATGCGACGCTCTTCGCAGAGGAGACATAATGCTTCGCCAGCTCGAGTAATAGATTGAGTGCGCGGAGTTGAGTGGCATAATCAATGATGGCAGATGCATAGAGGCATTCCGGTGCAGGGATCTCGCTCCCATCTGCTGCTTTGGTTGGTTTCCGACTGCGATACGGAGGGAGCGGGCGAGGAAGAAGCCGACAGAAGAAGTCCTGCAGCAATGCGATTCGATGGTAATATGAGCCTGCATTCGACTTCGTGCTCAATCGTTCACACAGTGAATGACACTTAGTGAGTGCATCAATGACATGAGCAAAGTGTTTGAATTCTGAGCTCTTCTGTGGCAATGCCAAGAAGTCAATGAGGTCGACTGTTTCTTTCTCCTTCTTCCATCCACTGAATTGTTCGACACTTTGATCACGACGAAACAAATTGAACGATGGGAATGGTATCCACTTCGCGCTTGCTTCCATCTCAAGTTTGGGCATGGTATCATGTGCCTTGACTTTGGCTTCCAACTGTGATTCCAGCCACTGTAGCTGTGCCCACACTTCCTCCAACCCATCCGCCTCCAATCGTCGTGGCTGGGACTCGGACTCCTTGTTGGCACATCGCGCCAAATTCTGTGCGGCCAGACGCATGATCTTCGCATCCGCACGTGAGATGGCTGGTCGTTGATTCAGGTCCAACACCGTCCATTCGATCATCTGACGTCTGAGCAAGAAGGAGAGATGCTTCACATGTGGCAGAGTCCAGCCTTCGGCCAGTAGTAGGTAGTGAACACATTCCTTCATGGATTTGAGATAATTGATCTCGGCACGTTGAGCAGTACGAAACTCTGGCTCGAGCACTGCAACTTCACTGTTTCGATCATGCGCTTGCTGACGTTCAATCGCCGTCCCCACACATGCATCAAGCAAGTGTGGCAGGAGTACATCATAGAGAACCTCCATACGATGATCATCACTCGTCGCTAGTTGCATCTTGAACAGCATATACCAAAGTCCATCATCCAACATCTTCTCTGCACTAATGCCACTAAATCTCAGCGACGTCTGATACTTGGTCTTCGGGTGACTGCTGACACTCGATGGATGATACTCCACCCCCTTGCCACCGTTGTGAACAGTGAAAGTGTACGAAGATTCGTCACGTTCAATCACGTGAAACACAGAATGACCACCATCCATATTCCTCCATCCACCTGGTATGATAATTTTCTCTGTTGGTGCCAATCCTCTGAGTCCTTGTTTAAATGTGAATAAGAATTGAGCAAATTGGTCTGGAGTCGACACCTTCGCCATCTGGCGCGCCAACATCTCGCTGGCCTTCACCATGCCAATCACCTTATCCAAGGAGGACAATTCAACACCACTCACGCCAACTGATGTCAACTCGGATGCATGGTCGTTGGCTGTCGTACGCAACAGATGACCATACACTGACAACAATGCACCAATATCACCACCTTTCTTCTGATCGAATCCAAGTAGGTCAGTATTGTTGACATAGGCATCACAGAAGAAGCAGGCGAACGATCGATCTCGCCAAACAGGACCAGGCATGGGCTCAACATGCTTCAGCTCATCCAAGACAAAGGATGGCGTCTGCTGCTGGTCTGAGCCTGGCCCACTCATATCTACATCTGCTGCTGACATGGCGCGAGGTCAGACCAGGCCAGAGTGTGAGAGTGGTTGAGTGAGCAGCAACACTGCAGAGCGGGTCCAATCCAATCGGCTGTCACTGGTGTGTACGCTGTGTTGGTGTGAATGATTTTGTGTCTGATTCTTCCTATCGATTGGATTCCCCCTCTTGCTG